>JAEEGH010015284.1_pt1 | contig 16707 bp, 17 predicted proteins | sample 9134181 | NCBI WGS metagenome assembly JAEEGH01 (sample SAMN16246544, study PRJNA631951) | gut metagenome | biome: gut microbiome; feature: rumen; material: DP-attached | host: Bos | place: Iran: Karaj | collected 2018-10
CCCAAGCCGTGCGCGTCGTCCACCATAACTCTCGCGCCGTACTTTTTGGCAAGGCGGACTATTTCGGGGAGTTTACATATATCCCCGCCCATAGAAAACACGCCGTCGGTAACTATGAGTATGCCCGCGGTGTCGGGCACGGTTTGAAGTTGCCTTTCCAAGTCTTCCATGTCCGAGTGGTTGTAGCGGAGCATCTTGGCGAACGAAAGACGGCACCCGTCGTAAATGCTGGCGTGGTTTTCCTTATCGCAAAGGATATAATCGGTTCTTCCCGCTATTGCGGAAATTATCCCTAAATTACTCTGAAACCCCGTCGAAAAAGTAACGACGTCTTCCTTATGCAAGAACTCGGCGAGTTCTTTTTCGAGTGCGACGTGAATATCCAGCGTGCCGTTCAAAAACCTGCTGCCCGAACAGCCCGAACCGTCTTTTTCGACGGCTTTTATCGCCGCTTCGCACACTTCGGGGTGGGAAGTAAGTCCGAGATAGTTATTAGAACCTATCATTATTATATCCTTACCTTCCATAACGACTTCCGGTGCCTGTCGGGTTTCGAGTTGATGAAAATAAGGATAAATATCGGCTTCCCTCAACTGTTTTGCATAGACGAAATTTTCGCACTTTTTAAAGAGATCCATAATTGACTTCCGTAGGTATATTATGAGTTTATTATATTACTTTGCCTGCGGTTTGTCAATTATATTACGAGTTCAATTTAAACCGTACCCGTCGGGCGGAAAATGCGTTCCGCCGTGTCCGAAATATTTCATTACCTTACCGTTTCTGTCGGCAAGCGTTCTTTCGCGAAGTCTTCTGTTTTCCCCTTCGAGAAACAGGATACGTTCTCTTAATCTTACGTTTTCGGCTTTTATCTTCGCGGAAATGCGACCTATCAGCGCGTCTATCTCTTTTTTAACCTTACTTTCGGCGTCGGAAGAAACTTTGCCGGAAGGCGTGTGCGGTAACGTTATTCCCACTTTTTCCGATACTTCCTTTACGAGATCCTGCTTGTTTTTCAAAAGACTTCTGTACTTATTTTGCAGTCTTAAAGCCGTTTTGCCGTTGTCGTTTGCGGCGGCGTTTATGGTTTTTCTCACCGAATCGCCGTTTTTTATGCCGTTAAACACCGCGGTCAGAAGTTTTATTTCTTCTTCTTTTTCGAATTTTTTCGTCTTGCAGACGGAAATGGGCTTGCCGCCAAGGTATTCTCGGCAGAAATCTTCGTCGTTTTGCGCCGTTTTTACCAAAGCGTAATAAAGGTTTCTTACAGACCCCGCCGCCTTACCGCTTTTTGCGGCGTAGGCGAAAAACAGTTTATCCAGCGTTAAAAAGCGGCTGTTGTTTATAAAAAGCGCAAGGTCTTTTATATCTTTTTCCTTAAAACCGTAAACTTTGTACATATAAATTCTCCTTTTCCGTTTTATAGGGTTTTTAACATATTCGGGGGAAATTATACGTATATATTTTATAAATGTATTTTTATTTTTCAAGCGATTCCCCCGCGGCGATAAAAATTTCGGGAATATATTACGCTTCGGTTTTTAAATCGGTGGCTTTTCTGGACTTTTATCCCCCGTACCCGTTGGTGGAAATATTGCCGCTATCTTCAAATAAAACAGGCTTTGCCTTTTTCCCCGACGAAAATTTTTTGTCCAACCCGCCGCAGAACGTTACGGTAACCGACCTTAAAGGCGGGTACTTTCTCGATTTTTCCTTTGCCGAAGAATACGGCAAGTTCCGAGTGATAGGTCAAAAAAAATTCCCCGACGCGGCGGTAACTTTGTTTTTCGATTTCGGCTATAAACTTTCCCTTGAAACGGCGTGCGGGTTTTTGGCGGAAAACTACTCTTTCGCGGTGGAAAAAGCCGAATTTACACGGCACGATTTTTTCGGTACGAAGACGGTTTTCGCGGAATATTTTTCGGGGACGGTCAAAATTCTCAACGTATATAGCGTTTCGGGAGAACCGAAACTTATATTTTCACGCGAGATAGAAGACTTTACCGTTACCGCGGCGGGCTTTACGGTAACGGAAAAGAAAAAAGACGCGGCAAAGCACGTCGTAAAATCGGTGTGGGAAATAACGGAAAATGGCGCCGAAGAAAAGGAAAGGACGGTGTCGCACGCGACGGAATTCGACGTTACGTCGATACCCGAAAAACTTATCCCCTACGCCTTTACGGAAGAACTCTTGGTCGGCGGGGATATAAGCGGATATCTCGGCGGCACGGTAAAAGAAAACGCCGAAAACTTAAAACCGTTTTTCGGCGACTTTATAGGCGTTTTTCCCCCGCCGATATTCAGGAAACCCGATGAAGTGGGCGTTATCTATAAACTTAAAGATAGGTATTACGCCGCGGAATACTTTACCTTTACCGTCGAAGACCGAAAGATAACGGGCATAGTCAAAAAGTAGTTATCCTTTTTTGCTTTCTCTTTTTTGGACGGCGGCGGTATTTCTTTCCCAGAACACCCCGCCCGCGAAACCTTGCACGGCGGAGTCTTTTTCGGCGTCTTCTATGCGTTTTTCCGCCCACGCGCAGTATTGCGGATTGATCTCAATTCCAACGTAGTTTCTTTTTAGTTTTTTTGCGGTTACCGAAGTCGTGCCCGAACCCAGAAACGGATCGAACACGATATCCCCTTCCTTTGAGCTTGCAAGAATAAGTTTTGCCAGCAGTTTTTCCGGCTTTTGCGTGGGGTGGGCGGTGTTTTCCGCCATAGACCAGTAGGGCACGGAAATATCGTCCCAGAAATTCGACGGACAGGTGTCGCGGAATTTTCCGTTTTCCGTTTCTTCCCAGTCTTTGGGAACGCCGTCTTGTCTGTACGGCGCAAGTACCCTTCGCCTTATCTTAACGCTTTCCGCGTCGAAATAATAATCTTTCGAAACCGTGGCGAACCATACGTCTTCCATACCGTTTTTCCAGTTGGCTTTCGCGCCCCTGCCCTTTTCGCGCTGCCAGGTGATACGGTTTCTCACGATAAAATACTTTTTAAGAATATTCCCTATCGTCATACCCGATTCCCAGTCGCAACAAACGTACACGGAAGCCGTGTCTTTTAACAGCGGCAAGACCTTTTTTATCCAGCTTTCGGTATAGGCGGCGTAATCTTCTTCGCTACGTTTTTTAAAAGACCTTTCCCCGAAATTCTTGCTTAAATTGTACGGCGGGTCGACGATAAGAAGGTCGATAAACTTTTCCGGCAGAAATTCCGCTATATCGAAAATATCCCCGCACACCGTCTTGTTGACGATATCCGAAAGCCCGACTTTCTTATCTACTTTAAGGCACTTTCCGAAGTACCGCTCTCCCGCGGAAAGGTCGAAATCTATCGTCTTATTGCGTAAAGCCTTCATCTTTTCACCCGTAAACTTTAAGCTACGAATATTGTAACATAAAAAGATTGTTTCTTCAACACAAATAAGACGATAAACTTCTTTCGCGCCCTATTTTTCTTTTTTCACGGTGATAATGAACTTATCCCCGTTTCCGAATTTAAGTTTGAGCCCGTCTTCTTTCTCGGTAAAGGTGGCAAGATAATAATCTTTTAAGATACACTTTAAATCGAGAAGTATGTCCTTTTCGTCGCAGTACGTCTGCATTGCCTTTTGTTCCGTTGTTTTTTTGCCTTGGTTGTTCATTTTTTTATCTCCTTTATTTTATTGTTTTCCTAAATAATTTTATCTTTTTCTATATGTGCCGTATTCTAATTCGACACTTATATTTTTGTTTTAAAACCCTATACTTGTAATAGGTGCACCGTACCGTATCAACACCTATCTTAAAGTAAAGGATTAAAATGGCGATTTCAAATAATTTTAAAAACAGATTATCGCAACTCGTTGCGGAATCCGATTTTTTTAAAAGCGATATCGCAAAAGATATCGGGGTAGGTTCGTCTTCCTTTTTTCACGCGATAAACTACGGTATTTTACCGTCAACGCGTACCCTTGTAAAGATTGCGGACTATTTCGCCGTTTCCATCTCGTATCTTTTGGGAGAAACCGACGTAAACGAGTTTATTCCCGCTGCAACCCCCGTAACGTTTTACGAAAGATTTTCCGAACTGTGCAAAGAAAAGTCCGTTACTCACTACAAAGTCGGTAACGATTGCGGGTTCGATAAAAGCATAATTTCGCGCTGGGCTTACAAAGGTTATCTCCCCGTTCTCGAAATAGTCGATATTCTTTGTTCTTACTTTAACGTTTCGGCGGACTATCTTTTAGGCAGAACCGACTTCAAACATTAACTATTAAAATTATATCGGTTTTTGTCGGAAATGTAAAACTTAAATCGTGAGAGATTTTGTCGCAATCCGTCTTGTTTTGTCGTATTTTGTCGAAAACGAAATATTCCCGTTAAAAAAAGTAAAACGCTGTCAAAATTGACAGCGTTTTTTGCTTTTTATTTTTATTTTTTTACAAGACGGCTTTCAAGACGATTATCGCCACCGCCGCCAAAAGACTTATCGCGAGTATTAAAACCCGCAATTTTCTTCTTTGGGGACTGTCCATATTCGCGGTATCGTAATACGCCGATTTAAGTTCCCCTTTGCAGTGCGGGCAAGAGGTCATGTGATCCAACGCCTTTTTGCCGCAATGCGGACACGTAACCGTGTGTTTTTCTATACTGCTCTTTTTTTCTTTCATGAGAGAAACGGAAATTTACCCAAAATAAGACATATAAGCAAAAACGCCAACGTAAACCCGCCGACGATAAACGCGAACGACGGCAAATACGCCCTGAACGCCCCGCGTATCGCCGCGCGCAGTTCCTTTCTCGTCGGTTTGTCTTTCTTCTCTACGGGTTTGTCGCTTTTGTTTTTGACGTACCACGGAAAACCTTCGCAATTCATGTTGGCTACGGTTCTGCCGTCGTCGTCATCATACTTCTTTTTCGCCATAAGGTTTATCCTGCGCGGCGGTGGCGGTTTCGCCCTTTTCCGCATTTATTTCGCACAGATGACACGCCACGAAATGGTCTTTTTCGTATTCCTTGTATTCCGGCGCTTTTTCTTTACATATATCCATACAGTATCTGCAACGCGTATGGAATTTACAGCCCGAAGGCGGGTTCACGGGACTCGGAATATCCCCTTCTAATATTATCCTTTCCATTTTAACGTGCGGATCGGGTATCGGAACGGCAGATAAAAGCGCCTGCGTGTACGGGTGCATGGGGTTGTCGAATATCCTGTCTTTCGGTCCGAATTCCACCATGTTGCCGAGATACATTACTCCCACGTCGTCGGATATGTGTTCCACTACCGAAAGGTCGTGTGAAATGAATATATAGGTCAGTTTCTTTTCCTTTTGCAGGTCTTTGAGAAGATTTATTATCTGCGCCTGAATAGACACGTCCAAAGCCGATACCGGTTCGTCGCAGATGACAAGATCGGGATTAAGGGCAAGGGCGCGCGCTATACAGATACGTTGTCTTTGCCCGCCGGAAAATTCGTGCGGATATCTTTCAAAGTGGTGCGGTTGCAAGCCGCAGGCTTTCATAACGCCCGTTATATATTCCCTGTACTGCTCCTTGGGAACGATATTATGTTCCTTTACCGCTTCGCCTATTATTTCGCCGACTATCATTCTCGGCGAAAGGCTGGAATAGGGGTCCTGAAATATTATCTGTATCTTGGGACGAAGTTTTCTTAATTCCTTTGCGGAAAGTTTGTTTATGTCTATCCCTTTAAAAAGCACCTGACCGCCCGTTATCGGGTGAAGCCGCAAAATCGTCCTGCCCATAGTGGTCTTGCCGCAACCCGATTCCCCCACTATTCCCAAGGTCCTGCCGCGCTTTATCTTGAAACTCACGTCTTCTACGGCGTGAACGTAAGCGGTAGGTCTCCCGAAAAAGTCGGTCTTTACCGGAAAATATTTTTTAAGGTTCTTTACTTCGAGAATATATTCTTCGCCGTCGTCCGCGGCGTTTTCTATCGGGATATTGCGTTCTTCTGCGTCAGCCATTGACTTTGCCTCCCGTGGAATATTGTTTGCCTTCGTGCAGATAGCACGCTACCTTATGCGTGGGCGAAACCTGTACGTATTCGGGATACGAACCTTCGCATTTATCCGTGCAGTAGGCGCACCTGCCCTTAAAATAACAGTAGTCGGGCATGTTTATGGGGTTCGGCACGTTGCCGGGGATGCTGTAAAGCCTGTCCACCTTCTTGTTGACCGAAGGTTTACTCTTTTGAAGCCCTATCGTGTACGGGTGCAAGGGGTGGTCGAATATATCTTCCGCCGTGCCTATTTCTATTATACGCCCCGCGTACATTACGACGACGTAGTCCGCCATTTCGGCGATAACGCCCAAATCGTGCGTTATAAGAAGAATGCTGCCTTCTATCTTTTTACGCACGTCCCTTAAAAGGTCTAATATCTGCGCCTGTATGGTAACGTCCAAAGCCGTTGTCGGTTCGTCGGCTATTATAAGCCGCGGATTGCATATCAGCGCCATGGCTATCATTACCCTTTGCCGCATACCGCCCGAAAGTTCGTGCGGGTAACTCGCGTAAATCCTTTCGGGGTTCGCTATACCCACGAGTTCCAACATATTAAGCGAACGTTTTTTGGCGGCGTTTTTACCTTCTTCCGGCATGTGAAGCATGGTAACTTCGTCGAGTTGCGCGCCTATGGTGAATACGGGGTTAAGACTCGTCATCGGTTCCTGAAATATCATGGATATTTCTTTACCGCGTATTCTTTTCATATCGTTTACGGGCATTTTGGCTATGTCGTAACACTTTCCGTCCGCCGCTTTATATCTTATGCTACCGCTGACTATCTGTCCCTGCGGGCGTTGAACGAGTTGCATAAGCGATAAACTCGTTACGCTTTTGCCGCAGCCCGATTCCCCCACTACGCCGACGATACTGCCTTTCGGCACGTCGAAAGAAACGCCGTCCACCGCTTTCACCGTGCCTACGTCGGTGAAAAAATAGGTGTGCAGATCGTCGAATTCGACGATATTGTTATCGTCTTTCATTTCCGTCAAATACTCGCTTTCGGACACGTTCTTGCGGGTACGGTATTTTTCCAGCCGTCTGGTTTCCCTGAAATTGTGCTTCGCGATTGCCCGTTCTTCCTTGGGCGAAATATAGTACGGGTCGTTTTTACGGTCCTTGAAGCGCCGTATCTTTTCAACCAACCCGTCTTTTATCTTTGCGAACGGATTTTTTCTTTTCGCGTTCTCGGGAACGGAAATTTCTTTCTGTTCCGCGATCTTCTTGTCTGAATTATCCATCGTTGCTACCTGTTATTTTTTGGCTTTGGGATCGAAAGCGTCGCGCAACCCGTCGCCTATAAAGTTGAAACTCAACACCGCCATAACTATCAGAACACCCGCGGGTATCCAAAGGTTGGGATAGTGTTGCAGTATTTCGGGCCCCGCCGACGGCGAAGCAAGGCTTATCATAGAGCCCCACGCCGCGTACGGGAACGGTACGCCGAGATTTAAGTACGAAAGCGTAGATTCGTAAAGAATAACGCTGCCCAGTCCCAAGGTCGCCGAAACTATTATCTGCGGCAGTACGTTGGGGAGAAGGTGCTTAAAAATCTTGTGCTTGGTGGAAAGTCCCGTCGCTTCGGCGGCAACCATAAATTCCTGTTCGCGGAGCATAAGTATCTGCCCGCGCACGAGTCTTGCCGTGCCAGTCCACCCGAACACGGTAAGTATTACCATAAGAAGATATATCCGAAGTTTCGGTTCGAAATTCCAACTGTCTAAAATAGAACAGGCGATAAGAAGGATGGGAAGCGTGGGAATACAGTTCAGTATATCCACGATACGCATTATAAGGTTATCCACCCACTTGCCGAAATACCCCGCAAGTCCGCCTAAAATAATACCTATAAATTCTTCCAAAAAGACGACTATAAAGGATATCATAAGCGATATCCTTCCGCCGTACATAAGACGGGTTAATACGTCCATACCCATGGTGTCGGTGCCTAGCAGGTTTTTAATGCTGGGCGCGGCTTTGTTCGCCACCGTCGCGGTACGGATTTCGTACATAAATATCCTTTCGCCGGTCTCGGGATCGCTTTCGCCGGTATCCCACGAATAAATAGTGTTTACGTCTCTCGTCGCCGAAGAAATTATTTCTGTTTCTCCATAAGGCGAGAACATCGGTCCGAAAAAGGAGAATACGAAAAGGAATATGATGCCCACAAGCCCTATAACGGACAGTTTGCTGCGGAAAAACCGTTTTGCGACCAGTCTTCCCTGCGACATTATCTTGACTTTGTTTTCCTTTTCCGCGGCGGAAAGCTCCAGTTCCGCTTCCGTAGGCGCGGACACTTTATTTTCCGTTTCTTCCGATACGTTCCGTTCCGAAAGGTTTGCATGTTCGGTTTCGTTTATTACCTCGTATTTTTCTTCCATGATACCACCTTTAACCGCCGAGTTTGACTCTCGGGTCAACCACCGCGTACATGATATCGGAAAGCAGTACGCCGATAATGGCGAGTGCCGAACCGAAAAGGTTGTACGTCATTATAAAGGGCACGTCGCCCTGAATAACGGCGTTATAACTTGCCTGACCGATACCGGGAATAGCGAAAACCGTTTCGGTTATCATTGCGCCGGCAAAAAGCCCCGGCAGTATCCCCGCCATCATAGTTACCAAAGGAATAAGCGTGTTTCTGAACGCGTGTTTATAAACGACCGAGTGCTCCGATACGCCTTTGGCGCGAGCAGTACGGATATAGTCGGAATTAAGTACTTCGAGCATGTTCGTACGGGTGTATCTCATAAGTCCGCCGATAGAAAGCACGACCAAAACCACCATCGGAAGTACCAGATGGTGCAGAATATCGAGATAGTATTCCAAAGACCCCGTTTCTATCATGCGGGTAGCGTCCACCATGCCTTGCAGGGGGAACCAGCCGAGTTCTATGGAAAATACTCTCATCAAAAGCGCCGCAAAGAAGAAAGACGGCAGAGATATGCCCATCATGGCAAGTACGGTAACGGTATAGTCCGCTACGCCGTATTGCTTGGTCGCGGAAACTATGCCCAAAGGTATCGCTATTATAAATTGCAGTATAGTAGCGATCAGAGAAAGTATGAAGGAAATACCCATTTTTTCGACGAGAACGTCGACGACGGGTTTCTGGTATATAAAGGAATCGCCGAGATTTCCGGAAAGAGTGTTTTTAAGCCAGGTAAGATACCCGTTCCAGATAGAACCTGAAAGACCGTATAATTCCTTCATTCTCGCAAGATCTTCCGGCAACATATTGCCCTGGGCGACTGCCGCCGCGAATTTCTGATCGACGTAATCGGTAGGCATAAGCCTTACCAGAAAGAATATGATAAGCGACGCGCCGATAAGGATAAGTATTGCGAGTAAAAGCCTTTTAACGATATAATTAAACATTTTACGCCCTTAACGTGTTGTGTGTTACCAAAAAAACCTGCGGAGGCGGAAACTCCGCCTCCGCATTTTTTTACGTTATCCGTATTGCTACGAATTATTTGCCCTGAACGAAACTTACTTTCCAGATTTCCGCCATCGGTCCCCAGTAAGGAGTGATTTCAGCGGAGAGAGAGTTGGCGTCTATAACGGTGTTGTCATAAACGAACAGATTCTTTCTCTGGTAAGTCGGAAGTTCGATAACGAGTTCGGCAAGCAGGTCGAGCGCATCTTTATAGATGGGCTGACGGTCTGCGGGAAGCATATATTCGAGAGCTTCCGCGATAAGATCGGTAAGTTCTTCGAGCGCTTCGTACTGGGTGTATTCTTTACCCTTGAACGTTAATTTACCTGCGTCCGCACCGTATTCGTCGGCGTGTTTCGTAATATACTCTATACCGTTTGCCGTAACGCTGTCAGCCTGACTCGTCATGCTGTAAACCTGCGTCATATCGGGATCCAAAGCCGCCTGCCAAGCGAGCGCGTAAACGCCCGTTTCGCCGGTCTTTATGTGCGATATAAGGCTGGTGTCGACCTTAACGCGTGCGTTAGCGCCGATGCCGTCGAGTATGTCTTTGGCGTTCTGGAATATCTTACCTGCGGGGTGATCGGAAGCGTTGCTCGGAATATAGAATTCGAACACCGCTTGTTCGCCCGTCGCGGGATCTATCATGGTGTCGCCTTCCCAGGTGTAGCCCGCCGCTTCAAAGTAACTTCTGGCGGTAGCTGCCGTTTCGTCGTAATTGTACAACGCTTGGGAACCTTCCGGATAAGCCCAGGAAACCTTACTCATACCGCGGTAGATGACTTCCGCCAAGCCGTTGGGATAATATTCGTAAACGAGGCTTAAATCGAACACCGTCTGTAAAGCGATACGGGTGTTGATGTTGGGATATACCGCGGGGTTGATGCAGATATAGCCGTAACCTAAGTTATCGACGAATATAGGCGTCAGCCTGCTGACGGTAGCGACTTCGCTGACGACGTCCGCCGTAGCGCTTGCCGTAGCGTAGTGAACCGTGCCCGCTTTAACGGCGTCGTATTCCTGACCGCCGGAAATGACCTGCATACGAACGGTCTTAATCTTGGCATTGCCGAGACCGAACGTTTCAAAGTATTCGTTACGGGTAAATTCGACCACGTTGTTAGCGTAACTTACGAATTTATAAGGACCTGCGCCCATAGGTACGCTGTTCTTGGTCTTTAAGTGCGCCATGAACGCCGTATTGTTGAATTCAACGCCCGCGTTTACGATAGCGCCTGCGGTATAATTCCAGCCCGCGGTGTAATACGCTTTGGGAACGACCGTTACGCCGAGTTCCAAAATGGTCTTCGGATTTTTCTTGTCGCAGGTGATGGTTACGGTTTCGAAGTCGCCTTCGACGCCCTTGGTGATACCGCTTATGCTTTCGACTTTGGAACCGCCGTCGAGCGCAGCTTTCTGCGGAATAAATAATTCTTTGAGGCAATCTTCAAGACCTATGTTCGCCGCTTCTGTGGAAGAAAGTTTCGCATAATCGACTTTACCGTCGGAAGTATAGCCCGCTTCCAAAGCATCCCAGTAATCGGCAAGGGTTACGTTCGCATTGGCAGCGAGAACGTCAACTTCTTTGCCTGCGCCGGTTTCAACGATGCACTGGGGGTTAAGATCGTAACGCGTCATACCCGCGTGCTTCGCCGCGTCGTATTTCACGTAGCCTTCTTTCTGAACTCTTACGTAGTCGCCTTTCTGCGGATTGCCGTAATCGTCGTAATCGGTTGCGACCATCTTCCAAGAAGCATAAGAATCTCTCTGTTCATAATCAGGATTTTCAACCAAGTCGTAGGTTTCGGTGTATTCGATGCCGTTTTTGTCCAAAACCGCCTTATCGTACATCTTGCCTTTGTATTGAGCGTATGCGCCGTTCAATCCTTCCGCAAGTTCGTACGCTTCCATGTTGAAATACTCGGCATCGTCCGCATTGTGGGATTCTTCGTTTTCGTCGTACGCTTCGTATACGTTGTCAAGCAGAACGTAATTACCGTTTGCATTTTCAGCGTATATTTCGCTGGTAACTTCCGCAAATCCCCACATGATCATGCCGTAAGCGATCTTCTGGGCGTCGTTAAGGCCTTCCAACGGATAGAAATAAGAATTGAGATAGGAAGCGTCCATATATTTTTCTACGACGTAGTTCACTATATCCTGCGCAAACTTTTCGCCTGCCGACTGAATAGCGTCTTCACCCCAGTACGCCTGATAATCGGCATAGGTGAGTTCGTATTCGCTTTCAACTTCCGCTATAGCGGTATTGAAATCGGCTTCCGAAAGCCCATTGCCGAGCCCCCAAGCGATATCGGCGAGTGCGCCGTATTCTTTCGCTTTGTCGGGAGTCGTCTGGTTACGGTATTCCGACAAACCTACTATAGGTTGCGTGTACATAGTCGTGTTGCCGTCGTACTTGGGATCCAACAGAACGTAATAAGCGAAAAGGACGTCGTCAGCGGTAACGGCGGTGCCGTCGCTGAATTTAAGACCTTTCTTTAAAACGCACTTGTAAGAAACGGTACCGTCGGCGTTCTCGATAACGTCGTAACTCTTCGCCACCGTCGCGTATTCGTCTCCCGCGACCATAGCGCCGTTTGCATCGACGGTGAGAAGACCCGTAGTTACCATGCTGTAAACGTCACGGTCGTACGCGCTGGAAGAGAAAAACGGGTTGAATACTCCGTCCATCGTGGACGTTTGCAGAACTAACGGTTTCGTTTCGTTCAGGTCAACTTTTTCTTCCTTCTTGCCGCCGCAAGCGGTAAGAGCGGAAGAAGCAAGCATGACCAGAGCCAAAAGTAAGGCTAATAAGCCAACTTTTCTTTTTGCCATTTGTTTGTCCTCCATATTTTTTTATTAACCGTTTTAACGGATAATTTCTTTAGTTGGTTTTATCGGCGTATCGCAATTAAGACTGCCGTCGTTTGCGACAGCAAACGACAAAGGGGTACCCCTTTGATTTTCGTTACATATTAACTTAAATTTATCCCGCCACGGTTACCGTACCCGTGGTATCGATATTTGCCGCCAATGCCGCCGAGTCGGTAAAGTTACAGCCCGTTATGGTGGTGGTCGCGGTCTTTCCCGCTATGCCGCCGCCTACCGTTACGTTACAGGTGGCGGTCTCCCCGTCGCTTGCCGTAAGAGTAAAGTCCGTGGTAACGCCCGTAAACGTACTGCCCCCTTTATCCCTACCGACAACCGCTCCTATATACATATTGTTGGTAGAAGACGTGTCGAACACGATTTCCCCTTCTAAGTTAACGTCCTTTATAACGGCGTTTTCCGTCTGACCGAAAAATCCGAAATATTTGTTGACCGTCTGTCCCGCGGAAACGGAGTCGTTTCCCACGGCGTTTATCTTTATTCCCGATATCGTGTTATTAAGACCGTTTATTTCGCCCTTGAATACCGTTCCCCTTACCGTTTCCTTATCGCCGTTTATCGTCGATTTGCCGTTAGAGAAACTCTGTTCAGTCCCCTCGAAATCTATATCGTTTACAAGGAGGTACCTACCCGACGCGTCGTTACTTATCGCGTCTTTAAAAGCCTTGGCGGTGCTTATCCTCGTATATTCGCCTTCAACGTATCCCGCGTAAAGGGTTATCGTCGTAACCGCCTCGTCGGTGGGGAACACGTCGGTCGCAAAGTCCCACCTTTCGGTGCACTCCGCGTCTTTATACCAGTAGGTAAACGTAGATCCCGTTTTGGACGGTATCTGTTGCGTCTGCGGAATATTTTCTCCCCGTTCTATTTCAACGCCGAGTTGACCGTTTTCGTAAGAATAGACGGTGCCCTTGCCGTTCTGCCAGTCCCAGTAAATCTTTAAGTTGTACACCCATCTCGCGTACAGCGTGAAATCTTCTTCCCCGAGCCTGTCCGTAGCAAAATTCCAACGGTCGTGCTCGTCCCACTCGTAGTTAGCCGTGTATCGCGTAAGCCCCGCGTGGTCGGGATTGAAAGACTTGTATAAAACGTAACCTTCTTCCGCGGAATACCTTTGCAAAGCTTCGTGCGCCGCATTTTCCGCGTCGTAAAGTTCGTAGCGGGTTATAACGGAAAATCTCGTAAGATTTTTATATTCTTCGTTTTCCGCGTCGTAAAGTTCGTAAACTTCTCCGTCTTCTTTCGTTACGGCGACGTAGTCCCCGTCTCTGTCTTCGTAATAATAGGGATACCCGACGTATTCGCCGTCTTCCGCAAGAGTAAATTCGTAATAGCCTACGTACTCGCCGTCGGCGGAAGGCGTAAACGTACCTTCACCGTGCGCGGTGTACCAGCCGACCAGCGAATAGTTCGCCCTCTTGGCTTCAACGAAACCCGTCGTGCCTTTCGGCTCTACGGCGAGCGAACCGGGCTTGCCGTACAGAACGCGGGTATCGAGTTTATCTATATTGCCGCCCATGCAGTCGTAGGTTACTTTGATATACCCTTCGAGATCCAGCGACGGGCTGCCGCACGCCGCAAACGCAAAAGCGCACGCGCAAACCGTTAAAATCAAGGCTATAAGGCTTAAAAACCTTACGGATTTTCTCATTAAAAACTACCTTCCGTCTGCTCCTGCCGTGAAAAAACGTAAAACCGTACACTCCCCCACGGTTATATATTGTTTTGTTATTTTATCATTTTTGTACGTGATAGTCAACTGATTTTAACAGTTTTTCGGGTTTTCGGGGTTTTTAATGAATAAATTTATTTTTAATCATAATTTTATGCGCCGTAAAACGCCTTGATTTTAAGCAAAACCCTCCGTTGAAAAAATGCGTTTTTCACGGAGAGTTCCGTTATGTTTTTCCTTACTTTTTGCGTATTATAACTTTCCCGTGACAGGGCATTACCGCCCCTTCTTTTATTATTTCCCCCACTTCGTCCGCCGTTATAACGCCCGACTTGGGATTTTTTACCGATACTATGCCGCCGTTTATGTCGGCGTTCACCGAAGAATACTCGAAGGAAAGATCGCAATTTTCCGTCGTACAGTTTATAAGCGTTAAGTTCGCGCAATAGCAAAAAGGTTGCGTGCCGCTTATTCTGCAATTTATAAGGGTAAGCCCTTCGGAAAACCACCCGAGATATTCGCCCTTGACCACGGAATTTTTAACCGTTACGTTCTTGCTGTGCCAGAAAGCGTCCTTGGTGTTTAAATCGCAACCGTCTATCTCGGCGTTTTCCACGTATTGAAAAGAATATTTCCCATGCATTACGACGTTCTTAAACGTAACGTTTTTCGCGTCTAAAAAAAGATATTCCGACGTAACCCGACCGCTTTCTACCGTTATGCCGTCGCTTTTCCAGCCGAATTCCGCGGAATCTATTTCGCAGTCGCTTATCCCGATATTTTTGCACTCCCTTACCGCTTTCACACCCGAAAGAACGCAGTTTTCTATTATGCCGTCTTCCGAATACCAAAGCGCCGCACGGGTTTTTTCGTCCATAGAAGAATTGCGAAGCGAAAACTTTTTTACGTGCCACAAAGGATATCTTAAAGAAAATTTACAGTCGGTTACGGCTACGTCCTTCGCTTCTTTAAGTACCGATTCTCCGTCGTTCGGCCCCGCGAACACGCAGCCCGTTACGTCGCCGTGCGTTAAATTGTAAAGCGCCCTTTCTTCGTCCATGCGTTCATTAAGTATAATCCTGCGTTCCATTTTATTTTCCGCCTTGTAAGTTTCTAACCGAAAATTTCCTCTCTTTGCATTTCGACGGAAAACGGTTCTTCCCCCTTGCGGGTAACCGCTACCGTAAGGTCTTTATACTCCGCAACGTAAGAAAAATATTTTTCGCCGCGGTACGTCTTTACGCCGTTTTCGGGTAAAGCGGGCACGTCCCTTAAATCGCCCCGTATGCCGTCGCCCTGCGCCTTTACGAGACTTTCTTTCAACGTCCATACCCGTAAAAACCCGCCTGCGACCGCCGTTTCGCGCTCTTTACCTTTTGCGACGCGCGCTATGAGGCTGTCGCTTATTTTTCTCGGCCTTTCCGCGTCCACGCCGACGTCGGCGTCGGCTATCGCCAACACCACCGCCCCGTCGCAGTGCGAAAGGTTGAAAAACTTGCCTTCCGCAACGGGTTTGCCGCTTTTTGATATTTGCCACGCGCCTATATACTTGCGTTTTAAGTACGCGGAAACGAGGCGCGAAACTCTGTCGCTTTCCTTTTTATACTCCGCAGCGGCTTTTTTATCACTCTCGGTGATAAAGGGAAGGTTCTCCGCAACGGACGGCAAAACCCCTTCCGTATCGCAAATAATTATTTTTACCGCGTTTTCCACCGTTTCCCCCGACAATAACCTTTTGCCGTTTAATTATACCACGCACCGTGATTTTTTTCAAGAAATTTTTTCGCTGCCGAAGATTTTACAAAACAACCAACGAGATTCAGCCGTCTATTTTCTTTTCTATGGTAATGCACGATGCAGTCAATAATCGTCTTATCCTGCCGCAAAGATTTCTCAAATCTTTGAACGCTTCTTCCGAAATATATCCGGAAGAAAAAAGGAGACGCAACCAAGTCTCGGTTTCCATACATTCTTTGCGCGCTATTTTAAGTTTTGAAAGCATGTCAGGCAGACTTTGCGGATACTGCGCCTCCGCAACGTTCGCATTAACACTTGAAGACGCTTTTTTGATTTGAAAAATAATGTTCGGGCAGTCTTTGCCTTTGAGCGCTTTGCAAAGATTTTCGGTTTCCGTTGCCAACTCAAAAGAATAGTTCAATAAATAATTGTTTTTCATACGATAATGATACCATATCCCACATTCAAAAGCAATATATAGAATAAAAACAACAACTCAATCAACGCTTTACGTTGTATGTAATCGTTGCGTAAGCGACGTATGTAATCAAAACGGAGTTTTGTATGTAATCAAGCCGATAATTACATGCGTAAAGGCTTTGCCGATACCAAATGATAATTACATGCGTAAAGGCTTTGCCGATACCAAATGATAATTACATGCGTAAAGGCTTTGCCGATACCAAATGATAATTACATGCGTAAAGGCTTTGCCTTTACGATTACATACACGGCTACGCCGTGATTACATGCCAAGCCGTGCGGCTTGGATAAAAACAACCCGAAACCGATAATCGGTTTCGGGTTGTTTTTGGTGGAGATAACGAGATTCGAACTCGTGGCCTCCGCGTTGCGAACGCGGCGCTCTACCAACTGAGCCATACCCCCACGGAACAATTGCTACATCATTATATAACATTTAAAAAATTTTCACAACCGTTTTTAGGTAGTTTTTAAA
>JAEEGH010015289.1_pt1 | contig 16699 bp, 13 predicted proteins | sample 9134181 | NCBI WGS metagenome assembly JAEEGH01 (sample SAMN16246544, study PRJNA631951) | gut metagenome | biome: gut microbiome; feature: rumen; material: DP-attached | host: Bos | place: Iran: Karaj | collected 2018-10
CAGAAACAGCGCCAGCTGTCGGCTCCGACCGACGTCACCGCCCTCATTCTGAACGAGGTGCGCGGGATGTTCACCGAAATCTGGGACGGGGCCACTCCGCTGCGGCAGGTCGGCATCGGCCTTTCCCGGCTGACCCGGGATGCGGACGCGCAGCTTTCTCTTTTCGAAGACCCGAAGCTGGAATACTACCGTCAATGGGACCGCGATTACGACGAGAAAATGAAGGACGAGTGAACAACCTGTCCGAATTATCCTTATATTTAGGACGATAACCAAATGACTGAATCATGAAGAGAATCCTGTTCGGCGCCTCTGTCCTCCTCGTCCTGGCCGGGGCGGCGGTTGCGTGCAAGAATCTGGCGGATTCCCGGAGCGCGCTTCCGCGTCCCGAGGGTCCGTGCGACGTGTATGAACGGGGCGGCGCCCCCTGCGTGGCCGCCCACAGTACGACCCGCGCCCTGTATGCGTCCTATGACGGACCGCTCTATCAGGTGATGCGCCAGTCCGACGGTAAGACGCTGGACATCGGCGTCGTCCGAGCGACGGCGGACGATCCCGGCGGCTATGCCGACGCGGGAGCGCAGGACGCCTTCTGCAAGGACACATACTGCTGGATCACGGTCCTTTACGACCAGTCCGGCAAGGGAAACCACCTGTACCAGGCCCCGCGCGGAGGCTTCAGCGGCCCTGCGATGGGCGGCTACAACAACGTTCCCGTGGCCGACTGGGCTCCGGTCAACGTGATGGGCCACAAAGTGTACGGCCTGTTCATCGCACCGGGCATGGGCCTGCGGCTCAACGACCCGACCGGCACGGCCGTGGACGACCAGGCCGAAGGCCAGTACTGGGTGTTCAGCGGCCGCCACTACAACTCCGGCTGCTGCTTCGACTACGGCAACGCCGAGACCGACAGCCGCGACGACGGTGACGGTACGATGGAAACCACCTATTTCGGCAACTCCCGCGGCTGGTACTACGGAGAAGGGGAGGGCCCCTGGATCATGACCGACCAGGAAAACAACCTCGTAGGCTGTGTCAATGACGACCCGAACGACAAATTCTGCGAAGGCCTTGAGTCCGTCAGCTGGCGCTTCGCCACTGCGATGGCCGACGGCGAACCGCACCATTGGCGCTCGATGGGCGGCAATGCGCAGGAAGGCCCCCTGAAAATCTATTATGACGGCGGCCGCATCCGGAACGACCGCAGCAGCTACGACCCGATGCGCAAGCAGGGCGCCATCCTGCTGGGCAACGGCGGTGACAACAGCAACGGCTCCGCCGGCACGTTCTACGAGGCGGCGATGACCGCGGCAGGCACCTTCCCGTCGGAGGCGGTCAATCAGGAAATCCAGGCCAATGTGGTCGCGGCCCGCTACCGGGTGGCCACGCTGGATATCTTCCCGTCGCTGAAGGACAACCGTCCGTCGAACGTCCAGACCTTCACGCCCGGCGGCTCCGCCAAGTCCGTGGTCCGTTTTGTCAATACGACCGACGCGCCCGTCGAGGGCCTCACCCTGTCGCTGTACGTCCCGAAGGGCTGGAAGGCGACGGTCAATGGCGACAAACTGATGAAGGTGCCGTACCCCGTCGAGCCCGGCCAGACGGTCGTCGCCGAGTTTGACGTGACGGCCGGCCCCGCCTCCTTCAACGGCGACCTGGAGGCCGTCGCTTCCTGGGACGGCGCCGCCCGGGAGCGCGCCCGCCTCAAGGTCCGCTGCACCGATTCCGTGAAGATCAACGAGTTCAGCGTTACGGACGGCTTCATCGAACTGTACAACGCAGGGGACGGGGAAGTGAATCTCTCCGGATGGACCGTCCGCCATCACGCGGCCAACATTCCGTATTTCTCCGACATCAGGATTCCTTCCGGCACCAAGCTCGCACCCAAGGCTTTCTACCTGCTCGGCATGACCGGTTCCGGTCTCGCCGTCGATGCGGCCAAGGGTGATGAAATCATCTATGTCCGGAGTGTCGAGGGCGTCAATCCGGGTGATGAAATCATGGTCGGCGGAGAAAAGCATATCGTCAAGGCCGTGAACGCCCCGGAGCCCGCTCCGGTCGTGCCGGGCCGTATGCCGTTCGGCCGCGGGATGCAGCCGGCCGGCGCGCCCACCACGGTGTGGCAGCCGCTCCCGGGCGGGCATGGCATCGAGATTCCGGTCGGATCGACCAACATTCCCGTCACCTCCGTCGCTCACTTTGCTGTCGGGCAGAAAATGGCCATCGGCTACGGGACCGACCGTCCCGCCGTTTCCAATTCCATGGAGAAATATGAGGTCGTGACCGTGACCGAGGTCGGAAAGCCCGGGACGCAGGGGTATCTGTCCATGGACGCGAAACCCGGCGACACCAACATCAAGGTCTCCTCGACCGCCAATATCTCCGTGGGTGACAAGATTCGTCTGGACATCGCCAGTGAAGGCCACGGCATTGAAACCGTGACCGTCACTGCCGTCGGGACGCCTTCCGCTCGCAATACCTTGAACGGCCCGCTGCGCCCGGACGAGGATCCGGGAACCGGTCTGGACATCGCGGAACCGCTGAAGTTCCACCACGCGTCCAACATGCCTTACAGCGTGAACGGTACGGGCATCACCTTCGAGCCCGCCACGAAGTTCGTCCATTACAGCAACGAACCGGTGCTCGCCCTGTGCTTCTCCATCGAGCTGAACGAGCCGCTGAAGTCCTCCCATCCGATCAACGAGGCCGTGCAGGCCGGGACGGGCGGCTATCGCGGCACGGTGCCGGCAGACCTGCTGTTCGGCGGCCCCGCCCTCTCCGAGAGCGCCGGCAACATCACGCTTCGTGACGCCAAAGGCAACATCGCCGACGCGCTCAACTACGGCCTGGTGGTGGATCCCTGGCTGGGCGAAGGCTATCAGGCTGACTCCGGCGAGGATGAGCCCGGCAACTTCGCTCCCGCTCCTTATCCCGCACGCCGCTTCGGCGCCGCTCCCGCCGCCGTCGCCTCCCTCAGCGCCGGCCGCGTCCCGGACGGTGCTGACTTGGATGACAACAAGAACGATTTCACCGTTCAACATTCCCAGAACCTCGTCATGTCCGCCGCCCCCGGCGAGACCAACGTGAAAGTCTCCTCCGTGGAGGGTCTCGTGGAAGGCGGTCCGATCGTAATCGGCAATTCGGAAGTGTCGACGGTGTCGAAGATCGGCACGCCCGGCGCCACGACCTTGCAGTTCCCGGCCGGTATCGGCACCCGGACGCTCGTCGTCGTCTCGGCGATGAACTTCACGCCGGGACAGGATGTGCTGGTTGGCGATGAGATGGCCGTCGTTTCCGAAGTGTTCTTCCCGCGCGGCTGGTGGGTTCCTCGCGAACAGCAGGTGCACAAGCTGGTGCTTTCTTCCTCACTTCGCAAAGCACACAAGACGGGTGAGGTCGTCGCCGGCACGGGCGTGACGCTGGCTGCGCCGCTCCAGGCCACCTATCCGTCCGGTGCGCCCGTGGCGCCTGCACGTCCTACGCCGGGCGCTCCCAACAAGTATTGACCATGACCTTGCGGAAGTTCAAGACTGCGGTGCTGCTCCTTTGCGCGGCCTGCCTGCTGCTCGCCGGATGGATGCTCTTCCATTCCCTGTCCGGTGTGCGTCTGGTGGGATGCGGTGCGGGCAGCTCCTGCGACAGCGTGATGGGAAGCCCCTGGGCCTATGTGGCCGGGGGCGTTCCCGTCAGCCTGCCCGCGGCCGTGGCCTATCTTCTGCTGGGACTGTGCGTTTTGTTTCTGGGTGGGAATTCTCCGGAGGACCGTGCCCTGGACCGCTTCCTTTGGCCGTTCATGCTCTTCTTGAGCGGCTGCATCATCGGTGCGGCGCTTTGGTTCGCCTGGCTTCAGGCGTTCGTGCTCCACGCCTTCTGCAAGTACTGCTCGCTGTTACATCTGCTGGGATGTGTTGTGGCCATGGTGGTGTTTCTGGCGGTGGGGAGATTCCGGGACAAGCCCGGAATGACGGATGGGGTAAGGCGTTTCGTATGGCTGGCCGCCGGCCTTGTCGCGGCCGCTGGTTTTGCCGTTTTCCAGGCATATACACGTCCGGAAGCCATTTATGACACGGGCCGGACGGAGGTGTCTCTGCCGGCTTTCACGGATGAGGAGATTCCGGTCCTCGGCCCTTCGGTCGCTCCGGAGGAATTGACACTTCTCTTTGATTTCCAATGTGTCCATTGCCGCCGTCTGCACCGGATTCTTCCGGAACTGCTGGCGCAGGCCGGGGGACAGTATCGCATCCGCCTGTGTCCGGTTCCGCTGAGCAGCGTATGCAATCCCTACATCCCCTCAACGGGCATCGACCGATTCGCGGGCTCCTGTCCGCTTACGCGCTATGCGCTCGCGGTCTGGTACTCCCGCCCGGAAGCCTATGAGGCTTATTGGGAGCACTTGCTGGGAGACGGCGACGATCACGCGACGGTCGATCCGGCCGATGCCGAAGCCCGGGCCCGGACTCTGCTCGGCGACGGCTTCGACGCCGCCGTCGCGGACCCGCGCATCGACGCATACCTGCGCAAGGCCGAGGAACTCTTCGGCCGTACTTCCAATGCCGAGAAAAGCGGCGTTCCCCGTTTCATTTACGACCAGCGCTGGCTGGTGCCGGAAACCGACCAGCCGGAAGCCTTGCTCAAGCTTATTCGTTCAGAATTGATTATCAATTAAATACAATTATGAAAAAGTTACTTGTACTGGCAGCGATGCTGATTCTCGCTGTCTCCTGCTCCCAGAAGAAGGCACCGAAGGTTCTGGTGCTGTACTATTCCCAGACATCGACCACCAAGACGGTGGCGGAGGAGATCGCCAACCGTCTGGGCGCTGACATCGAAGCCATCGTCCCCGCCGTCCCCTACGACGGCGATTATCAGGCGACCATCGAACGCGGCCGCCAGGAAATGGCGGAAGGCAAGTCTCCGGAGATTCAGCCCCTCTCCGTGGACGTCAATGCTTATGATGTCATTTTCCTGGGCTATCCGATCTGGTTCGGCACCTATGCGCCGCCGATTGCGGGCCTGCTGAACGCCGTCGACCTGAATGGAAAGAAGATCGTCCCGTTCTGCACCTTCGGCAGCGGCGGACTGGACGCCAGCGTGAAGGATCTCGCGGCCAAGCTTCCGGACGCCGAAATCCTTCCGGGCTACTGCGTACGTTCCGCGCGGATTGACGCGGCTCCCGCCGAACTGGACTATTTCCTGAAGGCGGGCGGTTTCCTCGCGGGTGAGTTCACCAAACTGGCGGACTTCTCCGATGTGCGTCCCGTCACCGAGGAAGAATCGGCCATCTTCGATGCGGCCGTCGGCACGTATCCGATGATCCGCGCCAAGGCGACGGAGGTTTCCAGCCGCGCCGTTCCGAACGGCACGGAGTATCTGTTCGTGGCCAAGGATGTACCGATGAATCCCGACATGGAGATTCCCGAGCATTTCATCAAGGTCTATGTCCTCGCCGAGGAAGGCAAGGATCCCGTGTTCACGCAGGTTCTCCGGTAAGCCGGTTATTCGACGGTGATGATGATTCTTCGATAGGCGGGGAGTCGGAAAGGCCCGTCGTCGTGGACTTCGCAGATCAAGTGGTATTCCCTGCCTGCCGTTGAGGCGGGCAGGGTGAACACGGCCTGTGAAGAAGCCGGATCGGCGATTTCCGGAAAAGCCGGAGCATTTTCGAGGACAATATCGCCCGGGAGCATCTGGAACCACCATTCATACTGCAAGGCGTCGCCGTCCGGGTCGGAGGAGGCCGATGCGTCAAAGCGGAGTTCCGCTCCGGACTTGGCCTTCACTTCCATCGGCTGGAGCCCTTCCTTTCCGTCAATTCGGACTACGGGGTTGCGATTGCCCCTTCCTTCGGCCGCCCACTGCATCCGAGCCGCGAAGTCGTTGAACTCGTCGGGATAGAACTTGTGTTCGTAACTGTTGGAAAGGTCCTTCAGCGGCTGCTGCCAGTTGGTCCAGGCGAAAGTCTCTCCGTCCGGAGAAATGCCGAACCGATGGCATCCGCCCCAGCCCGCCTGTTCCGGACGCTCCGGATCGTTGAGCCCGTTGGGCATCACGTTCAGGAAGCTGGGCGTGTCGCCCTCGACGCCCCAGAGATAATGCGGGTACACTTTGCCCATCTCGCCGTGTCCCTGAATGAACTCCGCATACTTGTCCCAGTTCTGCACGCCCAAGGCGTTCTGGTTGAGCCAGGCGCTTTCGTCCCATACCAGCATCAGGTCTTCCGGGAACTCCCGCCGAAGCCATTGGTGAGAGCTGTAGGCCCGGTTCATGCGCATCGCATACACCATGTCCTGGTCCGTGATGGTGTAGAGCCGGAACTTCCGGAGGAAGGCCTTCAGTTCTTCCGGCGAGCGCTCCTGCTTCACGCGCCAGACGGCCTGCGACAGCGTATTGGCTCCGCCCCAGGAGCAGACCCAGATGGGCCGGGGATCATCCTCGTCAGCCAGACGGATCAGGAGCTCGCTCCCGGGGGAATCATTTCCTTCGCCGATGACACCGATGCCGGCGCGCGTGCTGCCCATGACCGAGCGGCTGCGGAGATACCCGGCGCTGGGCCAGTAGCCCAGTTCCTGCCGGTCCTCGTCCTCCCGGAATCCGGTTTGTCCGGAGCGTTTCATCAGGTTGTTCACGTCCGTTTCGTACCCGTCGATGACGCGGAAAAGGTATTCCGCCCACTCCTCGGGGTACGGGTCGCAGTTCCACCCGATGGTGGTGATGATGCCTTCGATTTCGAAGCGGTCGGCATAGGCGAGCAGCCGCACGGCCGACTCATTGTCGTCCGGCTCCACCTCCGCTGGCCCGATATCGGTCAGCACGACGATGCGCGGCTTGAGGTCTGTCCCGACAGGGGCGCCGCAGCAGGTGAGCAACCCCGCGGCGACGGTCAGGATGAGGGGTGTACGTGTCATAGATTCAGCGGCTTCTTAATGCGTGTCCGGAAGTCTTCAGCGCCTCCTTGTCGAGCACGCCGTCTTTCAGGACCTCCTTTCCGTTAATGAATACCCTGCGGATGCCGAAGGGCTTTTCCTGGTCGGGGACCGCGGACGCCATTTCGGTTTCATCGAAAACGGTCAGGTCGGCGAAGCAGCCCGGTCTGATGTATCCGCGGTCCGGGATGGAGAAGCGGTCCGCGACACCGCCTGTCATTTTCCGGATGGTGTGCGGCATGGTGTCTCCCTCTCCGCGGAGGGAGCAGCGGATGAACTTCGGGAAGCAGTCGTAGATGGCCGGATTCTGGATGCCGTGCTCTTCCACCCACGCGTCGGTCATGTACAGGACGTCGTCACGCTTGCTCTGCCAGGCGATGATCTCCGGTGTGCTGTAAGGGCCCATGTTCACCCGGCCCTTGAAGCCGGACATTTCGCAAAGGTCCAGGTAGGCGCTCATGCAGGATTTGCCCCACTCTTTGGCGATCTGATGGACAGTCTTCCCCTCGTATTGTTCCAGACCGGGCCCCAGATAGGCGATCTGGATGTCTTTCCAGCCGAATCCCAGCATCTTCATGGACAGTTCTCCCAGGATGGTGAACCGCCATTGGTTCCAGGGCTTGCGCTTGTCTTTGGGAGACAGTTCCTGGAACCAGTTGGGAATGAAGACGGTGATGACCGACACGCCAAGCAGTTCGTTGTAGATGTCGAACTGCGCGTCAATGCCGTTTGCCTTCATTTCGTCCAGGATGCGGTGCAGTTCCTCCTTGCATTTGAAGGTGCTTCTGCCCACGAAAATGGCGTGGGAGTACTGGAGTTTCATATGCGTGCCCCTGGACATTTCCACCAGCTCGTCCAGCGCCCGGAGGATGTGGGCCCGGCCGAAGATGGGATAGTCCAGGGAGACGGCCGATTCGGCCCGGGGATGGACCGTGAGCGGCCGGTCATATTTTTCGGCGAGCAGGGCGACATCGCGGGTTTCAGCGACATCGGCAAAGCGCCCCGGAAGATACATCATGCCGAGAGAAAGGCCGCAGGCCCCTTCCTGAAGCCCTTGCTCCAGAATCGCCAGCATCCGTTTCCGCTCTTCCTCCGTGAGCGGCCGGTTCTCCCACCCGGCGACGCTCGTGCGGGCGGTGCAGTGCCCCACAAGAATGGCCATGTTGCAGGGATTGTTCCGGTCGACGGCCTCGAAGAATTCCTTCACGGTCGGGTAGACCCCGGTCGTGTCACCGTGATAGCCGAAAAGGCCCGCTCCGGCCTTATCCGCATAAGGGCTGTCCGGTTCGAAGCCCACGGCGGAGAGGCCGCAGTTTCCCGTGATGAAGGACGTGATTCCCTGCCGGATGAAGGGCTCCAGATACTTCAGAGGCTCCTTTTTGACGGCGAACCAGTCATTATGGGAATGGGCGTCAAAAAAGCCGGACGAAATGCTGAGGCCGTCCAGGTCGATGACCTCGTCCGCCTCCGCGGCAAGGCCGGTCCCCACATCGAGAATTCTCTCACCGTCGATCAGGATGTCGCCGATGAAGGCGTCGGCGCCGCTCCCGTCATAGATTTTTCCGTTTTTGAGTAAAATGCGCATGTCTATAGAAAATCAGTACAGTTTCTTCCGGACACTCCAGCTCCCCATCGTCTTCCCTTCGTGCTCGATGGTTCGTTCGTCAAAGACTTCGTATCCTCGTTTTTTATAGTAGGCGATGTTCTTTTCCGAATTCGTGAAGAACACCAGTTCCTTTCCTCCTCTTTCCCGGATGTAGTCCTCCCAGTATTCGATGAACCGGGAACCGACACCTGTTCCCTGGACGGACGGATCCACGGTCAGCGAGCTGGCGTACCAGATGCCCGGTCCCGTCTTCTGGTAGTCATGGCAGGGCTTTCCCGCCGCTGCGTCCATGGCGAGCCAATCGTCGATGGTTTTTCTGTCACCTTCGCGATAGACTTTCAGCCAGCCGTGGAGGACATACCGGAGGTCCGAAGGTTTCCGGTATCGGGGCGAGTTCAGTTGGGATACGGCCGCAAGCTTTCCGTCCAGCCTGGCTGTAAGATAGTCCGCCGTCCCGAAGTTCGTCTTGTATTCCCGCCAGATAATGGCCTTCTGAATCTGGTTCCGTTCCTCTTTTTTCGGAAACCAGTTCGTAAAGTACTCATAATCGTCAAAAGCGCGGACTGCCAGTTCCGCCGCCTCGCGAATCTCTCCGCGCTTCATTTTACCGAATTCAAGTTCCATGACAAGTCCTGGGGTCTGTTTTGACAAAAATACGAAAAGTTGTCGTTATTTCCGTTTCGATGTGTGATTTGTCCGTTATTTGCAAGTATAATACATTCATTCACCTGTCATTTACAAAGAAATGAAAGAATCCGGTAAAACCCGTGAGATACTGGAAAGGATCGGATATGTCCTGGATTGTATCGTTTTGTCCGCGCTTGTCCTGGTGGCGATGTATGTCCTTGTCACCACCATCAGGATCGAGACGGTTTCCATCGGCAGAATCAAGTTGCACACGGCCCTGTTTGTCGGCTTTGCGGCATTCTTTTTATTGTTCCTGATTCCGCGCGTGCGGGAAAACACCCGATGGATGATGAAGTTCATCCATGAGTTCACGCATCTGGTCTTCGCCCTGCTCTTTTTCAGGAAGATCCGTCGTTTCAACGTGGACGACAAAGACAGCCATGTCTCTTACAGCGGAGGCTGGTTCGGCTATTTTCCCATCACGATTTCGCCTTACTGTGTTCCGCTCCTTACGTTGGCCCTGCTTCCTTGGCGGTTCACGACGGGTGATGACTTCTTCTTGCTGGTCATTGACGTTCTGATTGGCATGTCCTATGCCTTCCATGTGTGCTGCTGGGTGAGCCAGATCCGCCTGTACCAGCCGGACATCACCGGGCCGGGTACCGTGAAGTCGCTGCTGGCCGTCACCTGGCTTCAGATTCTCAATTTCTGTCTGGTCCTTCTGACCCCTTCCAGCGGTGTGATACTCGCTTTGAAGCGCGTATTCGTGGACTTTCCCCTGGGAGCCTTCTCTTTTTTCCTTCCCGCTTGAAAGATGAACAGCTTGTTCCCGTATATTATGGCAAATCATACATGACACTGAATTGCCAGAACCATGATCACCATTCACAACCTGCTCATTCTGGATGAGAGCGGCTCCATGCACTCCATCTACGACCAGGCGCTTTCCGGCGCCAACGAAACCATTCAGTCCATCCGCGCCGCGCAGCAGAATTTCGCGGACCAGGACCAGCGCTTCACCTTCGTGACGTTCAACACCGTGGCTCCGAACGTCAAAACCGTCATCGACGACGCCCCCATCGGCGAAGTCCGGGATTTGACGGAAAACGATTATCACCCGTGCGCCTGCACGCCGCTGTATGACGCTATGGGCATATCCATCTCCACCCTTGAACGTAAGGTGAAGGAAGGGGACCGCGTACTGGTGACTGTCATCACCGACGGCCTGGAGAACGCTTCGCGAGAGTATGACGGCAAAGCCGTCAAGGAGATGGTCGGCCGCCTTCGCGGGAAGGGATGGACCTTCGTCTATATCGGCGCGAACCAGGACGCTGTCGAAGTCGCGCGGAGAATGGACATCCATAATTCCCTGAATTTCTGCTCCACGGCGGAAGGAACCCGGGCGATGTTCGACAAGCACCGTCGAAGCAAGGATATCTATTACGAAAAGATGAGGCGTTTCCATGACTCGATGGCTTCCGATGAGGACTTCTTCAACGAGAAGGCTGCTGCGGGCCGGCTCACGCCGGACCATATCGACCGTCTTGCTCCCGGGCAGATCTTCGTTTTCGGCAGCAACCTGCAGGGTGCCCATGGGGGCGGAGCGGCGGCGCTCGCCCATGCCCGCTTCGGCGCCGTCTGGGGACAGGGTGTCGGCCTTCAGGGAAGAAGCTATGCCATCCCGACCATGCAGGGCGGTGTCGACACCATAAAACCTTATGTGGACGAGTTCATCCGGTTCGCCGCGCAGCATCCGGAGATGACCTTCCTCGTGACGCGGATCGGCTGCGGCATCGCCGGCTTCAGCGAGGAGGAAATCGCTCCTCTCTTCTCGTCCGCTGTCGCTCTTTCGAACGTCTGGCTGCCCGCCGGTTTCTGGAGGATTCTGAACCGGTAGAGAAGGACGGGCATGAACAAATAAAGGGGGTGAACAACCCCCTTTACTTGTCTTTATTCTTCTTGTCCTTGAGTGCGGCCAGCGCGAGAGCTCCGGCCTCCTCCTGACAGAGGTCCTCCAGCAGGTCCCGGAGGGCGTTCCGCTCCACCGTACGACGGACGGCGGCTTCGGCCTTCTCGTCATCGGCGAGCATCGCCTTTGCTATGCTTTTGAACTTGTCCATACATCTGTTCTTTTTGGTCTTGGCCACGTTTTCGTTCTTCAGTCCGAGTGTCGGGGCGATGTCTTTCATGGACATTTTGTCCCAGTAGAAGCGCTTCAGCAGCTGCCGGCAGTCGGCCGGAATGGATGCCAGCACCCTGTCCAGGAAGGCGTCCGCCTCCTTTTCCTCCTCGAGCATCACTTCGGGCGCCGGCCCGTCCTCCTCCTGCCGCGGTTCCACGAGAACGAGCTTTCCGTTCATTCGCGTTTCCGCTTTCTCCGGCTCCTTGGGCCGCCGTTCCCGCGTGCTCTGCCGGAGGGCGGCCCGCCAGCAGATCGTGTAAAGATAGCCGGACAGGCTCGTGCCTTCACCCTCCGTGAGGGTTCCGTCCTTCACATGGTCCATCAGCGTGATGCAGGCCTCGTGAAAGAGGTCGTCAAAGGTCAGGTGGCGCACGTCCTTCAGCATGGGCTGGATCCGGCTTCGGATTCCGTCCTTCACCGAATGGTACAGCTCTCTCCACGCGGCCGGCGAATTGTCCCGGATGCCCCGGATGATGTCATGGTCACTCATCATGATATGCCCCGTTCAAGAAAAGGTAAACATCAGAATTCAAGCTTGAATCCGTTCGCTTTCAGCCGGTCGTAATTGTCTTTGTCGAACTTGTATCGGATGGGGGTGCGGGTGCCGCGGCGGGGGGATTCGTCGGGAAGTTCGATGAGCATGCCGAAATGCTTCATCTTGTTGGCGAAGTTGCGGCGGTCGAACTTGAAATCCAGAATGGCTTCATACAGGTTCTGCAGTTGGGGGAGAGTGAAGGTCTCCGGCAGCAGTTCGAAGCCCACCGGTTCGAAGAAAATGTCCTCCCGGAGCCGTTTGCATGCGACGCGCAGAATCTGGTCGTGGTCGAAGGCCAGCCGGGGGATGTCCTTCATGCTGAACCAGTCGGCCTTCTCGGCGTCGGTGTCGCCTTCCACGTCGGTCAGTTTCACCAGGGCGTAGTGGGCGATGGTGATGACGCGTTCGCGCGGGTCGCGGTCGATATGGCTGAAGGTCCCCACTTCCTTGAATTCCTTCGGGTTCAACTTCAGTTTCGTCTCCTCCCGCAGTTCCCGGGCCGCCGTATGGGCGATGGTTTTGTCTCTTTCGACATCCAAGAAACCGCCCGGCAGCGCCCAGTAGCCGACGTAGGCCGACGTACCGGCCTCCCTTTCCTTGGCGCGCTTGATCAGGAGGACTTTCAGCTGCTTTCCGTCATAGCCGAACACCACGCAGTCCGCCGTGACGGCCGGATGCGGGTACTCGTAGGTGTAAATCCCTTTTTTTGCCATAGGTCTGTGTTTGTATCACACAAAGGTAGCAATTAAAAAAGACAAAACAAAACCGATGCCCGCCGGCATTTGCTTTTGGGCGGGGAATGGCGTATCTTTGCCTTGCCATGACCATTGATGCATCTTTCCTCAAGCCCGTTCTGAAGGTGCGGGAGAACGACAGCCACAAGGGTGACTACGGGCATCTTCTCATCGTGGCCGGATGTCAGACGATGCCCGGTGCGGCGGTACTGTCGACGGGCGCCGCGCTTCATTCCGGCTGCGGACTGGTGACGCTCCATTCCACGGAGCGGGCGCTGCGGGCTGCAGTCGTCAATTACCCTTCAGCGATGCTTTCGGAGAACGCGGGCGCCTGTTTCGACCGCGTCCCCGACCGGATCGGCCGCTACTCCGCCATCGCGGTCGGGCCCGGCCTGGGCCGGGCTCCGGAAACCTCGGAAGCGCTCGGAAACCTCATTGACGCCGCCCGGGAAGCGGGTGTTCCCCTTGTCCTGGACGCTGACGCCCTGAATCTTATGGCGGCCAGTCCTTCTCTTCTTGACCGCCTTCCTGCCGGTTCTGTCCTGACACCGCATCTTGGTGAACTCCGCCGGCTCGTTCCCCAGCCGACCGAGGAATGCATTCGCGCCCTGTCCCGCCGGACCGGGTGCGTAATCATTGTCAAGGGATACCGAAGCAAGGTGTACACCCCGGAAGGGGAGTGTCATGTCAATACGACCGGCAATCCCGGCATGGCCAAGGGCGGCAGCGGTGACGTGCTCACCGGACTTGTCGGCGGGCTGCTGGCACGCGGGTATTCCGCCGAGGAAGCCGCTTGCCTGGGCGTCTGGATTCACGGGTATGCCGGCGACTGCCTCACGCGCCGGCGTACTGCGGAGGCTTATTCCAGCCGGGATCTCATCGACAGTCTTCACGAGGGTTTCGCGGCCTTGTTTATGTGAATAATATTCGATTATTCGCATAATATTCGCTTGTAATCTAAAAATATTAAAAAATTATGCGGAAATCGGCCACAATTTTCTATATTTGTACGAACAGTTAGTTAGTAGCAGTCATGAAAATTGCGGTTGTGGGTGCCGGCAATATGGGCGGCGCCATCGCCCGGGGGCTCGTCAAGGCGGGAACGGTCCGGGCGGCTGACGTGACGGTCAGCGACATTTCGGAGGCCGTGCTCCAAGGTTTTTCCGAGCGGGGATGCCACACCACGCACGACAATACGGAGGCCGTAAAGGGCGCCGATGTCGTGTTCGTGGTCGTCAAACCCTGGCTCGTGGAGGATGTGGTCAAAGGCCTCAGGGCAAGCCTGGATTATTCGTCGCAAATCTTTGTATGCATCGCCGCCGGCATCACGCCGGAGCAGCTTTCGGAGTGGCTCGGATGCGATGCGGACGGCGTAGCGCCCCAATCATTCCTCGTCATCCCGAATACGGCTATCGACGTCTTGAAAAGCATGACGTTCATCACGCCCGTCCATGCGGACCAGGCGTCGATTGAGGTCGTCAAAGGCTTGTTCGATACGATGGGTTCGTCCATGGTCATTGAATACGGCCTGATGGCCGCCGCCACGGCCGTGGCTTCCTGCGGCATCGCCTATGCCATGCGTTACATCCTTGATGCGGCGCGGGGCGGTATCGAGATGGGCTTCATCCCTTCCGAGGCGGTCCCTGTCGTCTGTCAGACCGTGATTGGTGCGATCGGCCTGATGACGAAGGAAGGGGCCGATCCCGAAGCGGAGATCGTCAAGGTGTGCACGCCCGGCGGACTCACCCTCAAGGGTCTCAAGGAAATGGAGGAGGCCGGTTTCACGTCCGCCGTCATCCGCGGTCTCAAAGCCTCCGTCAAATGAAGCGGATTGTCATCAAAATCGGCTCCAACGTGCTGACCCGCCCGGACGGCACGCTGGACGTGACTCGGATCTCGTCCCTCGTGGACCAGGTCCAGGCCGTCCGTGCCGACGGAGCCCAGGTGCTGCTGGTTTCCAGCGGGGCCGTCGCGTGCGGCCGCAGCCTGCTGGGACGCCAAGGAGCGGCCCGCAAGCTGGATCCCGTCGAGCAGCGACAGCTGTATTCCGCCGTGGGCCAGGTGCGGCTCATCGGCCTGTACAGCCGTTTGTTCGGAGACTGGAACACGACCGTCGGCCAGGTGCTGACGATGAAGGAAAGCTTCTCCACCCGCCGGGAATACCTGAATCAGCGGGCCTGCATGGAAGTGATGCTGGCCAACGACGTGGTTCCCGTCATCAACGAAAACGACACCGTGAGCGTCACCGAACTGATGTTCACCGACAATGACGAACTGTCCGGGCTGGTGGCTTCGATGATGGATGCCGACACGCTCATCATTCTTTCCAATGTGGACGGCGTCTATGACGGACCTCCGTCCGACAAGGCGTCAAAGGTCATCGCGAAGGTCCTTCCGGGCGAAGACCTCAGCGGTGCCATCGGCGCGCAGAAAAGCGGCTTCGGCCGTGGCGGAATGCGGTCGAAGTATGCGATCGCCACTCACGCCGCCGAGGAGGGCATCCGTGTGCTCATCGCCAACGGAAAGCGCGAGGGGATTGTCAAGGACCTCTATTTCGGTACTCCGGGTACCGTCTGTACCGAATTCGTCCCGGTCCGTGGCGGCGTCTCGAGCGTGAAGAAATGGATCGCGCACAGCAGCGGCTTCGCCAAAGGGACGGTCACCGTCAATGATGCCGCGCGGGAAGCCTTGTGCGGCGAGAATGCGGTGAGCCTGCTCCCCGTGGGCGTCGTCTCGGTGCAGGGGGACTTCGAGGAAGGCGACATCATCGGCATCCTGGATTCTTCCGGAACGCAGTTCGCCGTGGGGCGCAGTTCTTATGGCGCCGCCCAGGCGCGGGAAGTGATCGGCAGGCACGACTGCCGCCCGCTGGTCCATTACGATTATCTGTGTTTGATATAGCCTTTTATGGAAGCATTCTTCAAACAGGCCCGGCAGGCGGGCAAATGCATCGCCAGGCTGAGCGATGAGATGCGGAACGGCGTCCTGGCCGCCGTCGCTGACGAACTGGTCTCGTCCAAGGAGGAGCTGCTCCGTGCCAATGCGCAGGATCTGGCCCGGATGGACAAGTCTTCGCCCCTTTACGACCGTCTGATGCTGACGGACGCCCGCATCGAAGGCATCGCCGCGGACATGCGCAACGTGGCGTCGCTCCCTTCTCCGCTGGGACGCGTGCTGACGGACCGCATTCTACCGAACGGCCTGCATTTGCGCAAGGTTGCGGTGCCTTTCGGTGTGATCGGTGTCATCTATGAGGCCCGTCCGAACGTGACGCTGGACGTTTTCTCGCTTTGTTTCAAAAGCGGCAACGCCTGCGTGCTGAAGGGAGGCAAGGATGCGGACCATTCGAACCGCGCCGCCATCGGAATCGTGCAGCGCGTGCTGCTGCGGATGGGTGTTCCGCCGGAAGCCGCCACGCTGCTCCCCGCCACCCATGAGGCGGCGAACGCGCTGCTGAACGCCGTGGGCTATGTCGATGTCGTCATCCCGCGCGGTGGTCGCCGGCTCATCGACTTCGTCCGTGACAATGCCCGCATCCCCTGCATCGAGACCGGCGCCGGGGTGGTGAACACCTATTTCGACGAAGCCGGGGACCTGGAGATAGGGAAAGCCATTGTTTTCAATGCCAAAACCCGGCGTGTGAGCGTATGCAACGCCCTGGATTGCCTCATCGTCCACAGCGCACGGCTGGGAGACCTTGCGGCACTTTGCGCGCCGATGGTTGCCAAGAACGTGACGATCTATGCCGATGAGCGGGCGTATGCCGTGTTGAAGGATGTTTATCCGCTGGTGTTTCCCGCCGGTCCGGACAGCTTCGGCACGGAGTTCATGGATTACAAGATGGCCGTCCGCACGGTGGACAGCCTGCGGGAGGCCCTGGACCATATCGCCCGTTACGGCTCCGGCCACAGTGAGAGCATCGTGACGGACGACGCGTCGGCCGCCGAGGCCTTCCAAGCCTCCGTCGACGCCGCCTGCGTCTACGTGAACGCCCCCACCAGTTTCACGGACGGGGCCCAGTTCGGCCTGGGTGCGGAGATCGGCATCAGCACCCAGAAGCGCGGCGCCCGCGGCCCCATGGGCCTCGAGGAG
>JAEEGH010015290.1_pt1 | contig 16698 bp, 13 predicted proteins | sample 9134181 | NCBI WGS metagenome assembly JAEEGH01 (sample SAMN16246544, study PRJNA631951) | gut metagenome | biome: gut microbiome; feature: rumen; material: DP-attached | host: Bos | place: Iran: Karaj | collected 2018-10
TGGGTTGTTCGGTGCCTGCATACTTGGCGGCCTTGAGGTCGGCAGCAAGTTTCAGTAAGAACTTAATCTCTTCCGGAGTGAAGTCCAACAACTTCAGGAAGTTTCTGTTTCTGAGGTTAAATGCCATTTTTCTTGGATTTAAAATTTAATATTTAAAGATTCAAAGATTCAAAATTTGGCTTTCAGCTCTCAGCAATCAGCTTTCAGCCGGTCGAAACCGAGCTGATAGCTGACAGCTGATGGCTGATAGCTTTTAAAAATCGCGGCAAAATTAGTCTTTTTTCCTTTACCATTCAATTAATTAAACAACTATCTTTGCACCATGATTATCCTCGACAATGTAGTCGTCACAGACGAATTCCTGAATGCCCAGTTTTGCTGCTGCCTGCCGCGCTGCAAAGGCTGGTGCTGTGTGGCTGGCGATGCTGGCGCACCAATCGAAGCCTCTGAAATAGAGCAGATTGAAGACAACCTCGAAGCCATCAAGCCGTATATGCGGCCCGAAGGCATCAAAGTGATTGAAGAAAATGATGTTTACGATTACGATGAAACAGGCGAGCTCGTTACGCCCTTAGTAAATGGCGAGGAATGTGCTTTCGTTTATTTTCATGAGAATGGAACGGCACTCTGCGCCATCGAAAAAGCCTATCTGGAAGGCAAATGCGACTTTTGGAAACCGATTTCGTGCCACCTCTACCCTATCCGCTTGGTGGAAAAGGACGGCTTCACACACATTCTTTACCACGAATGGAGTGTCTGCGTACCCGCCAAACGAAAAGGTGAACACGAAGGTATACCGCTGTGGAAATTTCTCAAAGCCCCGATGGTGCGGAAGTTTGGGGAGGATTGGTATGAGCGCTTTGCGCAGTTAGCAGTTAAGAGTTAGAAGTTGTTCAGTTTGGAGTTAGGAGTTTATTCATTGCAATAATAAAAAAACACTTTTATCGTTCATTTTTTGTCGTATTTTCGCCCTCTAAAAGAATATTTGAATTGAAACGCCTACTATTCATATTGGCCTTGATGCTAAGTTGCTTAGTCGCCATCGCCCAAAACGACGACAAAGGTGAACCCAAACGCGTGGATTTCTACGGCTATGTGGTCACCGCAGATAGCCTTCGACCTATCCGCAACACACACGTCATCAGCAAGATGGCACATTGCGGCACCATCACCGACCGACAAGGCAGGTTTCACATCCAGACACGGCAGGTCGACACGCTTTGGGTGAGCTGCATTGGCTATTCACGCCGGCTCGTCGCCCTCGACACCACTCTCACTTCACGCGACACGCTCGTCATCCGTCTCTATCCTGAGACCATCACACTGCGCGAAGTCACCGTGTTGCCTTTCAGCAACTATGAGGGCTTCAAGGAGCTGCTCATCACCATGCCGAGCATCGAGACTCCCGACGAAATCAAACGGTTATACGAAGACCTCGACAATCTCTGGCTGAGCCGTGTCCCCATTGGCAACGGCAAGCCCACCATCACCGCCAACCCAATCCAATACCTCTACGACAAATACAACGCCTCGGCCCGCCGGCAGGCGCAACTGTTGCGCAACCGACGCACGTATAACGAAGTGTTGCGCGAGCAAGGCCGCACCGACGAACTCCTCCCCGACTCGTTGGATTTTACCATCGACTACAAAATGTATGAACTCGACGAAGCCGCCGAAGCCAGAAAAAACAAGGATGGACTTGACACGACCAACATGGTGGGCAAACCCAAGCCGATGGTGCCGAGAAGAAAATACATCCGTATTGGAAACTAGTTTTCGTCATGTTCCGCGACTGGCTTCATAGCATCCTCAACCTGTTCTATCCTCGCGTGTGTGCCGCCTGCGGCGAGCCTTTGCTCAAAGACGAAGAGACCGTCTGTCTGAAATGCCGCTATCTTTTACCCAAGACGGGCTATGAACTCAACCCCGACAACCCGTTGGCTCAAACCTTTTATGGAAGAGTCAAGTTTCATGCCGTGACAGCTTGCTTTTTCTTCGCCAAGTCGGGCAAGGTGCAGCACCTCATCCACGAGTTGAAATACAAGGGCAACAAGGAAGCGGGTGTTTTCCTCGGCCAACAATTAGGCAAAACCATCAAAGAGGCTCCTTTATTTCAAGGCATCGACTACTTGATTCCCGTGCCGCTACATCCCAAACGCGAGAAGCAACGCGGCTACAACCAAAGCCTGATGATTGCGCGTGGCATCCACGAAGTGACAGGCATACCAATTGGCGATAAATTTTTAGTCAGAGGTGTTTATACCGAGACGCAGACCCATAAGACGGCCGAGGAACGTTTCAAAAACGTGAAGGACATCTTTGAGTTGCACTTTGCCGATGAGCTAAAAGGAAAGCACGTCCTCCTTATCGACGACGTGCTCACTACGGGTGCCACCTTGGAATCGTGTGCCCACCAATTGGAAAATATTCCTGGGATTGTGATTAGCGCGGCCACGGTGGCTTGTGCGGGGAATTGATGCTGTTGTATTTGTTTTTTTTTATTTCTATTTTTGCAGCCATTAAACAACTTTATTATTAATATCACTAAAAACAAAGTATCATGAAAAAATTGACAATGATTGTTGCGGTTGTAATCATAGGTTTCATCATGGCTTCCTGTGGCAATAAGGAAAAAGATATGATGAACAAAGCCAATGAATTATACGCCCAAGCCGAAACGGAATTAAACGCTATTGACAACTGGGATGGTTTCGTTACCTTTTTCCAGAGCTTCAAACAGAAGTTCGACGATTTTAAGGCAGGCTATTCCAACTTGAAACTATCACAAGAAACCCAAGATTTTCTTTCCAACAAGAAAGAAGCCTTTGACCAAATGGAATCACAAAAAGCTGGTGAATTATTTGCACCTATTTTAGTAAAAGGAGAACAATTTGCTAAAACATTTACTGACTTTAGTTTGTTATATATGATGAACAACCATGTAGAAGGAGTTGAAGAAAATGTGATAGAGGAAAAAATACGCAAATGCCTTGGTGTTGCCTCAGATGCTTCTGACGAGGAGCTGCAAAAAGCAAAGGGAAATTGGGAAAACAGCGTTTTGGGCATCACTTCAGATGCTTCTGATGAAGAGAAGAATAAAGCCTTAGAAGATTGGGTAAGAACTAATTTTGGTATCGACTCGTTTAAATCTGAAGAAGACGGGAAAAAAGCTATAGAACACTTCGATAGCTTTTATGAAAATGAGATTTCGATTCTAAATAGTTATGACAATTCTTCTGACGAAATGATAGACATTATGCCTGAGGATTTGAAAGAACGTTTTGAAAAATACAAAAATACTATAGCTGAGTTAGCTGAGTTAGCTGTGATATATGATTTGACTGGTGTGACATTGGAAAAAGAGGATTAAACATTGTTGAGTTTCAAAAAAAGAGACGGCCTCAACATGGTGACCGTCTCTTTTTTACCCCGTCCCAGCGGATTTGCAATCCGCAGGTCTTGAATATGGGGATTTGCAATCCCCGAAATATGTATCACGTCTTCCCATAACATGCTGATTTTCGGAGCAAAGATAATGGAAAATTTGTTGCTGCACAAGCGTCTCGCATTACAAATGCTAATATTCGATGCTGGCGGATTGCAAATCCGCCAGAACTAGGGAATTAATGCTTGTAGGGCTGCCACAATGAAAATTAAGAGATTCCCTTCGGGAATGGAGTTAGGTGTAGAATATTAAGCGGCGGCAAATGGAGCTTACAATTCGTAAACGCCACCTGCCGCCGCAGTTTCGATTAATAACGTTTTTCCATTCCCGAAGGGAATCTCATTTACTCATGGTAAACCTTCGGCGTGTCTTCGCCACAAAGGACGCGCAGGCCGTTCAATGCCAAAGCCTTCATCTCGTCCTCGCCAGGATAAACATAGACGGGGGCGATCTTCTCGACATGGCTCTTCACCAAAGCACAGAAACCCTTGTCGTAGGCCATGCCACCCGTGAGGAAGATGGCGTCGACATCCATGCTCATAGCTGAGGCTGCGAGACCACCCACTTCCTTGGCCACTTGATAGGCCATGGCTTTGTAGACCTTCTCCCATTCCTTGTTGCCAGCCTTCACGGCGTTTTCCACCTCAAGGGCGTCGTTGGTGCCAAGGTAAGCGACAAAGCCGCCTTTACCTTTCAGCATCTGGCCGATTTCTTTCTTGGTGTACTTGCCGCTGAAGCAGGCATCGACAAGGAAGCCAGCCGGCAAAGAACCAGCGCGTTCGGGCGTGAAGGGGCCATCTCCGTTCAAGGCGTTGTTGGTATCCACCACACGACCTTTCTTGTGGGCACTGACCGAGATGCCACCACCGAGGTGTATGGCAATGATGTTCATATCCTCATACTTACGACCAAGGTCTTTCGCTAACTGACGAGCGATGATCTTCTGGTTCAAGGCATGGAAGATGGAGATACGCGGGAACAGCGGGTGACCCGAGTAGCGTGCCACTTCGTCCATCTCGTCGACCACAACGGGGTCGGCGATGTAGGCTTTCACGCCGATTTCCTTGGCGATGTCGTTGGCAATCAAGCCACCAAGGTTAGAGGCATGTTCGCCGTTGTAACCTTCCATGAGGTCCTTAATCATGAGATCGTTCACTTCGTAGACACCCGAGACGAGCGGACGAAGCAAACCACCACGACCCACGACGCAAGCCATTTCGCTCAAGTCGATGCCAGCTTCTTTCAGCTCGCGCTTGATGGCTTCGGTGCGGAAGGGCTTCTGGTCGGAGATGTGCTCATATTTCGCGACTTCCTCAGCGCTGTGCTTGAGGTTCTTCTTGAAGACTTGTTCCTCCCCATCAAAGACGGCGATTTTCGTCGAGGTGGAACCTGGATTTATGGTTAAGATTTTGTGTGCCATATTGTTATATTTTTGTTGTTATTTTCTAGTCGGGGCCTTCGACAGGCTCAGGCACCCTCAACTTCCATTAAGGCAAAGGTCCCTGAGCCTGTCGAAGGGCCGTCTACAAATTACGCCAGCATTGCCGCCAAAGCGATGGAATACAGTTTCGTCTTCGACGTGTCGCCACGCGAGCTAAGCACACAAGGCACCTTAGCACCCATCAGCATAGCGCCCACTTCGCTCTTGTCGAACTTGGTGCAGCACTTGTAGAACACATTGGAAGCTTCGAGGTTGGGGAACACGAGGCAGTCGGCATCACCGGCCACAGGATTCTTCATGCCCTTGATGGCAGCGGTCTCGGCATCCAAGGCAAGGTCGAGGCTGATAGGACCTTCCACCATGCAGCCCTTGATTTGGCCGCGCTCAGCCATCTTGGCGATGATGGCGGCATCGACGCAAGCGGGAATGCCAGCACTCATTTGTTCGGTAGCAGTCACCATGGCAACCTTCGGGCAGCTGACGCCCAACTTTGTGGCCACGGTGGTCACATATTTGAGCAATTGCTGCTTCTGCTTGATGTCGGGCAACGGGATGATGGCGCAGTCAGAAGCGACCATGAGCTTGTGGTAATTGGGGTTCTCGATGACAGCGACGTGGGCCAAAGTCACATTGGGCGGGCAGAGGCCACGTTCTTTGTTAAGGATGGCGCGCATGTATTTGTCGGTGGGCAGCAGACCCTTCATCAGGATGTCGGCTTCGCCAGCGTTGATAAGGTCGCAAGCCATGGCAGCAGCTTTCACATCGACAGGCTCATGAATGATTTTGAAGCTGTTGGGGTCGATGTTCTCGGCTTTGCACACCTCGGCAATCACGTTTTCATCACCGATGAGGGTGGCCTCAATGAGACCTTCCTTCACGGCAGCGTTCACTGCACAAATCGTGTGATCATCGTTGGCGTAGGCAGCCACTAAGCGCTTTTTGGGTTTGCTGCGCAAAACCTCAAACATTTGTTCTAATTTTCTGATTTCCATAATGCTATATTTAACGATTTAAAATTTAAAATTCAAGATTTCGAATTAACACAGGACTGCGAGGTTCAGGACTTTTGACACGCTTAGCGTCATTGCGAGGCACGAAGCAATCCAGATGAACCGCAAAAGTACAAAATAAAAGTATTCAAAGCAAAGGAAACCGAAACAATAAATAATTTCGCCTTTCGGCAAGGTGCTTCGACAGGCTCAGCAGCCATTACCAAAAGGCGAGATATCCAGCCGTAGGGATGGTATCAATAATAAATAATGTTCAAATCAAGGCGTTTTTCCTGCAATTGCTCGACGGCGCGTTTCTTTACCTTGGTGTTGTAGACCTTCAATTGTTTCAGCGTCGGGATGTTTTCGACAGGCGAGATGCTACGCACGGAAGTGTTGTTGACAAAGAGGTTTTCTAACTTCTGAAGGCCCGATAGAGGCTTCAACGACTTCACGGGCGTGCCGCTGGCATTGAGGGTAACCAAGTTGTTCATCTTGGCAAGCGGAGCCAAATCATCGACTTGTGTGTTTTCGATGTTGAGCAGTTCGAGCAGCGTGCTTTCCTCGATGGGTTTCAAGCTGCTGACAGGATTGTTCTGCACATTGAGTTCTACCAAAAACTCCTTGTAAGCCAAAGGCTGCAAGTCGCTCACGCTTTGGTTGTTGATGGTAAGACGTTCAAGCCACGTCAGGCTGGTAAGCGGCTCGATGGAAATAATGGGGAACTCAGGGGTGATTTCAAGTTCCCTCAAATCCAGGATTTGCTGCAATTCAAGGGGACTCGGCGTTTCCGCTTGTGTGCCGACGGCATTGCGGAAGATGGCTTGCCAAATTGGGTCGAGGGTGTTCCACCATGTCCTCAGCGCCTCGGTTTGATACAGCACAGTCACTTGACGTTGTTTTTCCTTCAAGGCCACAACCTGCCTCTTTCCGATGGTGGTGCTATCGGCTTCTATCACTTCAATATGATCGTCATTGGCCAAGGCCGAAAGGTCGTTGACTGGTGTATTCATGATGTTGAGATACCTCAAATTGCCCATGTCCTGCAAGGGTTTAAGGTCGTTGATATAGGTATGCGCAATGTTGAGCGACTCCAAGTTGGCCAAACCTTGAATAGGTTGCAAGAATCCTATCTCAGTGTTGGCGATGTTGAGCGAGCGGAGGTTGGTCAAGCGGCTGACAGGCAACAGGTTTTGCATAAAGGTATTGCCCGAAAGGTCGAGTTCCTGCAAATTGATGACTTGGTGCAATTGCTCGGTAGTCGGCTCCGAATCGACCTTAATCTGCTTTGAAAACACAGCTTTCCAATACAAAGGAAGGTTGTTCCACCAATTCCTCAGCGCCTCGGTGTCGAAGATGACCAAAGTGAATGGGTTGTCTTTGGTGAACGCACTGGCCTCGGCATCGCCGATATTGGTATGGTCGCAGTAGATTTTGCTCAAACGGCGGTTGCCTTTCAGTGGCGAGAGGTCGCGGATGGAGGTGTTGCTGCAATAAAGCTCTCGCAAGTTTTCCATCTCGCTCAAAGCCTGCAAGTTGCTGATGGCAGAGCCTGAGATATTGAGGCTTTGCAAGTCCTTCAAGTTGCTGATGGGACCAAGGTCGCGGACGGATGTATTGCTAATGTCCAACGACTTCAGCTGGGGCAACTCCTGCAAGATGCCCACGTTGGCAATCCGCGTTCCGCTCAAATTGAGCGAGGTAAGGTTGGTGCAACTCTTCAGGTTGGAAATCCTGCTGACCTGAGTCTCTGCAAGGTTGAGCTTCTGAAGGTTGCGCAACGATGTCAGTGTTCCAAGGTTTTCGACGATGGTATTGGCCACTTCAAGTTCCTCGAGGGAGAGATTGTATTTCAGTGCCGTGATGTCCTCTATCAAGGTGGAATTGGCACGCAACACTTTCAATTTGTTGAGGTTACGAACAGGTGAAAGGTCATCGATGGAAGTTCCTGAGATGTCGAGCCATGTGAGGTCCGACAGCTCGCTGAGCGGCTCCAAAGAGATGATTTCGCGGATGCCCGAGATGTCGACACGCTGTTTTTGGGTGACAAGCTTCAGTTTGGCATCAAGTTCGGCCATGTCGTTTTTGAAGAACTTATCCTTAAGGATTGTCTCTCCCGTAGAAGGGTCGATGGCGGGATAGGAAGCCATGAAGTCGGCGGAGCTAATCATTCCGACGCTTTCCATGGGGATGCTGTCGTAAAGCATGATGTCGCTGCCAAGACGATTTTTCCAGTTCATCGACAGGCCGTTCCACCAGTTGCGGAGTGCTTCTTTCTCGTTGATTTTGGTGGTGTAGATGCTCGCAATCTTGATGCTGTTGTTTTGGCGGTCGAGGTTGATTTCGACAAAGCGGTTCCTAACGTCGTCGACCGTTTCATCAGTGATGGTTTTGGCGGTCAGGTGACGCGTCATCGTGGCCTTGAAAAAGATGGTGCCATCGTCTCTCGTGCTGTTGGCGATGCTTTGCAAGTCGAACTTGAAATTAGCCCACTTGAAGAAAAAGTCGATGTCCTTGAGATAGGCCTGAACATCCTTATTAATAGGGGTCTTGCGGTTCACGTCTAAGTCATCTTCAATCTGCACCTTGTCGTCGATGAAGATTTTGCTCCAGCTTTCCGTGAAGACGATTTCCTTTTCCGCTGCCAACGCGGTACTGTCGCCGATGAAATTCAACGTCTCCTCCAGGTAGGTGATCATCGTCTGGATTTCGTTTTCATACTTGGCGACTTCGTCTTTGGAAAGTTTTTGTGCCTGACTACCCAAGGTAAAGCCCAGCAGCAATAGGGATAATATGGCTATCTTTTTCATGGTTGATAAAATTTGATGAGGTTGGTTTTTTCCTTTTCCGGCATGTAAACGACATTCGACATGAGCCAGCCGCTGTTGAGACCCGAGCGGTTGAACCACGACACTTCAAAATACCAGTCCTTGATTTGCAGGACATGGAATTTGACGCCGTCGACATGCTGAAACACCATCTTGCCCTGCTTGATCTCGTAGAAAAACAAGGTCAAATAATCGGGTTGGAATTCTTTTGAAGCATAATATTCGATGACTTCAGAGTTTTGGAAAGCCTTGTAGATATTCATAAAGTCGAGCTCATGGCTCATGGGATGCAGGAAGTGTTTTTCCCTCTCGGCCAATTCACCCGTCGGAAACAGCTTGTTGAACTCGGAGAAATACACGTTGGTGAGCACCCATTTCGAGCCCAAGCCTTCTTTCTCGACGGCCAAAAAGAGCATCACATTGACGGGCTTGCCATTGTAGTTGAAGGTACACGACACTTCGGAATACCATTTGCCGCCGAGGAAAGTCATATAGGTGGAGTCGCCTTTGGTGACGTCTTCGATGAAATAGCGCTGCAACTCGGTTTGGGTGCCGTACTTCTCCTGGTCGAAAAGGATGGGCAGCGAAGTGCGGCGCATTTCGTTGCTGCGGTATTTGGGGTCTTTGGGGTTGAGCCTATTGCCAAACTGGTCCTCCTCGTAGTTGAAGCGGCGCATAAACTGCCCCATCTGCTTGGTCATGGCATAGAGCTCAGTTTCGTCCATCTTAAAATCGCCAATCGTCTGGGCAATCGATGTCGAAACCCACAGCAAGCCTATAACCAAAAACGTTATTTTCCCAAATCGAGTTCCCATTCAACTCTAAACTCTGAACTCTAAACTCTAAACTATCTATTCGTGGTTTCCTTCACACGCATATCACCCAGCAACACATCCCAGAAGCCGATGGTGCGGCCACCGATTTGGGTTTCCTTGCGTTTCACGTAGACGGTGATGTCTTTCTTGGTTGTGTCCTTATACACCATGTTGCCCTCTTTGTCGTAGCCGCGGAAGGTCTGGAAGATGGTGATGACACCCACGTAAGTGCCGTCGGGTTGGCGTTGCAAGTCGCTGACATACTCGATGTTGTACCATTCAATTTCGACGCGGTCGTAGTTGAGGCGCATCAGGTGCTCGAAATACTTGCGAACACGGTAATAGGTGATTTGGTTGGAGCCCAACGAAGAGACACCAATTTCAGCATCGCTCATGAAAAGCTCCTCGGCGCGGTCGATGACACGGTTGGCCTCGCTGAAAGGCGTTTCTTTCGAGCCGACGATTTTGATGTATTTGCTCAGGTCTCTCACCTTTTCCAAGGCGAGGCTGTCGATGGCCTGTTTGCGTTCGAAACTCAGTTCGTCTTGTGCCAAGGTAACACCCGCAAAGCACAGGACTAAAGCTAATGTGGCAATGATCTTTTTCATTTCTTTATCAGTTCAAGTTCGTTAATCTTTCCGTTGGCGTTGTATTTGATGTCGTGCACCTTTTCAGCCGCCTTCTTTTGGTCCTTCAGGTAGTTGAGGTACTTCTCGATGGTGGTCGGGCGGTCGTAGTCGTTGAAGCCTTGGTTTTGCTTGATGATGATGAGCACCGGCGTGTTGGGCGACTCAAACAATCCCAAAGTCTCGCTGATAACGCGGTTGGCTTGGCTGACACTACCGGCATTGGCGATGCTGCTGAAATTGCGTCCCAAGACGACATCGGCGGCGTTGGCTTTTTCGCGTTCCTCGGCGGCGCGGCGTTCCTCTTCCTCTTTTTGGGCACGCTCGCGGGCCAGTTTCTTTTCCACTTGATAGATAAGGTCGTCGACCTCAGCGTTTTGCAAGTTCCAATCCTTGATGGTCTGCACGCGGGCTTCCTTCTCTTCGAGGGTCCACAGGGTCTCGTCGTCGAGGATGGCATTCAGATCTTGCACGGCCTGTTCGACTCTTGATTTGTACTCAGCCTCAGCGGCTTCCTTGGCAAGGCGTTTCTTGCTCTTGCAACTGGTGGTGCCTCCTAACGTGATGAAAGCGGCAAGAAGGACCATCATGACGGTTGTGATTTTGCTTTTCATTGTATTTCTATTCGATTTAAAATTCAAGATTCAAAATTCAAGATTCAAAATTCAAAATTCGGAATGATTTTTCAGCATCGGTTTTTCTTCTATAACTCATACCTGCCTAATAAATTGCAAAAGTACTGCTTTTTTTGTTGCACAAGGCGAAATAGAGCAAAATTAATGCCAAAGTATAGATCTATTAAGAAGGATTGGTTTTTTAGGCCTCAACAGGTATGTCATCCCTGCGTGGGCAGGTGGGCAAAGGCATGGGATCTATGCCTGTTGAGGCCGTCCAATAAGATTATTACCTTCTTTGACCGCTGTCCATAGATTGACTACGTCGAATCTTCGATTTCCATCCACCCCACAACCTCTGCGGGAATGACATGGGCAGCTGGTTTAACGCTCAACCTAATGGGAGACTCTTGATGACCTTATAAATCGGCCCCGTAGGTTGCAAGATGCTTTGGAAATACACCAATTCCTTCACATCGGCATGGAGGTAGGTCTTTGGCTCGATGGTGTTGTAGATTTTCAAAAAGAACTGCTTGTCGACCAACGACTTGATGCGACAAACGGTGAGGTGTGGCACAAAGTTCTGACGGTCACGTAGATAGCCCAAGTCGTCGAAAGCGTCCAAAAGGTCGGCTTCGAGGTCAAACAAGGCTTGGGGTTGGTCGTTCATGCCGAGCCATAGCACTCGGGGCACATTGTTGCTACCAAAAAGTCCCGTTCGGTCGAAATCCATGGTGAAAGGCTGGTGCCGTTTGGCCACCTTTTGACAAGTCTCGATGATAGCGGGAATATCGTCGACAGGCGTGCTGCCGAGGAATTTCAACGTCATGTGTATCTGATTGGTCTTCACATAGTTGATATACTTTTCGTGCTGAAGGTTTTTCTTCAGTCTTTCCACCATGGCTGGAAATTCTGTACCGCAAGGAATGGAAATGGCTAAAAAGGTTCGTTTGGTAAACATAAGGAATAATTTTGGTTGCAAAAATAGGCTTTTTCTTCCCTATTCAACAAATTTCCGTATTTTAGCCCTTTCAAAAACAAACCTCATCATGAACACTTACTCCATTGGAATCGACATTGGCGGCACCAACACCGACATTGGGCTGGTGCGCGACGACGGCCGCTGCTTGGCCAAGAAAAATCTGCCCACCAACAAATACTATGATGCATCAATCTATGTGTCAGATATTTACAGCCAAATCAAATACTTGATGGCTGAAAACGGTGTCGAAGCCATCGATGGCATCGGCATTGCAGCGCCAGCGGGCAACTACTACACGGGCTGCATCGAAAATGCCACCAACCTCAACTTCAAAGGCATCGTCGACTTGGCAGCAGCTTTCCGTTCGCATATCGACGTGCCAGTGGTCGTTTCCAACGATGCCAACGCAGCCGCATACGGTGAACTCGTGTATGGCGGTGCCAAGGGAATGAAAAATTTCATCACTTTCACCCTCGGCACGGGCGTGGGTAGCGGCATCGTGGTGGACGGCAAACTAGTCCACGGCAAGACCGGCGGCGCGGGCGAACTGGGCCATGCCATCCTCATCCCCGAAGGCCGTCCCTGCGGCTGTGGGCGCAAAGGCTGCCTTGAGACCTACACTTCGGCCACGGGCATCCGTCGCACAGCTCTCGAGATGATAGAAGGCACCCCCGATTACGTGGGCGCACTCTCTATGGTGCCTCCCGAGGAGCTGACGAGCAAGATGGTGGGCGATGCCGCCAAATATGGTGATGCCTTGGCCATCAGGGTCTTCGAAAAGACGGGGTATTGGTTAGGCATAGCCTTGGCCAACGCCGTAGCCTTCAGCGGTCCCGAGGCCATCTTCTTGATGGGCGGTCCCGTGAAGGCTGGCGAGGTGCTGATGAAGCCCGTGCGCGAGTCGTTCAAGAAACACCTGTGCTTCGTCTACGACGGCAGCGTCGACGTGCGCGTCTCCGAGTTGCCCGACAACGATGCGGCTATCCTTGGGGCTGCGGCGTTATCGAAGGCGTAAAATGCTGAGATTCCCTTCGGGAATGGAGGTCAGTGGTTGTTATTAACTGCGGCGGCTTGTGGTATTTACGAGTCGTAGGTATCTTTAGCCGCCGCTTTTAATAAGTATAACTTATTCCATTCCTGCAAGGGAATCTCTTTATTTATCACTCATCCTTAAGCGATTTCACCGGATTCATCCGCGCGATGCGCCAACTGCTCACGCCAATCACGATGGCCACGATAGCCAGCACAATCGCCGCTGCGCCGATGAAATACCACGGCGACAGGTTGATGCGGAACGCGAATTGCTCGATCCACTTGCGGGCCACGAAGAAGGCTCCCACTGCACCGACGACGGCGGCCACCAACGACAGCTTCAACACCTCGCCGACGAACATCCCGACGATTTCGCCCGACACCGCGCCATGCACTTTGCGGATAGCAATCTCCTTGCTGCGGCGGTTGGCCTCATCGCTGACATAGCCAATCAATCCGATGAGCGAAATGAGCAGGGCAAACAAAGCCCCAACCAAAATGGTGTTACGCATCTTGCGGTTGTCGGCATATTGGGCACGTACCTCGGCGGCATACGACTTCACTTCCATTTCTTCTCCATCGGAAGCAAACTCTTTGATGGCTTCAAGGATCTTTTCCCTCGTGGCTTTGTTGGCGTGGTTCACTTTGACTAACAGATAACGCATGGGATGCATACTGGTTTTGCCAAAATAGACGCCATCGAAATTGGTTCCGCTGTATAAATCGCCATGGAAATAACAGCTTGGCTTCAGGTTCGGGTCGAGGGCACTGCCCACGCGAATGCTGCGATAAACGCCAGAAACGGTTAACGGCTCAACATGCACACTGTTTCCAACACGGAAAAAGCTGTGGTCAGAGATATAAAGCTGTTTCCCAACCGCACCATCGCTCCAATCCTCATGTTCCATCATCTTCTCAATCAGGCTCTCACTAACTGCCACCTGCGACGAGTCAACAGGGTAGCTGCCTGCGATGAAGGGTATCTCCATGAGGTCGTAGAAACCATCCGTGACGCAATAGCCGTCAGCGAGCAGAATCATCGTTGACATTTCTGGGTACTTCATCACCACATTGCCTTCGGCGAACTGGTAAGGCAAGATGGCACAAGCCTCCACACCTTCAACCTCGGGCAACGAGTTCAGCTTATTCACCATCAAGTCGCGCGTCTTGACCGTTCGCGCATCAATGTAATACAGGTTCTTATAGTTGTAACCCAAATCCTCGTTGGCGAGGAATTCATATTGCCCCGTCACAACGAGCAGCATCGACACGATGAACACATTCACCGCCACTTGCAGGCTCAACAGGAAAAGTTTCCAACGGCGCATGTTCATGCTAAAGTTGCGGATGGCTTGCCAAACGGGAATGCGTGTGTAAAGCAAACCTGGCACAACCACCGAAAGCACGAATATCACCACAATGACCACCGCGATGGTACGCATGCTTTTCCCTACTAACATCGTGGTGAAAGAAACTCCCAATAAATTGGTAATCAAATTACTGCCAGCAAGAATCAGCAAAGCCGCGAGCACCAATGACAAGCCGATGTGAATGGCCGCCTCCTTGAGAAGCATCCCATAAATCTCACGACCGCCCGCACCGAAACACTTTCGGATGCCGATTTCCTTCGAGCGTCTCACCATTGAGGAAATTACCACAAGAATATAGTTCATCAAACTAATGAAAATCAACAAGAACGCCACGATGGAAAGTATGATGACGGTGTTGCGCACCTCGGGGTCGGAAGTGTGTAGTTTGTTGAACGGAACCAGATGATAACGCACTTCGTAGCCTTCCTCTGTCTTTAGCTTCTCCAAGTCTTGATGCGTGGCCTGCATCTTATGGATGGCCTCGTCAAGTGAGTGTGGGTCGATGCCTTTCTGCAACTTGACATAACCAGTGTACATATCGTTGAAGACCCAGTTTTCCGTCGATTCCTTTTGGTAAATATTCAGCGAAAACATCACACCGAACGAAAACGAGCCGTTGGCGGGAAGGTCTTCAAACACTGCCTCCACCACATATTTGGTCTTGTTGTTTTCTTGACTGATGAGTTTCCCGATGCTTTCGTTAATGCCACCCAATTTTTCGGCGAACGAACGCGAAATGGCGAGGCTTTCCTTGTTATTTAGCGCTTTCACGATGTCGCCGGCAAGGATAGGCTGTGAAAACACCTTGAAGAAACTGGTGTCGGCAATGATCGCCTTGCCTTTATAAACGATGTTGCCTTCTTCATCGACATAGTTGATGATACGGCTGCCTAAAACGAGGCGCGTGGCTTCTTCCACGCCCGGCACCTCAGCCTTGAAACCTGGAGCCACAGCGCCGCTGATGCGATTACCATCGTTATGTTGGTCGCCCATGACCCAATCCGCCTTAATGAGGTAGATGCGGTCCACATCCTTGTAGAAATTGTCGTACGACAACTCGAAGCACACCTTGGCAATCAGCACAATGCCAATGGCGAGACCTATGCCTAACGATAGGATTTTGATGAGTGTGTCTTTGAATCTGTTCATATTGTTGAAATTTTAATTCGACGTAAGTCAAATGTTGATTGTTTAACTGTTTAATTGTTTGTTGTCGCGGGACTGGGTCCTACTATCCTAACGCCTTTTACCGTCATGGCGGAGGAGCATCCGCCATCTCCCGAACGCGAAGACGATACCCTCTCGCTCAGGAGATTGCGGGTCAAGCCCGCAATGACGGTTTGAGGCTGTGTCTTGTGTCTTATAGGTCCATCGTCCCAAGTCAAAACACCAGCACCTCCGATTCTCCGAAGTTGTCGTAAGAAGAAGTAATCACCTTCTCGCCAGCTTCCAGACCTTCGACGACCTCGTAATACTGCGGGTTCTGCCGCCCAATGCGGATGTCGCGTTTTGTGGCCTTGCTGCCATCGGAAGAGAGGACATAGATCCACTTGCCACCGGTCTTCTGGTAAAAGGCGCCACGCGGGATGAGCACCGCCTCCACGGGCTGGCCGAGTTGCAGGTTGAGGTAATAGGTCTGGCCACTGCGGATGTTCTCGGGCTGCTGCTCCATAAACTTGAAGTCGGCCTTGAACTTGCCGTCGCGCACCTCGGGATACACCTTGCGGATCTGCGCCTGATACCGCTCGCTCTGCCGCTCAAAGGTGGCCTCCAAACCAGGCGTGATGCGGTCGATGTAATGCTCATCGATCTGGGCCTCAATCTTGTAGCTGTCGAGGTTGTTGATTTGCCCGATCTTGGAGCCTGCGCCCACCGACTGACCGAGAACCACATCCAACAGGCCCAACTCGCCGTCGATGGGTGCCTTGATGGTCAGGTTTTCCTTGCGTTTGCGGATCATCATCATGTTGACGCGCATGTTCTCGAGGCTCTCGCGCATCCGGTCGATTTCCACCGTACGGTGGAGGCTGTCTTGCTTGGCGCGGTTCTCCACTAACTTCAGGCGGCTGTTCGAGAGCGTGAAGTCCTCCTCGGCCTTCAGGTAGTCCTCGCGGGCGATGAGGCCGTCGTTGTAGAGCAACTTCTGCGCCTCGTAGGTGCGGCGGTTGCGCTGCACTTCCATTTGCAGTTGCAGTTTCTCCTGCTCCACGCTCAACTTTTGTTGTTCCATCTGAATCATGGTGTTGCGCAGGATGTTCTCTTTCTCGGCGAGGTCGGCCTCGGAGGTGAGGATTTGCATGTCGAGGTTCTCATTGCTCAAAATGAGGATGACATCGCCGGCCTTGACGCGGCTGCCTTCCTCGGTGACGATCTGTTGCACCACACCACCTTCCAAGGGGCTGATTTGGATGGTCGTCATTGGCGCGACCTGTCCACTGATACGGATGTAGTCGTTGAACTCGCCCGAGGTGACGGTGCTCACGGTGATGTTGTCCGCGTCGATGCGGAGTTTCTTCGAGTCGTCCCTGAAGATAAGCCAGAGGATGAAGACGAGGA
>JAEEGH010015294.1_pt1 | contig 16697 bp, 10 predicted proteins | sample 9134181 | NCBI WGS metagenome assembly JAEEGH01 (sample SAMN16246544, study PRJNA631951) | gut metagenome | biome: gut microbiome; feature: rumen; material: DP-attached | host: Bos | place: Iran: Karaj | collected 2018-10
CAATGCATTCCTCATAGCCCTGCATCCATTGCTTCAGGGCTGGATTCCTCATTTCAAAATCAAAATGGTTCCGGGTGGAATAGGCGAGGACCGGGGTCGTTTTTTCATCAGCGGAGACCATGACGAAACCGCCGTTTTCAAAATTGAAGATGTAGTAGGCTGCCACCCCGTTATGGAGTTGTGTGTGTGATGCGCTGATGATGGCGCCATTTGTCCGCATCTGGTTCATGTAGTTGGTTGCAATCGTCTTTGCGGTGCTTAAATCCACCTGCTGTGCCCAGCCGCTGATGCTGAAAAGTATGGCCAGCAATGTCAAGTTGGTTTTTTTTATCATATCGGTTGTTTTTTTATTGAAAGAAAAACTCGCATATATTTCTATATGCGAGTCAAAACAATTTCTTAATATTTATTTTGTAATGACCAATTTTCCGTTTCTGGTCTGGTCTCCGCTTAAAATCTGGATAAAGTAGATGCCAGTTGCAAGGTTGCCGCAATGTATGTTCTGGCTGTTCTCACCCGCAAATCGTTTGCCGAGATTCTGGGTGGCTATGTTGCGGCCGCTTATGTCGAAAATACGCACGCTGACCTGTGCATCCTTGTCCAACTTATAGGAGATTGTAGCCTCGCCACTGGTGGGGTTCGGATAGATGCGCAGTCCGTCCTCATGAGCCATCTGTTTCTTGTGTGCGACGGACAATCCTTTCTGGCCGAACGCATCGGTGCAGAAAATGCCCCTTCCGTAAGTGGCGGCGTAAACCCAGCCGTGGTTTTTCACCCCTTCAAACATGATCACTGTGGTGTCAACTACAGCCGAATCACCTATATATGATTTTGAATAGTAGTGGCTTTCAATGTCATTCGTGAGGTTCCGCTGCTGAATCAGCTTGACAACGGGAACTTTGGAGTCAATACCATTGTTCACCGCATACCATTGGGGACTGTTGGAATTGAAGTTCTCCGTATAGTAGACACCCTCTTCCGTGCCGATCATGGCCATGTCGGAGTTGGTCTTGTTGTTTGCGTTGTCAGCATCGCATTTCAGTACGATGGCTGTGTAGAAGGCGGCATTTGAGGGCAGGCCGTCACCGCTTTTGGAGTCAAGCACCAGATCGACCGAATCGTTTGCGCTGGTGGCATTGCTTGACATCTCAATCTCTCCGCTGGAGTAGGTTATAATCAGCTCATCGTTGTTGTACGGGTTGACATAGATGGAGGTGATGAAATCGGTGTTGGTGGCATAGATTTTCGCATAGTCCAATCTGTAGGAAGGATTGGGCTTGATCATTTTGCCCTGGGAGGTGCCGAACGAAAGGGTGGCGGAATCCCTCGCAGTGTTGAAACCGGAGAAGCGGTACACGTTGTGGAAACCGGTTGTGGAACTGAATGTGCTTGCATACAGATGGTTGCCATCTTCAGAAACACATAGGTTGGTTACCTGTTCGTTGGTGTCTGTGGTGAAGAAAATGCGGTACCATGTGGGAGGTGTGGCAAAATCCAGCCCGCCTTTTGCCATATAGATGGGGGCGCCATACACCGCATTGGATTCGCTGAATCCGCCTCCACCGATGAAAATGCGGTTCTGGACACGGTCGGTGGTGGTCCAGCTTTTTGCGCGGGTGGTGTCATCAGTATCCATAGCTTCGTCTGTGAGCACCCACATCGGATAGTTTGCGGTGTTGCTCTTGACACAGACGGAATCGCCTATCTCATAGCGTTTGTCTGCCTTGAAAGTTACCTTTTCAGTTGCATACGGGTCATTTGTGGTTTCCCAGATTACCATGGGTGAGAGCGAACTGTGCGCCCTGGTATTTTCACGCTGGATGGTATAGCTCCATGTAGGATATTTTTCGGAACCGGATGATGTGGTCATCATACTTGCATACCAGCCGCCGGCATTCACAGGGTCGGAGGTGGTGCTGGCCTGACGGAAGCATTGTCCGTAGGTGGTGGCGTAGAAGAGAGCATTGGTGTTCAGTACAGAAAGCATGGTCTGACCGCTGTAGGAGTATCCGGTAAGTGAGGTGGCGGTCTGCTCTGTATTGCTTTCGGTGCTGATGAATAGTGTGCCGTTTTCCACACTTCCGGCCAGGATGGCACCGTTGTGGGCCACGCTCATGGAGTTTATTTGGGCGGTGGCGAGGTTCTTTTTCCGTTGGATGTATGAGGTCATCACCTCGTCCGTGAAGGTGCATTTTGCAATGCCGATGTCTGTGGCAAGATAGGCCGCATTGTTGTCGTTGGGGTCAAAGACAATGGCGTTTGTGCCATAGTTGGCCAGCAGTTTGACGAAACTGTAATAGGTGTCTTCCTGAATGTCCTGCGCCTCCCAAAGATATGGGTATCCGCCAATCAGGATGTGTTTCGGGTTCTCGGGGAAAACCGTTATGCTGTTGTTGAAGTCACCGTTGTTGTTGTACATGTCAATCAGCGTGCTCCCTCCGGGCAGTATGATTCGGAAACTTTGTCCCATATTGTTGGAAACGTAGAAGTTGACCAACTTCCCGCTCGTGTTGATAGCGGAGGCGTAAATGTATTGTGTGTTTGAAGGGGCGATGGCCAATTCAATGCGGTATGCGTTTTCCGCAATTTGGCCGGTGCCGCAGATGGAGGTGAAGCCTTCCGGACCGGTGGAGGAGATGTAGGCTTTGCTGACACGGTTGGTGCGGTCCATTTCGGAATAGACTACCACACCATTAATTGCCTTGACATCCATGCCATTAAGTATTAAAGCACTGCCGTTTGCCTTGGCCTGCTTCCATGTGGCGCCGTAGTCGCTGGAATACTGTAATCCGTCATCGCAGGCGGCGTACAGGATGTGGTTGGCCGCATCGTATGCCAGCCGGTTGACCTCCTTCCAATCTGAGGTGCCCTGAAGCAGTTCAAATGAATCTTTGGAAACCATCTTGTAGATGCCATGTCCGCGGATGCCGTACTGGCTGGCGGAGTATCCGGCCTGGTAGACGCCGAAGGTTGCCTTGACACCAGGTGCATATCCGCTTGCGTTGATGCCTTCGCCGGAACCGATGTACAATGTGCCGTTTTCATCCTGCACCAAGGCGTTTACGCAGACGACATCCAGTTTGTCAGCTCTCTGCCAACTGGTTCCGCCATTGTCGGAAATCCATAATCCGCCGCCGGCTGAACCTGCAAAAATTCTGGAACTGTTCTGATTGTCCACTAACACAGTCCTGCTGCGTCCGCTCACATTGTCCGGACCGGCCGCTTTCCAACTGAAGTTGATTTTGGGTTGGGCTTGCAGGGATGTTGTCGCAAGCAGGCAGGTGACAGCCCCCAAGAGAAGATTCGTAAGCTTTTTCATCATTAAATCTTATTTAACAAATACTGAATTATTTCTTATAAATACTTATATTTCAAATAGTTAATAAAGTATATCCCTCCAATCCGGATTATTGGGATACAACTTGCAAAAGTACATATAAATTAGTTATCTTTACATTTTTTTTTGCGAAAAAATGCAAAGAAAGTGCCTTTTGCCGTTCAGGGACGCGAAAAACGGGCGGCCACCCATTGGTTCTGTTGACGGTGTGAGTTGTATACCAATCCGTTCTCTTCCGCTTTTTTACGGATAAGATCCAAATCCGCCCCGTCATAGAAACCGCTCAGAAAAATTGTGCCGCCAGGACGCAGGTGTTTGACGTAAACCGGAATGTCCTGCAACAGCACGTTCCGGTTGATGTTGGCCATGATGATGTCGTACTGTTCATCAGGAATTGCTCCTGCATCACCCATTAGGCAGCGTATGCTTTCAGCCCTGTTAAGCCGTATGTTCTCCTGCATGTTGCGGTAGGCCCATTCGTCAATGTCAATGGCGGTGACCGGAGCTGCACCCTTCAGATGGGCGAGGATGGCCAGCACGCCGGTCCCCGCACCCATGTCCAGAACGGCCTTCCCACGGCATGGCTCATCCAGAAGGTATGAGATCATCTGGGCGGTTGTCTCGTGGTGGGCGGTGCCGAACGACATTTTCGGTTCGATCACCACCTCGTATTCCGCATCCGGGTCAGGGGCATGGAACGGTGCATGGATGTGGCAGCGGCCGTCAATCCATACCGGTTCATAGTTGCGTTCCCATTCGGCGTTCCAGTCCTTATCCTCCATGGGGGTCACAGTGTAGCTCCAGCGGATGCCGCTGGCCTTGTCCAACGGGATGCTTTTCAGCCGCTCTTCAGAAAAGTCCTGCTCCGGAATGTAGGCGAGCACCCCCTCCTCCCAGTCCATGAAACTGTCGCAGCCGATGTCTCCCAAAAGGGCGGTCAGAATTTCCGCCCCCTCCTCCAACGGCTGCACGCGGCATCGGATTTCCAGATAGCGCATGGCCGGTCAGTCGTTTTTCGTGCAGGTTTCCGCCGCGTTCACAATAGCGATGAAATCCTCCGCATTCAGTGAGGCTCCACCGATAAGTCCGCCGTCCACATCGGGGCAGCTGAAAAGTTCAAGCGCGTTTTTGGGATTGCAGCTTCCGCCATATAGAATGTATATGTTATAGGCGGTTTCGGTTCCGTATTTCTCCTCCAGTTTCCTGCGGATAAAGGCGTGCACCTCCTGCGCCTGCTGCGGCGTGGCGGTCTTTCCGGTGCCGATGGCCCATACAGGCTCGTAGGCGATGATGACCTTGGAGATATCCTCCTTGTTCAAATGGAAGAGGCTGTTTTTAAGCTGATTGCCAATTTTGTCCCAATGGGTGCCTTTCTCCCGCTCCTCCAGCGTCTCGCCGACACAGAAAATGGGCACCAGGTCGTTGGCCAGCAGCAGGTCCACCTTCTTGGCAAGCTCCTCGTCGGTCTCCTTGAAGTAGGCTCTCCGCTCCGAATGTCCGACAATGCAGGTGTCAACCCCAGCGGATTTCAGCATGGCCGCGCTCACCTCGCCGGTGTAGGCTCCCTTTTCGGCGTAGCTCACATTCTGCGCCCCGACGGTGAAATTGCTCTCCTCCGAAACGTCGGCGGCCATTTCAAGGTAGGGGTAGGGTGGGCAGATGATGACATCCGTTTCCAGTTCCATGTCGTCCAGTCCTTCGGCTATGGCGACCAGCAGTTCTTCCGCTTCGGGGAAGGTTTTGTTCATTTTCCAGTTTCCGGCAACAATCTTGTTCTTCATGATTCCTTAATTTTAAAATAAAGTGCAAAGATACATCAAATCGGAATACGATTCCATCGTGTGCGGAGATTTTTTATAAGTTGGCTAAAACGCCGAAAAAAATGCCGTTTTAGCAACCTTATAATTACTTTTTTTGTATCTTTGCATTTGAAAACAGAAAGGGATATGACATCAAATAGAGTGTTAGGAATGCTGTTGGCTGCGGCAGTTGTGTGCGGCCTTATGTCGTGCGGGAACAGCCGCCAGGAACGGCTGGAGAATAATCTTAAGGAGGCCATCTCCGTGTATATGTCGGAAAACCTTCCGGCCGATGTGAGTGTGGACAGCATAGTGGTGCTGCACATTGACAGTCTTTCGGACTACGGCTATCTGCTTTTTGTGGAAAAGCCGGTGGCGGAGAACTATGCCGAGCAGCTTAACATGGAGTACAACAGCTACCCGGAGGACGGCGATGTGGAGGTGCTGGAGCAGCGGCAGCGCGTCGCCGACAAGATTACAGGCGTGGTGAGCCGTCTGGAGGCGCTGGACCGTGAACTGTCGGATCCGCGCACCGATTCGACCAATCTCAAATGCTTTTTCGCGGCGGTGCGCATATATATGAAAAAAGGAAACCAGGTGATGGAGCCCGAATACTACGGTTTTCCTGTGACACCTGATTTCCGAGTGCTTGAGTCGGAGGCTATTCCCGAATAGCGTTACAGCAGTTTCGGGTTTTTCATTGCCCTGACCTCATCGCTGACCTGTTGCGCAAACTTGTCGACCGTCATGACGCCAAGATCCTGCATCCCGTGCCCGCGCACGGAAATGGTGTGTTCAGCCGCCTCCTTTTCGCCTACAACCAGCATGAATGGTATCTTCTTGATTTCGGCGTCCCGGATTTTCCTGCCGGTCTTTTCGTTGCGGTCGTCAATGCTGGCGCGGAGGTCAGCAGCATCCAGCTCGTCCCGCACCTGTTCCGCATAGGCCTGGTATTTCTCGCTGATTGGCAGGATGATCGCCTGTACGGGCGTAAGCCAGAGCGGGAAGTTTCCGGCGGTGTGTTCGATAAGCACGGCCACGAATCTTTCCATTGAGCCGAACGGCGCGCGGTGAATCATGATTGGGCGGTGCTTCTGGTTGTCACTGCCGATGTATTCCAGTTCGAAGCGTTCGGGCAGGTTGTAGTCCACCTGGATTGTGCCCAGCTGCCATTTTCTCCCGATGGCGTCCTTGACCATGAAGTCCAGTTTCGGGCCGTAGAAGGCGGCCTCTCCAAGTTCGGTGATGGTGTTCAGGCCTTTCTCCTCGGCTGCCTCCACGATGGCGCGTTCCGCCTTTTCCCAGTTCTCGTCCGTGCCGATGTATTTGGTCTTGTTGTTGGGGTCGCGCAGCGAAATCTGTGCGGTATAGTCCTTGAAGTCCAATGTTCTGAAAATAAGCAGGACAATGTCGATCACCTTGCAGAACTCCTCTTTAAGCTGGTCGGGCGTGCAGAAGATGTGGGCGTCGTCCTGGGTGAAGCTGCGGACACGGGTCAGGCCGTGCAGTTCGCCGCTCTGCTCGTAGCGGTACACCGTGCCGAATTCGGCCAGACGCAACGGCAGTTCCTTGTAGGAGCGGGGCTGCGAGGCGTAGATTTCGCAATGGTGGGGGCAGTTCATCGGTTTGAGGAAGTATTCCTCGCCCTCCTGCGGCGTGGTGATGGGGCGGAAGGAGTCCGTGCCATATTTCTGGTAGTGCCCGGAGGTCTTGTACAGGTTCACATTGCCGATGTGCGGCGTTATCACCTGCTGGTATCCGTAGCGGCGCTGAACCTTCACCAGGAAGTTCTCAAGCCGTTTGCGCAGGTCGGTGCCTTTCGGCAGCCAGAGCGGAAGCCCCAGTCCCACCCTTGGCGAGAAGGTGAAGAGCTCCATCTCCTTTCCGATTTTGCGGTGGTCGCGCTTCTTGGCCTCCTCCAGCATGGTAAGGTATTCGTCCAGCTCCTTCTTTTTCGGGAAGCTGACGGCGTAGATTCTCGTAAGCTGCTTGCGCTTCTCGTCCCCGCGCCAGTAGGCTCCGGCAAGTCCGGTCAGCTTGACCGCCTTGATCAGCCCCATGTCGGGCAGGTGCGGCCCGCGGCACAAATCCACAAAACTGCCGCTGGTGTAGAAGGTGATGCTGCCGTCTTCGAGGTCACGTATCAGCTCCTGCTTGTATTCATCGCCCTTTTTCTCAAAAAAGGCCAATGCGTCCGCCTTGGAGACCTCCGAACGTACAACCGGCTGTTTGCTTGCGACAATTTCCGCCATCTTCGCCTCGATTTTCGGAAAATCCTCCGAGGAGATGGTGTAGTCCATGAAATCGATGTCGTAGTAGAAGCCGGTCTCTATGCTCGGGCCGATGCCGAACTTGACACCGGGGTATAGCTGTTCGATGGCTTCGGCCATCAGGTGTGCGGAGGTATGCCAGAACACCTCTTTCCCTTCGCGGTCGTTCCAGGTGAGCAGCCGGATGGAGGCATCCGTCCCGATGGGGCGGTGCAGATCCCATTTTTTGTCATTGACGATGGCTGCAAGGACGTTGCGGGCCAGACCTTCGCTGATGGAAAGGGCCACATCGTATGGGGTGGTGTTCTCTTCAAATGTCTTTACCGAACCGTCCGGTAATGTGATATGTATCATATTGTTTTTGTTAACTTTTTGACAGTTATTATTTTAAATAAAATAATTGCGTTGATTTCCAAAACTGCAAAAGTACAAGAAAATGCAATATGCCCCGCCTGTTTTTGCCGTTAAAATGAAAAAAAGCGCAAAAGGATGAAACATATATACATTTTGATTACTTTTGCAAATTATTTCAGAAATAGAATTGTCACATGAAAAAACTGATGTTACGTTTCGGATTTTTGTGGATGTCGCTTGCCGTCCTGCTGTTATTGTTTCCTCTCGCACAGCTTTTTCCGCAGGTGCTGAAGAATAATGAGGTGCCGAAGGCGGTACAGGACCATTTCAAGGGGCAGTATCCGAAGGCAAAATCTGTCACGTGGGAAAAGGAGGGGGATAATTACATTGTCTCCTACAAGGAGGACCAGTCCATGGCCAGAACAACCTATACCGCCACCGGCAAGTTTGTCAAGACAGCCATCCCTATGGAACAGGAGGATCTGCCGATGAATGTTTTCAACAACATCAAGAAAACATATCCCACCTATGATGAGATCATGTACGCCTACCTTATGAAGGAGCCGAAGGAGTTGCAGTATTATCTGGTCGGGGTGAAGGTGCAGTCGCAGAAACTGGTTTCAGACATGCGCTTCACTTTGATCGGCAGCCTGATTTCCAAGGTGGAACATCCTCAGACAGATGAGGAGATGGCTGCAAAGGAGGCCGAAAAGGAAAAGTATAATGAGGTGAATGCAAAGGGGAAAGGTGGAGCTGCCGCCAAGGAGTCTTCGGACAAGGTGGATTCCCGCAAACGAGGACGGAGACCGGATCCGGATCTGATTTCAGAGGACAAGGTTCCAGCCCAGGTGATGAAAACCTTCAAAAAGAGAATGATGAACGCCTCTGACGTAAAATGGTCGCACAGACAGGGCGATTCCATATATACTGTAAGATGTGTCGTGCGTGACCAGCAGACTCTTGGAAAGTTCATGGATAACGGGAAATGGGTCAGCACCCGGACCTCTTTGGAAAAGGAAAAGGTTCCGTCAGCTGTGTACAAGACAATAAACCAATTTTATCCGTCATACAAATTTGTTTCTGCGGGCAAGGAGCTGCGGTCCGACAAGCAGGATTTCTTCGCAGTGGAGATTATTGAGAAGTCCAATGCCAAGTCGGGAGATATCACCACTCTTTATCTGGACAAGAGTGCGCGCATAAAATATATTGAAGAGCCGAACCTCGGCATAGCCGACCCCTCCACCAAACTGACGGCGGAGGAGGAGAAGGCGGAAAAGAAGCTTGAAAAGGAGTTTGCAAAGGATCAGAAGTTGGACATCTTTCCTGTGAAATCCATCAATCCGGACGAGATACCTGACGCCATCCACAAATGGACCAGAACATATTATCCGGAATATGTCTATAAGAATATCCGGTATGAGGAGGAAGAGGAGTTTGAGAAGGAGGGCAACATCTATATTATACTTATCCAGCGTCCGGGTGTCGGCCAGCCATACGCCACGGTATATTTCACACGTACCGGCGAGTTCCTGAAACTGGAGGATGAGTTCCGTTCCGAAGAGGAGATTGAGGCGCAGATGGCAGCCCACCGCGCACCGGCCGCTGTTCCGATGAATGTGGCGGCAGCTTTCAAGGCCAAGGTGTCTGATGCCATTGATGTGACATGGTCGCAGGATGATGACGACAATTGGGTCGCCTCCTACAAGGACAAGAAGGAACAGAAAAAGGAGACAGCATATTCCATAGATGCATTCTGGCTCTATACACGCACACTGATGCCGGTTTCAAAGGTGCCTTCAACTATCCGGACCTATATTGACAAGAATTTTGCACATACCGAAATAAAGGACTGCTGGTCAGTGACCGATCCGCAGACAAAACTCTATTATACTGTTGATTTGTACAACAAGAAAAGCAAATTGGATTTCAGCATGTCCTTCACCCAATCGGGAAAACCGATGGAATAGGCCGCTGTGTCGTTGTGTGTGTTTGACGTATGAAACCACTTAAAGTGCTGTTGTTTATGGTGGCCGCTTTCGCCTTGCTGGCGTTGGTGGGAGTTCTGATGCCCGCACAGGGAGTTACCGTAGGGCAGGTGACACTCCGTTTTCCTTCACCTGCTGCATTGTTGGCTGAAAGCGGTGAGGCGCCTGAGGAGAATCCGGACAGTACGATAGCAAGGCTGCAGCAGAGCAGTCAGGTCGTCGGTCTCCGTTCCACCATTGACAGTCTGAAGTTTTACAAGCGCTTCACCACCTCGGATGTCTCCCGTATCCATTTTCCGGATGGGGACTACACCTTCTTCGATTCACTGTTTGCGGAATTGCGCGATGCGGCTGCAACGAGAAACATACGCATCCTGCACTATGGCGACTCGCAGATAGAGATGGACAGGATTTCAAGCACATTCCGCCAGTCGCTACAGGCAAGGTACGGTGGTTTGGGGGCCGGAATCCTTCCGCCGGTGCAGACAATCCCGACCTTTACGGTCAGCCAGTCCTCATCCGGTCTTTCCCGGTATGTCTGCTACGGGGATTCAACTCAGCCGCGTGCGCCGCACCGCCGCTACGGACTGTTGGCCACCTGTGCGCAGGCGAACGGTGTCTCCACATTCACGGCAAGGGCCTCTTCCGGCAAAAGGGTTCAGCCGTTGGCGCGGAAATACCGGAAGGTGACACTGCTGGTCGGCAACAGCCAGGCAGGATTCTCCGCCACCTGCAAAGGGGTGAAGCGCAATCTGCCGAATGCGGTGAGGGGTGTGAGCCTGCTGCAATGGGAGTTTGCCGACTCGCTCACTTCGCTCAGCCTGACCATGAACGGTTCCGCCGATGTCTATGGCATAGCCCTTGAGGGCAAAAACGGCGTTTCGGTCACTAACGTGCCGATGCGCGGCTGCTCCGGCACAATCTTCACCCGCATCGATTCCGCCATTTTGGGGCAGTGCTACCGTAAGATGGCGGTTGATCTGATAATAATGCAGTACGGTGGCAATATGATGCCATCCATCAGCAGCGACAAGGCGATATCCAATTACATGGCATCCATTTCCAAACAATTAAAGTACATCCGGAAACTTTATCCTCAGGCGCGGATACTCTTCATAGGCCCGTCGGACATGTCCAAGCGGGTTAACGGAAAATTGCAGAGCTATCCATACCTTTCCAAGATGAATGAGGCACTGAAGAAAACGGTTCTGTCCAATAATGCCGCCTATTGGGACATGTTTTCTGTGATGGGTGGGGAGAACTCCATGATCCAGTGGGTGTCGCACCAGCCTGCATGGGCCGGGCCGGATTATGTCCATTTCACGGAGGCGGGTGCGGAAGAGATTGCCAAGGTGCTGTCCAAGGCTTTTCTGACCCATTATGATTTCTTTGTATTGCGCAGCCGCTGCAACGCAAAACTTGTCAAACAATTCATGGAAAGCGGAGTCAATTAGCGGATGAAAAGGTTTCTGTTGGCTTGTCTCTGCCTGTTGTTTTTTGCGTTCTCTGCCGGTGCGCAGGAACTCTGGTCGCTACCATCTGCGGAGAGACTTGTTCCGGACGACAGCTGCCGGCTTTGTTTCCCCGGAGGCACACAGCGTTTCTACGGAATGTTCCGCAGTTGGGACACACTTTTGCAGGAGGGGATTGGAAATGTGAATATCCTGCATATCGGCGGTTCGCATGTGCAGGCGGGAACGTTTTCGCATCAGATGCGTTGTCGTCTGTATGACATGGCGCCTGGGCTGGAGGGCCGGCGCGGCCTCATCTTCCCCTTTACGGCGGCCAAAACCAACAATCCATCCAACTACCGCATTGTATGTTCCGGTAATTGGAACTGCTGTAAAAACACGCAACGCGAGCCGGCCTATCCGATGGGATTGTCCGGCATGGTGGTTGTGCCACAGTCGGCTGCGGCGCGGCTGGAGGTGCATTTGCGCGACAATGTGTCCGGCACGTTCGATTTCAACAGGGTGCGGCTCTTCGGCTACTCGGATTCACTGCGTGTTGAGCCGCTGCTGCGTATAGCCGACACGCTTTATCGCGGCGTTTACGATTCCTTGAGCCGCAGCTATCTGTTCCAACTGGAGCGTTACAGCGATTCTGTCACATTCCTTTTCCGTCCGACGGATTCCGTATGGGAGCCGTTTTACCTTCGTGGAATCCTGCTGGATAATGACCTGCCCGGCTTCTCCTACCATGCGGTGGGTGTGAACGGGGCCAGCCTGCCGTCATACCTGCAGTGCCCGATGTTTGAGAACGACCTTGCCTTTGTCCGGCCTGACCTCTGCATTTTCGGCATCGGCATCAACGATGCCAGCGGTGACAAGTTCGACACCGTGCTTTTCCGGCAGCGTTACGAGCGGCTTATGGAGGAGATTCTCAATGTCTCCCCACAATGCCGTTTCCTCTTTATAACCAATAACGACAGCTACCGTAAGACCGGACGCAGACGCTATGCTGTGAATGCCAACGGCCAATTGGCACAGGAGGTCTTCTACCGTCTGGCTGAAAAGTATGAAGGGGCTGTTTTTGACCAGTTCGCGCTGATGGGTGGGCTGGGTTCCATGAAAAAATGGGAGGCTGCAGGTCTGGCCCAGTCGGACAAGGTCCATTTTACCGCGAAAGGCTACCGCTATTTGGGCGATTTGCTGTACAATGCATTGATGTGTTCATATATGGATTATCTGAAAATGGAGGGTCAGGCAGATGGGAAGTGAGCTGTTGTCATACTTGAAGACGGTTTTTTCGTTCCATGAGGCGCAGCCGCTGCTCTTCACGCAGCTCTATTTCTGGGTCTTTTTCTTAGTTGTGTTCGCCCTGTTCAGCACGGTCTGCAACCGCCGGCTGATGCGCAACACCTTCCTTTTTGCGGCCAGCCTGTTCTTCTATTACAAGACCAGCGGGCTGTTCGTGCTGATGCTGCTCTTTTCCACTGTATTCAACTTTTTTGCTGCAAAGGCGATATATCGTTCCAGGAGGCCCGGTTGCAGAAAATGGTGGATGGCGGGCAGCGTTTTTGTCAATCTGGCAGTGCTCTTCTATTTCAAGTACGCCTATTTCTTCACCGATGTCTACAACAATCTGTTCCATACAAATCACAAGGTCTTCAACTATCTGGCACATTGGGCGAACAGTTTCAACATACATTATTTTAATGTGGATGTGATTCTTTTGCCGGTGGGCATCTCATTCTTCACCTTCCAGATAATCAGTTATGTGGTGGATGTCTACAGGGGTCATGTGAAGCCGGTGGGCAATGTGCTGGATTTCGGGTTCTACGTGAGCTTTTTCCCTGGGCTTGTTGCAGGTCCCATCGTGCGTGCGTCGCAGTTTGTGCCTCAAATCTACAAGCCGTATTTCCTCTCCAAAAGGCAGTTCGGCATCGCCATTTTCTGGATTCTGAACGGCCTGGTGAAAAAGATGGTGCTTAGCGATTATCTGGCTGTCAATTTTATCGACAGGGTGTTCGCCAACCCGCTGATGTATACCGGCTTTGAGAACTTGACGGCCCTGTTCGCCTATTCGCTGCAGGTATATGCAGACTTCTCCGGCTACACGGACATTGCCATCGGGGTGGCCATGCTAATGGGATTCCATCTGCCGAAAAACTTCAATTCACCTTACAAGGCAAGGAATCCGGGAGAGTTTTGGAAGCGTTGGCACATCTCCCTCTCCAACTGGCTGAAGGATTATCTGTACATTCCGTTGGGCGGCAACCGTAACGCGACACCGGCCACCTACCTGATGATTCTGGGCATTGTCCTGATCATCATTTTCCTTGCACACCAGCTTTGGGTTACGGTGCTGCTGCTGTCGGTTGTGGCTGTGCTGACGCTGCTCCTGATATTCAGGCCGAAAAGCCGAAAGGGCATCAACACCAATATCAACATGATGAACACCATGCTCTTTGGCGGCCTGTGGCATGGAGCGAGCTGGAACTTTATGATCTGGGGCGGGTTGAACGGTTTTGGCATCCTGGCCTACAAAATCTGGCACAAGCGCACCGGATTCCAGCAGGTGATGATCACGGCTTCGGTGTTCGCGCTCTTTGTTCTGATGCTGCTGGTGGCGCCATCGCCATTCTTCAGGCTGGCTACGGTATGGAGCGGCATCTTCTTCGTCGGAACGCTTGTCGGCAAGCTCTACCGGCTTGTCAGCAGGGGAGGGGAGATACGTCCGGTCGGGACGGCCTGGTCGGTACTGATGACCTTTGTGTTCGTGACCTTCACGCGGCTCTTTTTCCGTTCCGGTTCCAACCTGAATCCGGCGGAGGCGAACGAGGTGGCCTGGGCCACCGCAAAAAACATGGTCCAGCAGATGGGGAGCGTATGGGACACCTCGCTGATACCCTCCATCATGTACGAATACCGGAATATTTTCCTGCTGTTTGCGGCAGGGATGCTAATCCATTGGCTGCCGGACAGGTTCAAACGCCGCTACCGTCTGTGGTTTACGCGGCTGCCGCGGCCGGTGCAGCTTCTTGCGGTGGTGCTGACGGTGTTTGTGGTCTATCAGTTTGTGACCGCCGACCTGCAGTCGTTCATCTATTTCCAGTTTTGAAACAGATTCCGCTGAGGATAAGGGTTTTAAGAGTTTAAGGAGTTTAAGAGGTTTAAGGGGTTAAGATGTTAAGTTGTTAAGGTGTTAAATCTTTCATTCACATCTTCACATTTTAACATCTTCACATCTCTGAGGTTCCGAAGTCCATGATAGGTTCATTTTTTTTTCAGCAGTGGGAGAGTTTGTGTTTATTTTTTATCTACTTTTGCATGTCAAATGGCAAAGTAAAATCATGTCAAATGGCAAAGTAAATTTATGTCAAATGGCAAAGTGAAATCATGTCAAATGGCAAAGTGAATACATGGTGTGCAATATTTAATAATCAGATAATATATAATATATGCTATATAAAAAACGAATTGCCGATACGTTGCTAAAAGAGCAATTGGAAGCTGCCGGAGCAGTGCTTATACAAGGCCCGAAATGGTGTGGAAAAACCACAACTGCGGAACAGATAGCGGGCAGTAAAATATACATGAATGCTCCAGACCGCCAAAATGAATTCCGGATGTTGGTTGATACAAACATTCAACGGCTTTTGGGTGGTGAACCCCCAAGACTCATCGATGAATGGCAGCTTTATCCGAAATTATGGGATGCCGTCCGTTATGAAGTGGATCATCGTGAGGTAAGGCAGGGGCAGTTTGTTTTGACAGGTTCTGCGGTACCGGTACAGACAGATTTGATTCGCCACACTGGAACAGGTCGGTTTGCGTGGTTGAAAATGAGAACGATGTCGCTTTGGGAGTCCGGAGAATCCAATGGAGGCGTCAGTTTGGGCGAACTGTTCAAAGGCCTGCCGCCTGATGCGGATGCCGATGCGGATTCCATTGATGAATTAAGCCGGTTGGTATGCCGTGGCGGATGGCCGGAATCGGTTGGAAAAAAGGAGAAGGCCGCATTGCGTCAGGCATACAATTATACCGATGCAATAGCGGAAAGTGACATTTCTCGGGTGGATGGGGTTCGGCGGGATGCCGCATTTGCCCGCAGGTTGCTTCGCAGTTATGCCCGTCATCAGGGCGCGGCGGTTCCCATAAGCCAGCTTTATGCGGATATCAACAGTAATGAGGGAAACAGTTTGAGCGAAGCCACCATAGAGGGGTATCTCCGTGTGTTGAGGCAGATTTTTGTGATAGAGGACATGCCTGCCTGGAATCCGAATTTGCGCAGCCGCTCTGCAATTCGGATGTCAGAAACACGCTATTTTACAGATCCGTCCATTGCGGTTGCCGCTTTGGGTATAGGACCGGACGATTTGTTGAATGATGTCAGCACATTCGGTCTGCTATTTGAGACAATGGCTGTGCGCGATTTGCGGGTGTATGCCGAATCTTTGGATGGGAGTCTGTTCCACTTCCGTGACAGGACCGGTTTGGAGTGCGATGCGGTCGTCCATCTTCGCAACGGTTCATACGGACTTATAGAGATTAAGCTTGGAGGGGAGCATCTGATTAATGAAGGCGCGGCTTCGCTAAAAAAGTTGGCTTCATTGGTTGATACGTCCAAAATGCCTGAACCCTCCTTCATGATGGTTCTTACCGGTGTCGGCAAATATGCCTACCGCCGTCCGGATGGTGTGGATGTGGTGCCAATACGCTGTTTGAAGCCGTGAGAGTTGGGGGCATTAATAATCCATATTCGGATTTTGAGTATTTCATCACCTCTATTCCGCTGCTCCGTAAACGTATCCTTCGCTCCATGAGCCTATTTCCTCCAAGGAGGTGTAGCCTGTAAAGTGTTCCTCCAGATGACTGCGGATTTGTGCGAAGTCCGCATTATCCGGCAAATTCTCCAGCAGGGTGTGGGAGCAGAGCAGGATTTCCGTCGGGCGGAAGGGGAGGAGCATCTGCCGCATGAAGCGAAGGCAATCCTCCTTCAGCGGTCCGTAGAGCAGTTCTGTGGCGTTTTTCCGGAAGCGGATTGCCACATAGGTGGGGCGCAGCTCCATTGAGAAGAAGCAGTGTGAGTTCCAGCGGGCGGCCTCTTCCGTTTCGACGGCGGAACTGAAATCCGGATATTTTCCGCGGTCGTAGTCGGGCTGTAGCTGGCAGCTGTGTGGCTGCGAAGGCTTTTTTCGCATATAGGCTGCAAAGGCGCAGGCATTTTCCCGGAAAAGCGGAAGGCATTGGAAGCGGATCTCCTGTGTGAGGCGCCCGGCAAGGTCGGCAAGGTTGGAGCTTCCCGGAGACAGTGCCGCAATGCAGCATAACCGTCCCGCGTCCGCATCAAAAAAAGAGGTTTCCCAATATGTTGGTTCAATCGCTTCGCGCAGTGACGGGGTCGCTTCACCGAGGCAGTAGGCAAGGTGCTGGCGGCAGCGTTTGAACGATGTCTCCCCGTGAGTGATTTTGTGCTGCATTTGTGCCAACCGTTTCCGATGCGTTTC
>JAEEGH010015301.1_pt1 | contig 16687 bp, 12 predicted proteins | sample 9134181 | NCBI WGS metagenome assembly JAEEGH01 (sample SAMN16246544, study PRJNA631951) | gut metagenome | biome: gut microbiome; feature: rumen; material: DP-attached | host: Bos | place: Iran: Karaj | collected 2018-10
TCAGTCGAATATGGAGATGCCCGTCAAGGGCTTTGGCATGTGTCCCGTCAAGGACTATAACCATTGGGTGATCGAATCAGCCCAGCATACTGGTGTTCGTTCCGTCAAGATTCCCAGCGAGATGCGTGCAGAGCCTCAGGAGGATGCCCAATGCGAATGGCGCATCTGTTCTCCGAAGACCGTTAGCGAATTCTCTGCCACAGGCTATTTCTTTGCCCGACAAATGCATGAGGCCTTGGATATCCCCATAGGTCTTATTGAAGCCAATAAAGGAGGTACGCGCGTAGAGAGCTGGCTGACAAAAGAGAACTTACAGAAATATACCAGTGATCCGACGGACTCTGTTGAGATCTGCAAGAAATGGTCACAATGGGACTATCACCGCAGCCTGCTTTGGGGCAACGGCACCTTCAACCCCATTCTGAACTATACCGTCAAGGGCATTCTCTATTACCAAGGCTGTTCAAATGTCGGCGATCCTGGCGACCAATACTCACAACGCATGAAACTGCTCGTGGAACAATGGCGGCAACAGTTCGGACTCGGCGAGATTCCCTTCTACTTCGTACAGATTGCCCCCTGGGCATACGATGACGGTGATGTGAACGGTATCAGCGGAGCCTTGTTGCGCGAGCAGCAGTGGAAAGCAGCCCAGATCATCCCCAACAGCAGTTTAGTGTGTATCAACGACCTGGTTTATCCGTATGAATACTCCCAGATTCACCCTGCCCAGAAGCAACAGGTGGGTGAGCGTCTGGCCTATACCGCCTTGAACCGCGACTATGGCTTCGAAACCATTCAATACAAGAGTTCATCGTTTAAGGACATGACCATCAAAAACGATACCGTCTTCATCCATACCCAAGACAACTATTGGTGCGACGCTCCTTTCGAACAGATGGAGGGCTTTGAGATTGCTGGCGCCGACAAGGTGTTCTATCCTGCTACCGCCAAACATTTCTGGCAATCAGGCGGCGGCTACTGGGACGAGGCCATCATCGTCACCTCATCAAAGGTAAAACAGCCCGTCGCTGTACGCTATTGTTTCAAGAACTTCCAGATTGGCAATGTCAAAAACGGCGGTAATCTGCCACTCTTCCCCTTCCGCACAGATAACTGGTAAAAGTATGACACATCATCCATTAGAACTTTTCCATTTCTGCCCGAAGTGTGGCAGTAGTGACTTTGAGATTCATAACGCCCTGAGCAGACATTGTAGCAAATGTGGCTTTACCTACTATCAGAATCCCAGGGCCTCAACGGCTGCCTTTATCATCAATGGTAAGGGTGAGCTTTTAGTAGCACGTCGAGCCAAGGAGCCCGCTAAGGATACACTCGACCTGCCAGGTGGTTTTGTCGATAACGAGGAGAACGCAGAACAGGGTATGGTTCGTGAGATTTTTGAAGAGACAGGTCTCCGCATCAGTGCTGATAGCGTGAAGTATCTTTTTTCCATCCCCAACGTCTATCGCTACTCAGGAATGGACATCCACACGCTCGACTTGTTTTTCCTTTGTCATCTTGAGGAAGAGGATGTTACCGTGCAAGCTGCCGACGATGCAGAAGGATTGGCCTGGGTACCTCTGCGGGAGGTGTATGTAGAACGCTTCGGACTGCGTTCCATTCGCCAGGCGGTACACCGATTCTTAGTCGAGAAACGTTAATAAAACTAAAATTCCTATATATATATAAGGTGGGAGCAACTTTTTTGCTTACTTTTGCAGCCCGAAAGAAATAAAACGAAGCAAAATATGCAAAAGAACTTAGTGATTGTAGAGTCTCCTGCCAAAGCAAAGACAATCGAGAAATTCCTCGGAAAAGACTTCAAAGTCATGTCGAGCTATGGGCATATCCGTGACTTGAAGAAGAAAGAACTGAGCATCGACGACAAGACGCTCGAACCAGAATATGAGATTCCCGCAGAAAAGGCGAAATTGGTAGCCGACCTCAAGTCGAAGGCCGAGAAAGCAGAGAAGATCTGGCTCGCATCCGATGAAGACCGCGAGGGAGAAGCCATCTCTTGGCATCTTTGTGAGGTACTGGGACTGGATGAAAACAAGACCAACCGTATTGTCTTCCACGAGATTACAAAACCCGCTATTTTAGAGGCCATCGAGCATCCCCGCCATCTGGATATGAATCTGGTGAATGCCCAGCAGGCCCGTCGTGTATTAGACCGTCTGGTAGGTTTCAAGTTGTCACCAGTTCTTTGGCGTAAAGTGAAGCCCGCTTTGTCAGCAGGTCGTGTTCAGAGTGTGGCCGTACGTCTGATTGTTGAGCGTGAGCGCGAGATACAGAATTTCAAGAGTGAGACCTTCTATAATGTGAATGGTGTCTTTGCCATTACCAACCCTGATGGTTCTGCCACAGAGGTGAAGGCAATGTTAGGTAGCCGTTTCAAGACGCGTGAAGAGGTCATCGCCTTCTTAGAAAAATGCAAGGATGCCACTTTCACCGTGGAAAGTATCAGCAAAAAGCCGCTGAAGCGTACACCTGCTCCTCCTTTCACCACCTCAACCCTGCAACAGGAAGCTGCCCGCAAATTAGGTTTCACTGTGAGTCAGACCATGATGCTGGCCCAGCACCTGTACGAAAATGGATGCATCACTTATATGCGTACTGACTCTGTCAACCTGTCGACCCTCTGTCTGGGTGCCAGCAAGGAAGAGATCATCAAGCTCTACGGTCCAGAATATAGCAAAACACGTCAGTATCATACCAATTCTAAGGGAGCCCAAGAGGCTCACGAGGCCATTCGTCCTACCTATATGGACCAGACCGATGTGGAAGGGACGCCTCAGGAGAAGCGCCTCTACGAACTGATCTGGAAGCGCACAGCTGCCAGTCAGATGGCTGACGCCGAGATTGAGAAGACCACTGTTAACATCTCTGTCAGCGGGACTGATGAACTTTTCGTCGCCCAAGGTGAAGTGGTGAAGTTCGATGGTTTCATCAAGGTGTATCGCGAGTCAGTTGACGAAGAAGAGATGCAGGACGAGTTCTCGCATATCCTCCCACCATTGAACGAGGGTCAGGAGCTGACACGTCGTGAGATTCTTGCAACAGAACGATTCACACAGGGCCCACAGCGCTATACGGAAGCCAGTCTTGTACACAAACTGGAAGAACTGGGTATCGGCCGTCCTTCAACCTATGCCCCCACCATCTCTACCATCCAGCAGCGTGAATACGTGCAGAAGGGTGATAAGAAAGGCGAGGAGCGTCAGTATACCGTGGACGTCCTGAAGGGTAAGCAGATTACCGAGAAAAAGCGCAAGGAAGTGGTTGGCTCAGAAAAAGGCAAGCTCCTACCTACCGACATCGGTATGGTGGTCAACGACTTCCTGATGGAAAATTTTCAGGAGATTATGGACTACAACTTCACCGCTAAGGTGGAGCAAGACTTCGATAAGATTGCAGAAGGCGAAGAACAGTGGCAGAAGATGATGACCTCCTTCTACAAAGGCTTTGAGCCTGTCGTGGAGAAGACGATGAACAGTCGTCAGGAGCACAAGGCCGGTGAGCGCGAATTGGGTATAGACCCGAGAAGCGGACGGCCAGTATTCGTGAAGATCGGACGTTTCGGACCTGTCGTCCAGATTGGAGTCGCTGAAGACAAGACCAAGCCTCAGTTTGCCCAGCTCCGTAAGGATCAGAGCATGGAATCGATCACTTTGGAGGAAGCCCTTGAACTGTTCCGTCTGCCTCGTGTCTTAGGTGAATATGAAGGTTCTCCTGTCACTATCGGTGCCGGCCGCTTCGGACCTTATGTACTCCACAACAGAGTTTATACCTCCTTACCCAAGGACGAAGATCCGATGACCATTACGATTGAAACTGCAATCGAACTCATTAATGAGAAGCGTAAGGAAGAGACTCAGAAACACCTGCGCGTCTTTACAGAGGATCCGAAGCTCGAAATCCTCAATGGCCGTTATGGTCCCTATCTCTCATACGACGGCAAGAACTACCGTCTGCCCAAGAACATGCATGAGAAGGCTGCCAATCTGACTTACGAGGAGTGCATGAAGGTGATTGAAGCTACTCCCGCAAAGAAAAGCTGATGATACGCATTATCCTCATAGGATACATGGGAGCCGGAAAGACCACTATCGGCAAGGCTCTGGCAAAGGAACTGAACGTTCCGTTCTATGACCTTGACTGGTACATCACCAGTCGCATGCGCAAAACCGTAGCCCAAATCTTCGAAGAGCGTGGCGAAGAGGGATTCCGGGAGATAGAAAAGAACATGCTCCACGAGGTGGCTGAGTTTGAGGATGTCATCATCAGTTGTGGTGGAGGAACACCCTGCTTCTTCGACAACATCGACTATATGAACCAGCAGGCACCAGTCGTCTATCTGAAAGTAGAGCCAGAGACGCTCTATATGCACTTGAAGATGAGCAAGAACGACCGTCCGCTGCTGAGAGGCAAGTCGCAGGAAGAACTGATTACGTTTATCCGTGAACAATTGCAACTGCGTGAACCTTTTTACACGAAGGCCCGCTATACACTCGACGTCACCCTGATGGACGACTACGAGAAAATCAAGATCAGCGTAGCAAAAATCCGCGAACTATTAAATATTTAAATCCGAGCACAAGACAATTCCGCTTATGAAGAAATGGACTATTGACGACTCCAAGGAACTCTACAACATCAATGGTTGGGGAACTTCCTATTTTGGCATCAACGACAAAGGCGATGTCTACGTCACTCCCTGTAAAAACGGTACGCAGATTGACCTGCGTGAAGTGATGGACGAGTTGGCACTGCGTGATGTCACGCCACCTGTGCTGCTCCGTTTCCCTGACATTCTCGACAACCGTATCGAGAAAACGTGGAGTTGTTTTAAAAAGGCCTCTGAAGAATACGAATACAAAGGCGAGAACTATGTGGTCTACCCCATCAAGGTGAACCAGATGCAGCCTGTCGTCGAGGAGATTATCTCTCATGGTCGTAAGTTTAACCTCGGTTTGGAGGCTGGTTCGAAGCCTGAGCTCCATGCCGTCATCGCCATGCAGTGTCAGAGTGATTCCATCATCGTCTGCAATGGCTACAAGGATCAGAGCTATATCGAACTGGCACTATTGGCACAAAAGATGGGTAAGCAGATCTTCATCGTTGTTGAGAAGATGAACGAACTGGAGATCATCGCCCGCGAGGCCAAGAAGATGAATATCCGTCCCAATATTGGTATCCGCATTAAACTGGCTTCCTCTGGTTCAGGCAAATGGGAGGAGAGCGGCGGTGATGCCAGCAAGTTCGGACTGACTAGTGCGGAGCTTCTAGAGGCTCTAGAGCTTCTAGATAAGAAAGGCATGCGCGACTGTCTGCGACTGATTCATTTCCACATCGGCTCGCAGATTACGAAGATACGCCGTATCCAGACAGCCCTCCGCGAAGCCTCGCAATTCTATATCCAACTGCATAAAATGGGCTACAATGTCGACTTCGTTGACTGTGGTGGTGGTCTTGGTGTCGACTACGACGGCACACGCTCTCCTTCGAGTGAGAGTTCTGTGAACTACTCCATTCAGGAATATGTCAATGACTGCATCTACACCTTTGTGGATGCTGCCAACAAGAATGATCTGCCCCACCCCAATATCATTACGGAAAGCGGGCGCTCTTTGGCTGCTCACCATTCCGTGCTTGTCATCGATGTGCTGGAAACGGCTTCACTGCCTGAGATGCCAGAGGAGTTTGAGCCTGATGAGAACTCCCACCAGTTGGTGAAGGATCTCTATGAAATCTGGGATAACCTCTCACCACGCAATGTGCTCGAGGACTGGCACGATGCCGAACAGATCCGTGAAGAGGTGCTCGATCTATTCTCACATGGTATCGTGGATTTGAAGACGCGTGCTGAAGTAGAGGCGATGTATTGGAGCGTCTGTCATGAAATACACGCCCTCGCCAAGAGTCTGAAGCATATCCCTGAGGAACTGATGAAGATTGACAAACTCCTGGCCGACAAGTATTTCTGTAACTTTTCATTGTTCCAAAGTCTCAGCGACTCGTGGGCCATCGATCAGGTATTCCCTATCATGCCCATTCAGCGTCTGGATGAGCGTCCCACGCGTAATGCCACCATTCAGGATATCACCTGCGACAGTGACGGTAAGATTGCCAATTTCACAACCAATCGCCACAATACCCACTCTCTGCCTGTTCATGCTTTGAAGAAAAATGAGCCCTATTACTTAGGAGTGTTCCTAGTAGGTGCTTATCAGGAAATCTTAGGCGACATGCACAATCTCTTTGGCGACACCAATGCTGTGCATATATCTGTCTCTGAGAAAGACGGCAACTATCACATCGATCAGATTATCGACGGTGAAACGGTAGAGGAAGTGCTCGAATACGTGCAGTATAATCCTAAGAAACTCGTCCGCCAGCTTGAAGTTTGGGTGGCCAAGAGTGTGAAGCAGGGTAAAATCACCCTCGACGAGGGTAAGGAATTCCTCTCGAACTATCGCTCAGGCCTCTATGGCTATACCTATCTAGAATAACTAGATAGTCTAGATCATCTAGAAAGACTAGAAAATGAAAGAGAAATTGACAATAGTAAAGGTTGGTGGGGCGGTCGTTGAGGATGAAGCCCAGCTCTCACAATTACTCAAGGACTTCAGTGCCATTGCTGGCAAGAAGGTCTTGGTGCATGGTGGAGGCCGTAAGGCTACGAAGGTGGCAGAAGCCCTCGGCATAGAGTCGAAGATGGTGGGAGGCCGTCGCATTACCGATGCTGATATGCTCAATGTGGTCACAATGGTTTATGGCGGCTTGGTCAATAAAAACCTCGTGACCCGTCTTCAGGCAAACGGTGTGAATGCCTTAGGTCTCACGGGTGCTGATATGGATGTGATCCGTTCGCATAAGCGTCCCCCAGTAACACTAACAACTCCCCTCCTTTCAAAGGAGGGGCAAGGGGTGGTTGATTTCGGTTACGTAGGCGATGTCGACAAAGCCAACGGCCAGATGCTTAGCAAACTCATCGAAGAGGGCATCACACCTGTGATGGCACCTCTGACCCATGATGGACAGGGACATATCCTCAATACCAATGCCGACACCATCGCCAGCGAGACAGCTAAAGCCCTTGCGCCCTACTACGATGTCACGCTGATCTTCAGTTTTGAGAAGAAAGGCGTGCTGCGCAATCCTGACGATGACGACTCGGTTATCCCTACTATTACGCGCGCGGACTTTATTAAATATAAGGCCGACGGCACCATCAGCGGTGGTATGCTCCCAAAAATAGAAAATGCCTTGGCTGCTATCGACAGCGGTGTCTCTCGCGTCATTATCACCCTTGCCACTGCCATCGACGGACAGAGTGGTACAATCATTTCAGACCTCCCCTAACCCCTCCTACTTAGGAGGGGAATTCTTTTTTCGTTTTTTTCGCCTTATTTTGTAACTTTAGCATATCTCAATCGTCATTATTATTAGAGAGGATGAAAAAGATCAGTTTCCGGAACGACGTGTTGCCACTGAAGAACGAACTCTTCCGGCTCGCCCTCCGTATCACGCTCAACCGAGCGGAGGCAGAAGACGTTGTGCAGGAAACGATGATAAAGGTCTGGAACAGGAGAGACCACTGGGACGAAATCGAAAGTATCGAAGCCTTCTGTCTCACCATCTGCCGCAACATCTCGCTCGACAAGATGAAGAAAGCAGAAAACCAGAACCAAAGTTTGGAGGAAGGGCACGATGCGCCCGATTCCAGCTACACATCCAATCCAGAGGAGCAGGCTATGCAGCGCGATCGCATCCAACTGATACGCCAACTCATCGATCATCTGCCGGAGAAACAACGTAGTTGCATGCAGTTGCGCGACTTCGAAGGCAAGAGTTACAAAGAGATAGCACAGGTGTTAGGCATTAGTGAGGAACAGGTAAAAATCAATATCTTCCGAGCCCGCCAGACCATCAAGAAAAAATTCATAGAAACAGAGGATTATGGATTATAAATACATCGAACAGCTCTTAGAGCGTTATTGGGAAGGCGAAACGACCCTGCAGGAGGAGGCTATACTTCGAGCCTTCTTCAGTCAGGACGACGTACCTGCCAACCTGATAAAATACAAGTCACTTTTCGACTGTGGACTACAGGAGGAAACCTTAAGTGACGATTTCGATGCCCGTATCCTCGAGCAGATTGGCGGCGATGAGCCGAAGGCCAAGATTGTTACACTGGCCTCACGCTTAAAGCCACTCTTCAAGGCAGCTGCCATTGTGGCCATTCTCCTGACGATTGGCAATGCAGCACAGGCACCCTGGAACTACGGATGGGACAATCCGCAAGACGAATATGCCAAATATCGTCAGCAGCAGGTGGACACCGTAAATATCCTAAGTCCTGTCCAGGCAGAGAATGTTACTGATAGCATGGTGACACCCAAACCGGAAGAGGCCTCTTACATTGAATAATTATTCTATGCTTTCTCTATAATAATCTAAACACATTATTAAAACAAGGAAACTGTGAAGTTTCCATTCTCTCAAATTTTCATAACATACTAACGTAGAGAGGGTTGCCAAAGCGACCCTCCTCTTTTTATTTCCGCATCCGAAGGTTCAGTTGCAAGAGCGACGGTATCAGGATGCACAATGAGAATCCCACCGCCATCAGCACATGCTGCTGAGTACCAAAGAGATCGATAAGCTTAAGGTCTGGATTGGGGTAGAAGTTGTACAGCACATAGGCAACGGTATTGTTCACCCAATGGAACACCACACCTGGCACAATACTGTCCGTGTGCCAATACATCCAGCCCAGCAGCAGACCTATCAAGAAGGTATGAGGAATCTGTGCGGGGTTGAGATGGGCAGCACTGAACAAAGCAGCAGAAATAACGATTGCCACCCAAGGCCGACTATTCCATTTGAGCAACGAACGCAGGATAGCTCCGCGGAACACAAGTTCTTCAGCCAACGGAGCCAACAATCCGATAACGAAATAGCCATAGCGATCACGCAGAATCATGTCGAATTCCTCTTCCACAAAATTCGGCAGTTCAGGCATCTGTTCCTGAAGCCATGCGGAAGGGATAATAGCTCCCAAGGCTGCCAACACACACCATACGAGCACCACCCAAGGACGTGTCTGTATCCAGTGGCGCGACACAACAGCCCACTTCTGCCATAAGAACAATGCGACGATCGCCACACTGAAAAGGGTCATCGTGAGGATAGTACCCGTGGCATCCATCACAGCCCCAGGCCCCTTCCATAACAGATAAATGCCCTGTATAATACCGCCAGCGATAATCTGAACCGCTAAAAACACAAACCAATAGATAATCGCATTCTTCATATATGAGCCTTATTTACCGTTCAATAATATTTCTTCAGTTACCTGTCTGTCTTGTTCCAATTGGGCTATCAGTGCCTCCCGGGTGTCAAACCGTTGCTCAGCCCGCAGACGACTGACGAACTCCACCGTCATCTTCTGTCCATAGAGATTGCCGACGGTGCTCAGGATATGCACCTCTAAGGTCTGCTGCTTACCCTCGAAGGTAGGGCGTGTGCCGATGTTCATCATCGCTGGCATCCGACAGCTGTCAACAATCGCCCAGACGGCGTATGCGCCACTGGCAGGAATCAGTTTTTCAGGGCTGTCAGGCTCCAGATTCGCCGTGGGGAAACCCAACTCATGACCGATATGTTCACCAGAAACCACATGTCCGCTGATGGTATATCGGCGCGTCAGCACATCAGGCATCATTTCCACGCGACCCTCTTCAGCTAAGAGCTGCCGGATTGCCGTAGAACTGACAGCCATCTGGCCGTCCATCATCGCCACATCGCCACGTACCACATCAATGCCAAGACGCTGGCCATAACGCACATAGTCATCGAAGCCCTCACTCCTGTCATGCCCAAAGCGATGGTCGTAGCCAGTCACCAATAGCTCTACGGACAACTGGTCACGCAGAATCTCCCTCATAAAAGCCTCCGCAGAGAGAGCCGCCAACTGATGCGTAAATGGTAGTACGATGACCTCTTCTACACCGAGCGTCTTCAAGTATGTTTCTTTCTCGTCGAGGGTGGAGAGCACCTGTGGCTGGAAGGTCGGATCGAACAGCTGACGTGGCAGGCGGTCAAAGGTCACAGCTATGGGTTTCAATCTCCGTTTCCTGGCCTCGCACACCATCAGCTGCACAAGCATCTGATGCCCGCGATGCACCCCGTCGAAACAGCCGATTGTCGCTGCAGAGGGTATGGAAAGCCGTGTCTTTGGCGATAAAATCATCATTATTGGGTGCAAAGTTACAAAAATATTTGGAGATTTGACGTTTTTAATGTAACTTTGCAGCCGAAAACAGCAGAAATGCCGATTTCACCGGACTTGTAGCTCAGTTGGTTAGAGCAACAGACTCATAATCTGGAGGTCCCAGGTTCAAGCCCTGGCTGGTCCACATTGAAAATCAGCAACTTACGAGAAATCGAAGGTTGCTGATTTCTCTTTTTGCGAACAATTTGCGAACAAAATGATATTTCATGGAACATTGTGCATACCTTCCGAAGGCTCTGGTATCTGCATCTTGTTCGCAAAATCCTCAATTTTTGTTCGCAAAGCGTAAAAAACTCCTTATTTGTATCTTATTTCTCTAATATTTTCGTACCTTTGTCGCTGGATTTCGCATTCGTGCGATACCCAAAGACATTGTGGACAAGAGAAATGGCGTTCGCTATCTCATTCAATGACCTCGAAATGTAGGAAGTTTCAAGGAATAATAGTCAGAGAATAGATAAGGTGAGCGTTCACGTTATAGCGTGGGCGAAACTTATCTGACTATTTTGGCACTTCCTACAGCCACGAGGGAAAGATATGGGTTGTTCACGCTTTCTTTATGCTCAGTGTATTAGGAAAGTTTAACGCCCCGCAGCGTCATATTTCCACGATTACGGCGTATATATAATAAAAGGTAAAGACAAATAAGAAACAAACAATGAACAAGAAAACCATCATCAGAATCCTCATCGCCGTCGTGGTGATTATCGCCGTGAAGAAGGGCGTGTCGTTCGTCTACGACAAGATACAGGTCATGAACGCGCCGACGATGCAGGAAATCAGCGAGGCGAACCCGTGGGCGGTCCCTGCCGACTGGTTCAAGACCGACACGATTACCATCAAGGGACGCATCGAGGACTACGACGCCGAGCGGTTCGGCTTCACGTCGATGGCGTGCTACTACAATGACGTGTTCGAGAAGGGCAGCATGGTGCTGGTGCTCGACATCGCCGATGACGGCACGTTCTGCAAGAAATTCCTGGCCAGCTATCCCGTACACAATTCGTTCATTGCCGACGACTCGAAGGTGCGCTTCAATGCCATCCGATTTTTCGCCCGTCCCGGCGAGACCATCGACGTCACCGTGCGCAAGGCTTCGTTCGGTCGCTACGAATGCGTCTACAACGACGGCAGCAGCCGCGACGTGGAGCGATGGCTCCGCACGTCAGACAAATTCGCGGATGCCTTGAGTCCGCTGTGGAAGTTCGAGGGCAAGTTTGACGATGCCAACGAGGTGGCCGACGAGGTCTGGAAACGCTTGATGGCCAAACTGCAATCAGTCAGCCGCAGCGAGGACTACACGCCAATGGAAGTGCAGTTGGCACTGGCCGACATTCAGGCTCACTTCGGCATGGACTACATCGACTGCATCGAGCGGCTGGCTAATGGCCTGGTAAAGCACGAGAAGCGCGACAGCGTTTGGCACACCGAGATTCTCGACAGCGTGGAGTGGCAGAAATATCTCGACAGCAAGACTTACGAACCCCTGCGCCGCATCGACTACGACAATCCGCTGCTCTTCGCCAGCAGCAGTTACCACTTCCTGCAGAACCGCATTCAGTACGCCAAGCCCGTCAGGGAAGGCCAGTACAAGGGACTTCTCACCGAGGGCGGCGGCATGATAATCAACGTTGAGAACTTCACCAAGATGCTCTCCAACGGCCTCGCCGCCCTGCGCGACTTCATGGGCGCAGACCACGAGAACCTGTTGGCGCAGATGTGTGTCTACAATGACATCATAAGTGAGTTCGACACATGGCGCGAGGATGGAAGCTCCTTACAAGAAATGCTCGCCAACAAGACGATAACCGAGGAACAGAGAAAGGAAAACCTCGACAACTGGCCGACGCTCACCAGAATGTGGCCGCTCTACATCGACGCCATCAAGAACCCCTACATCCGTCAGAAAGCCGAGCAGTTCCGCGACCGCCGCTTGTCGCAGAAAGACCTCGCCACCCCACTGCCATCCACGCCTGAGGCAGAATTGATTCGCAATCTCGTTGCCAAGTACCCCGGCAAGTTCCTCGTCATCGACTTCTGGGGCATGACGTGCGGCCCCTGCCGTGCTGCCATCCAAGAAAGCAAGGAACTTCGCGCCGAGATAGCCAAGCGCGACGACGTGAAACTCATCTTCATTGCCGGAGAGCGCACCAAGGAGGGCAGCGACGCCTATAAGAAATACGTGGCCGAGTGGCTGGCCAATGAAGAGACCATCTGCCTCACCAACGCCGACTTCACCCGCCTACAAGAGCTGTTCCAGTTCAACGGCATCCCGCACTACGAGACCATCACGCCCGACTGCCGCCGTGTCCGCGAAGACCTCAGCATCGGCGGCTACCACAACTTCAACAACGATTTGGAAAGGGTCTTGGAGAAACTGAAATAAGTCGAAACGAATATGAAACAAGCAAAACTTCTCTTCCTCCTGATTGTCGCCATCGCATTTGCCTCTTGCAACAGCGATGAACCGACATATGCCGACCAGGAGGCACACGAAAAGACGGTGAAGCTGAATGAGCAGTACGGGCCGCTCATGGTTGGCACATGGCAATATGAAAACATCAGCGACACGCAGCGTTACTTCGAGCGCCTCACTTTTCAGGCCGACGGCACACTGACGGGTATGCGCAAATGGCAAACCCGCAAGCTCGTCACCATCGACGGCGAGCAACGCTACACCGATTGGGAGAACGTGGAGCCTTTGGAAGGAACTTTCTCAGGGACATGGAAACTGAGTTACTACAGCCCGGAAGGGGTAAATGGCGCGAAGCGCAACTGCCTATTTCTAAATGCCCAGTATGAAGGCGCAAATAGTGGACACATGGCCTACTCCAATATTGCCACCTTCGACTACGCCGATGAAACGACGCTTCGATTCGAAGGATTTTACTTCAAAGACAAGGATGGATGGATAACCTTCCTTCGCGGCGATCAGGAGCCAAGTTTCTAATAAACAGTCATAGGCATAGCAACCATCATTACGGTTGCTATGCCTATGAACTATACATTACTCACACTCCCATTCCACGTCTCTTAGTACCGTCCCAATTGGTGAGGGCATTATCAGAACCTCCACCACCACCTGCACAGAATCCGGCTCGTCCTCCAGCTGCGATAAGGAGTCCTTTCACCAGATCTTGGGGGACATTCATTTCCTCGCATAGTTGCTCAGTTCGTTTCTTGGTGAAATTATACGTATAGTCAGTTGTTCCTTTCCAAGACACTTCATCCAAAAGGTTATGGGTGGCCTGCATACGCTGTTCGTCGTTGGACGGGTCGAGGTTGTTCTGGATGGCTTTGGCAATGATACCTTGGCTTATCACCCTTTCTTCTTTGTCTGAGAAGAGGGACTTATGACCCTCAGCAAAATCCAGAATGGCAGCAACAGCACCAGCTACCCACTGCTCTAATTGCTGCACGAAGGCTTTCTTGTTCTTCTGGATGCTGTTCCAAATCCCTGCAATCTCAGGAACTGCCATCATTTCTTTGATCTGCCCCTCTGTCTTAGTAAGCCGGTGAGTCATCTTGATGGCAATATCGTCGGACTTGTCGGCACGGTTATTTGCTAGTTCGCACTCCTTCTGGAGTTTACCAATTTCTGTATCCTTCTCTTTGCGGAGATTGCTGATAGCCGTCTCGTCCATCGTCGATATCCTCTTCTTCAACATTGAATTCTCGGCTTCCAGTTTCTTGTTAGCCTTGTGCAGCTGTTTGTTCTGCTCAACGATGTCGGCAATCTCCTTCGTCGTCTTTTGATAGAGTGACTTACCATACTGTTTTATCTCTTTTTTCTGTGCAGCCTTAGCTTCTATTAGTGCTATCTGCATGTCGGTGAAGATTTGCTTTGCGGCCTTCTTACAATCCTCCTGCCATTCCTTGCGACCGAAAGGAGGAATGGGCTTTTCAAGTTCTGCCAGCATAGCCATTCTTGCCTTGATAACAATCGGATTTGTATCAAGTTCAGGAACCTCCAACTCTTCTTCAGTGATATTCATAGCCTTGGCATACGACTCCCACTTTGCAAGATCCTTCTCCGTCTTGGCCTTCCGCTGCTCTGCTTCTACGATGTCATATTCAATCCTTGCCTTCTGCTCTTCAGCAGCTTTCTTCTCAGCCTTAGACTTTGCAACAGCATCTTTCGCCTGACGCTCAGCCTCCAGAACGGCCTTGTTCTTATGGACACGATTGCGACGCTCTTCTGGTGACAGCATGGATATATGTTCTCCACGTTCCAGCCCGTACTTATAGCCCACCTTGTCATGATAGTCGGTGTGAATCTGTTCCTTGGATGTGTTGAACTCATACTTATTCTTACCCCACACGCCTGCGAAAGAGACACATTCCTTCTTTCCCCTTTCTGCTGTAGTGGACGCACGTCCTCTTGCTTTCGTCATGGCAACAGGGATGGTTTGAATATGGATGTGCGGGGTGGTTTCGTCGCAATGCACGTCGAAGCCGATGATATTCTCCTCACCCCAGCGTTCACAAGCCCAGGCGTATGTATCTTTGGCCCAGTCCTTAATGCCCTGTCGAAGACGGACATTGACATTGCTCGTCTTGAGCGTGAAATCAACTTTCTGGTCACCAAAGGCAAGACGCGTCAGCACGTCATGATCACCACTGATAATGATACCAATGGTACAGTTAGGACTGTTGTTAGCCACGACAGAAGGGTTGTTCTTGTCTTTGTACTGCTTGAAACCGAGTTGGTCAAGCCGTTGGAGTAACCTCTCATGAAGGGGTATAGGGTTGGAACCAAGGGGTACAATCTCGCCATCACCGTTAATCTCGAAGTTGAGGTGTTTGCGGGTGATATCATAGTGGTTGTTCATATCGTGATTCTTCAGACGATATGTTTCCTCGTCCCATCCACGACGTTCGGCTTCATTGCTTTCGGACGCAGAGAAGGACTTCGCAGGATTGCCGACATGAACGGCGGCATAATGCTTGTCTTTAATTTCTAAACTCATAATATGTATAAATATGTTTTGCTGAATTAATGGTTATCAGGTCTCGGGTGAAACCTGAGTGGAGGGTCGAGGGAGAAATCACTCCCTCATAGACGGGCTTGGCACGGCTGTGGCAGCATCCGCCATGTGGTGCGGCCCAGACCCTCGGAGAGCATAATGGGACTTTTGAAGGAGTGCAACGATTTTAAAAGTCCATATTATGTTATGGACTATTTCTATTAGTCTTGCGCTGAATAAGTTTCCATCGTAGGTTAGGCAGAGGCCCTACATAGTGTAATTCCTCTTCATCGCATATCTCCAGTCCCAATTTGTCAACGAGTGATTGGACAGCAGAGTTCCGTCTTATCATGTCTGCCAGGATCTCATGAGGGGTGGATTTCATCAGGAAAAAATCTGCAATATCAAGACCTTTCTCTCGTTGCTTATCTGTCGCAATTTTCTCAATCTCATCACACATGATGACGCGCTTGCAGATGGGCTTCAATAGCTGAGACTTTAACTGCCATCTCTCCCAACCTCCAAGATCAGGAATCATAATAATGCTTCTGCCACGAAGGACCTGTACGGCATCTTTGTTAAAACATCCATCCTTTCCACCCGTTGACAACCATACATAATCAGGCATGAAATGGGTCATGATAAGAGCCGTTTTCTCACTTTCCACAAGGGCAACGGTTGCCGTGGGTCGTTGACGAAGCTGATACTCACCCACAAAACACTGGACCAAATGGTAGTCCGGCAGCTTCAGTTCTGAATGTGCCCACGTGACCAGACTATTCGGCTCCTTGATGCGGTGTCCTGTCTCGCGATTATAGCCCATCAGTTTGCCACCGCGTACATTGCCGTTGAAGTCAATCTGCCAGAAGACCGTACATCCGCCCCACTTATGTCCTGTTCCTACAAAATACAATCGGAATAAGCGGTTGGCTTCTTCTTTGCCGAAGACGCTACACAGATAGACATATAGAGGATTCTTATAATAACTGGCGAAGCTCTTCTGCACAATCTCATAGGGAATCAGCGACGGTTCTATTGGCTTTGGTTTATCTTTCCCTTTTGTTGACTTCGCCACCTTATTATATATATGGGTGTTGTCATTCTTCCAATCCTTGGGTGCCTTGTCTGGATTATCATGGAAGTAGTCCTTGGGAGTGTAGTGATAGCCACAACTGTGCTCATGGTCGCAACGACCAACCGTGTCAGGGAATTCAATGATACCCTCTTCATCCACATAGCGGGTGAAGCAGCGTTTCCTCTTACACTCAGGGCAGGTGATTTTACTACCTGGCTTGTACTTCTGGAGATGGAACCTGAAATCACTCATCGCTACCTCCTTCCTGTGCACCGCTTGCACTCTGCACTTCTGCACTTTGCACTTCCTTTTCACTGGAGGGTTCTGACGAGTCTGAATCCG
>JAEEGH010015310.1_pt1 | contig 16679 bp, 22 predicted proteins | sample 9134181 | NCBI WGS metagenome assembly JAEEGH01 (sample SAMN16246544, study PRJNA631951) | gut metagenome | biome: gut microbiome; feature: rumen; material: DP-attached | host: Bos | place: Iran: Karaj | collected 2018-10
TAAGCCTGAAATACGGCGCAAACCGTGAAAAAGTAATTTCCGGCCTCAAACGTATTTCCAAGCCTGGCCTGCGCGTATATTCCCAGAAAGATCAGCTGCCGAAGGTTCTCGGCGGCCTGGGTATCGCAATCATCTCCACCTCTCAGGGGCTGATGACCGATAAAGCGGCCCGCAAAGCTGGTCTGGGCGGCGAAGTTCTGGCATACGTTTGGTAATACTAAAAAGGAGGTACCGTTTAAGTGTCTAGAATTGGTAAAAAACCGATTACTGTTCCCGCTGGCGTAACGGTAACGGTTGAAAACAATCTGGTAACTGTAAAAGGCCCGAAAGGCGAATTACAGCGCCAGATCAGCCAGACAATGAAGATCACCTTGGACAACGGCGTACTCACCGTAGAACGTCCCGATGATGAAAAAGAAAACCGGGCCATGCACGGCCTGTCCCGTACCCTGATCAACAACATGGTGGAAGGCGTAACCAAAGGCTTCAGCAAATCGCTGGAAATCCAGGGCGTTGGCTACCGTGCAGCAAAACAGGGAAACAACATTAACTTCACACTGGGTTTCTCCCATCCGGTTGTTAAAGAGCCGCCTGCCGGCATCACCTTTGACGTACCCGCTCCGAACAAGATTGTTGTGAGCGGTGCGGATAAAGAAAAAGTTGGCGCGGTAGCAGCGGAAATCCGCAACCTGCGTCCGCCTGAACCCTATAAAGGAAAAGGCATCCGCTATGAAGGCGAACATGTACGCCGCAAAGTTGGTAAAGCAGGCGCGAAAGCTAAGAAGTAATTAAGGAAGGAGTGAAACCTCTTGTTCAATAAAGCAAACAAGAACGAAAAACGTCAGAAACGTCATGTTCGTTCCCGCAGATATGTTGTAGGCACTGCTGAAAGACCCCGCCTGAACGTATACCGTTCCCTGAGCAACATCTATGCACAGGTCATCAACGATGAAACCGGCGAGACCATTGCAGCGGCAAGCACTGTAGAAAAGACCTTTGAAAACTACGGCGGCAACGTGGAAGCTGCCAAGGCCGTAGGCAAGGCGATTGCTGAAAAAGCACTGGCCAAAGGCGTAAAAGAAGTTGTATTCGACCGCGGCGGCTACCTGTATCATGGTCGTGTTGCCGCATTAGCAGAAGCAGCTCGTGAAGCTGGACTGCAATTCTAACGGAAGGAGGAAGTATCTTGGCTAATTTTGATAAGCGCGACAGACGCGAAAAACCCGATGACGGCTTTACCGAGAAAGTTGTATTCATCAATCGCGTTGCGAAAGTTGTTAAAGGCGGCCGTCGCTTCACCTTTGCCGCACTGGTTGTGGTTGGCGATGGAAAAGGCCATGTAGGTATGGGCCTGGGCAAAGCTGCTGAAGTTCCGGAAGCAATCCGGAAAGGCGTTGACGACGCTAAGAAAAATCTGATTACAGTTACCATGGTAGGCAATACCATTCCTCACGAAATTATCGGTGTGTACGGTGCAGGCCGCGTGTTCCTGCGTCCGGCTTCCGAAGGTACCGGCGTTATTGCCGGCGGTCCGGTGCGTGCCGTTCTGGAACTGGCAGGTATCCGCGACATCCTGACGAAATGCCAGGGTTCCCATAACCCCAACAACATGGTACGCGCAACCCTGGAAGGGTTGAAAGGTCTGAAGAACCTGCAGTCTGTAGCTGCCCTGCGCGGCAAGACTCCCCAGGAAATTTTAGGTTAAGCTAAGGAGGAAGCCTGATGAAAAAGTTAAAAATCACGCTGATCCGCAGCTTGATCGGATACAAGCAGGATCAGCGCGCAACCGTAAGAGCGCTGGGCTTAGGAAAAATCGGTACTTCTGTAGTACAGGAAGATAACCCGACCATTCGCGGCATGGTTCACAAAGTGAGACATCTTGTGAAGGTTGAAGAAGTGGAAGCTTAATAAGGAGGTGCAGCAAAATGGAATTACATGAATTACATCCGGCTCCGGGTTCCCATAAAGCCCGCGTTCGTGTAGGCCGTGGCCTGGGTTCCGGTCTGGGCAAGACCTCCGGCAAAGGCCAAAAGGGTCAGAAATCCCGTTCCGGCGGTGTAAAACGCCCGGGATTTGAAGGCGGCCAGAGACCGTTATACCTGCGTCTTCCGAAACGCGGCTTCTATAACAAGTTCGGCAAACAATATGTAGAAGTAAACGTAGGTACTTTGAACTGCTTTGAAGACGGTACTGTAGTAGAACCTGTAATGCTGATCGAATGCGGTCTGATTAAGAATATTCGTGACGGACTGCGCATTTTAGGCGGCGGCGAGCTGACTAAAAAACTGACGGTACAGGCAAACGGCTTCAGCAAGACTGCTGAAGAAAAGATTACAGCTGCCGGCGGAAAAGTAGAGGTGATCTGATAATGTTAGCTGCTTTGGCTAATGTTCTTCGGGTCCCCGAACTGAGGCGGAGAGTTATCTTCACCCTGGTAATGTTTGCGGTGTTCCGCCTGGGAACTCATATTCCGGTTCCCGGAGTCAATGCCGCAATGATTGAGCAGTTATTTAACAATGGAAACCTGTTTGGCCTGCTGGATTTATTCTCCGGCGGCGCCCTGAGCAAGTTCTCCATTTTTGCAATGAGTATCACCCCGTACATCAACGCGTCCATTATTTTGCAACTGTTGAAAGTGGTTATACCGACGCTGGAAGAATGGTCCAAGGAAGGGCAGGAAGGTTACAAGAAGATCAACAAGACGACCCGTTACCTTACCGTGGTCCTTGCCGTGATCCAAGGCTTCGGTATGGCATTCGGACTGCGGTCCGCCATCAATAACCCGAATGTGTTCTCGGTATTGATGATCGTCGTATCCTTAACGGCAGGCACCTGCCTGCTGATGTGGATCGGTGAAGAGATTACGCAGAAAGGTATCGGCAACGGTATCTCCCTAATCATCTTTGCGGGTATCGTTTCCCGCCTCCCGGACGGCATCTCCACGCTGGCAAAATATCTGAATGTAGGTACCATTAACATTCTGAACGTGATATTGTTCCTGCTTATCGCGCTGGCCATGGTCGTTTTTGTAGTTGCGATTTCACAGGGTGTCCGCAAGATCCCTGTGCAGTATTCGAAACGTATCGTAGGCCGTAAGATGTATGGCGGTCACAGCAGTTACATTCCCTTGAAGGTGAACCAGGCAGGCGTAATCCCCATTATCTTTGCTTCGTCACTTCTGATGCTTCCGGCTACGATCGGACAGTTTGTAAAAGTACCCTGGGTTCAGAAAATTGCAGGGTATTTTGCATGGGGCACGCCGCTGCAAACTGCATTGTATATCATCCTGATTATATTCTTCACGTTCTTCTACACCGCGGTTACGTTGGATATCAAGAACATGAGTGAGAATATCAAGAAGATGGGCGGGTTTATCCCGGGGCTGCGGCCCGGCAAACCGACTACCGATTATCTGGACATGGTCATGACGCGTATTACGCTGTCAGGCGCCATATTCCTGGCCCTGATTGCCATGATGCCCCACATCATCGTGTACCTGACCGGTATCGAGGGTATCTACATCGGCGGCACATCTCTGCTGATCGTCGTCGGTGTTGCACTGGATACAATGAAACAGATTGAGTCGCTGGCTTTGGTACGTCATTACCAGGGCTTTATGAAGTAAAGGAGGATAAACAGATGTATATTCTTTTAATGGGGCCTCCTGGTGCCGGAAAAGGTACTCAGGCTGAAAAGCTTGTCGAAACGTATAAAATTCCCCATATCTCCACCGGTGATATGTTCCGGGCTGCTGTAAAGCAGGGCACGGAGCTGGGAAAAGAAGCTAAAAAATACATGGATGCCGGCGGACTGGTACCGGACGTTGTAACAATCGGAATTGTACGGGAAGGTTTGTCTAAACCGGAATGTGCAAAAGGTTTCATTTTAGACGGGTTTCCCCGTACGGAAGAACAGGCTGTTGCACTGGACGGAATCCTGAACGATCTGGGGATCAAACTGACCGGCGTAGTAAATATTGTCGTACCGGATGGCGAACTGGTATCCCGTGTAACGGGGCGGCGCATCTGCAAGGCCTGCGGCGCAACCTACCATGTTTCCTTCAATCCCACGAAAGTGGAAGGTGTCTGCGATAAATGCAGCGGCAGCCTTTATCAGCGTGATGATGATAAAGAAGAAACCGTTAAGAACCGCCTGAAGGCATATCATTCCCAGACGGAACCCCTGATTGAATACTATAAGAAGCAGGGCGTTTATCTGGAAATTGACGGAACGCAGGCTATCGACAAAGTTTATGCCGATGTAAAGGCAAGCCTTGAAGAACGGGCAGGGAGGTAAGGATCTGTGTCAAAGCAGGATGTAATCGAAGTGGAAGGCACGATTCTGGAATCGCTTCCCAATGCTATGTTCAAGGTTAAGTTACAGAATAATCATGAGATACTGGCTCATATTTCCGGTAAGATCCGTATGAACTTCATCAAAATCTTACCCGGCGACAGAGTGACAGTGGAACTGACACCTTATGATTTGAACCGTGGAAGAATCACCTACCGGTATAAATAAACCGGCACAGACACTGAGGAGGTAGAAAATGAAAGTCAGACCGTCTGTAAAACGTATTTGCGAAAAATGCAAAATTATCAAACGCAAAGGCCGCGTTATGGTCATTTGCGAAAATCCGAAGCATAAACAAAGACAAGGTTAAGAAGGAGGTACACTTGAATGGCACGTATTGCTGGTGTCGATTTACCGAATGATAAGCGTGTAGAATATGCGCTGCCCTATATTTTCGGTATCGGTCTTACCTTATCCCGTGAGATCCTGGCAAAGACCGGTATCAATCCCGATACCCGTGTTCGCGATCTGACCGAAGGCGAAGTTGCGAAAATTCGTGAGGTTGTGGACAGAGATTACAAGGTGGAAGGCGACCTCCGCCGTGAGGAATCCCTCAACATTAAACGTCTGGTAGAAATTGGCAGCTATCGCGGCAGAAGACATCGCGCCGGTCTGCCCGTTCGCGGCCAGAACACCAAAAACAACGCCCGTACCCGCAAGGGTCCCAAAAAGGGCCAGGGCAAGAAGTAATCAGTAGAGGAGGGTAAATAAGAAGTGGCAGGAAAAAAAGTAGTTCGCAACAAAAAGAAAGTAAGCAAAAACGTCGTTGCCGGCGCTGCGCATATTAAATCCACTTTTAACAACACGCTGGTTACGATCACCGATTTGAACGGCAATGTAATCAGCTGGGCTTCTGCCGGTGAAATGGGCTTCCGCGGAAGCCGCAAGAGCACCCCGTTCGCAGCACAGATGGCAGCAGAAACCGCTACCAAAGCTGCAATGGAACATGGCATGAAAACCGTTGAAGTATATGTTAAGGGCCCCGGCGCCGGCCGTGAAGCTGCAATCCGCGCTTTACAGGCTACCGGTCTCGAAGTTAACTCCATTAAAGACGTAACTCCGATTCCGCACAACGGCTGCCGTCCGCCGAAACGTCGCAGAGTATAACAGGAGGTGTAAAACACAGATGGCAATTGATAGAGTACCTGCTCTGAAACGCTGCCGTTCACTGGGTCTGGAACCCGCGGTTGTAGGTCTGGCCAAGAGCTCTTTCCGCCAGCCCCATCATGCTAACCATAAGGTAAGTGAATATGGCGCGCAGTTAAAAGAAAAACAGAAAGCAAAATTCATTTACGGCGTACTGGAAAAACAGTTCCGCCTGTATTACGAAAAAGCGAAGAAAATGCCCGGCATCACCGGTGAAAACCTGCTGTTATTGCTGGAAAGAAGACTGGACAACGTAGTGTTCCGCATGGGACTGGCTACCACCCGCCGTCAGGCGCGTCAGCTGGTACGTCACGGTCATGTATCCGTTAACGGAAAACGCGTTGATATTCCTTCTGCATTGATCAAAGTTGGCGATGAAGTAGCTGTAATGGAAAACAGCCGCGCTAAGACTTACTTCAAAGGCATGAACGAGAAGCTGGCCGCTGTAACGGCTCCGGCCTGGCTTGTTGTGAATGCGGAAGCTTTAAGCGCCAAAGTTGACCGTTTCCCGGCTCGTGAGGAAATTGATGTTCCGGTAGTGGAACAGTCCATTGTCGAACTGTACTCCAAATAATGATGAGCATCTTTTGCCACCAACCAGTTGGCGTATTGTGGTAATACGCGAGAGAAGGAGGCTTTCCGCATGATTGAAATTATTGAACCGAAGTTGGTTACGACTGAAGTTTCTGGTGATAAACGTTATGGCAAATTTGTCTGGGAACCGTTGGAACGTGGCTATGGCATTACATTAGGGAACAGCCTGCGCCGTGTCCTGTTATCGTCCCTGCCCGGTGCTGCCGTAATCGGCGTGATGATCGAGTACGGTGAAGGAACGAAAGTCCTGCATGAGTTCACCACGATTCCGGGTGTCCGGGAAGACGTGGCAGACATCGTCCTGAATATTAAAGGGCTGTGCATGCAGTTAAGTTCTCCGGACAGCGAGATGAAGGTTCTGCATATCAACGCTGCAGGCGAACAGGAAATTACGGCTGAAGACATTGAAACCGACAGCGACGTGGAGATCCTGAATCCGGATCTGCATATCGCAACGCTGGACAAAGACGCCAGCCTGAAAATCGATATTTATGTCGATACCGGCAGGGGATATGTACCCGGTGACAAGAATAAGAGAGATGATATGGGCATCGGCTGGATTCCCGTTGACAGCATTTATTCTCCGATCACCCGCGTTAAATTTGGCGTGACCGATACCCGTGTCGGCAACGTGACCGATTACGATAAACTGACACTGGAAGTATGGACTGACGGCAGCATCAATCCGGAAGACGCCATCAGCCGCGCATCCGGACTTCTGATCGATTACCTGAAGCTCTTCCAGAACGGTACTGTTGTGGAGCAGCAACTTGTTCCTGCTGCAGAACCGTCTGCAACGGAAAAAGACACGGAAGAACAGGAAGATCCGAAACTGGCCATGTCGATTGAAGAGATGGACCTGTCCGTCCGCAGCAACAACTGCCTGCGCCGGGCCGGCATCAACACAGTGGGCGACCTGATCAACAAATCGGAAGACGATTTGAAGAAGGTCCGCAACCTGGGTACCAAATCGTTGGAAGAAATTATTAAAAAGTTAGTGGATTTAGACTTGTCCTTACGTAAGGACGAGGAAGATTAATAAGGGGGACGGAAAATGGCATACAGAAAATTAAACCGCGCGTCCGGTAACCGTAAAGCTCTGTTCCGCAGTCTGTCCAGCGCCCTGATTATGAATGGCAGAATTGAGACCACCATCACGAAAGCAAAAGAGACCAGCAAGAATGTGGCAAAGCTGATCACTCTGGCTAAAGTTGGTGATTTGCATGCACGCCGTCAGGTGCTGGCAACGCTGGTAGACGAAACTGCTACCAGAAAACTGTTTGATGAACTGGCTCCCAAGTACCAGGACAGACAGGGCGGCTTCACCCGTATTTACCGGGTTGGTCCTCGTCGTGGCGATGCAGCCGAAATGGCGATTATTGAACTTCTGTAAGAGTTTCAATACAAAACTGCTTACCTGAAACAGGGTAAGCAGTTTTTTTATACAGAGAAAATTGTTAACTCTTTATGCAAATTGGGTTGACGATTGTGGCGACTAAAGATATAATATACGTGTTCATTTTGAAATGAAGGGCTTGTTATTTAATCCTCAAGGGGGAACTATGGAGCCGGTGATTGAAACCAAAGGGCTTAAACATGTTTATATAGATTTGGACAACAATCCGGTCACGGCGCTGGATGGGATTGATCTTCAAATCATGCCCGGCGAATTTGTGGCGGTCATCGGCGCCAACGGCAGCGGCAAAAGTACGCTGGCCCGTCATCTTAACGCGCTGCTTTTACCTTCGGAGGGCAGTGTGAACGTTCACGGGCTGGATACGCTGGACGAAAACAATCTGTGGCAGATCCGGCAGGATACGGGTATGGTGTTCCAAAATCCGGACAACCAGATTGTGGCGGCTGTTGTGGAAGAGGACGTGGCTTTCGGGCCGGAAAATATCGGCGTACCCACAGAGGAACTGAAGCAAAGAGTGGAAGATGCTTTGCGGGCCGTAGATATGCTGGATTACCGGGAACATGCGCCGCATCTTCTGTCCGGCGGGCAGAAGCAACGGGTGGCTATCGCCGGCACGTTGGCGCTGGGGTCCCGCTGCATCGTATTGGACGAGCCCACTGCCATGCTGGACCCGAAAGGCCGCAAGGAAATCCTCAGTACCGTGCGGAAATTGAACAGGGAACAGCATATTACCGTCGTTTACATTACGCATTTTATGACGGAAGCCATGCAGGCTGACCGCGTCATCGTCATGGGGGACGGCAGAATCAAATTCCAGGGCACGCCCAGGGACGTGTTCTCCCGGGTAGAAGAACTGGAAAAGCTGGGACTGGAAGCGCCTCTGGCTGCCAAATTTGCGTTTGAGTTACGGAAAAGCGGCGTGAAACTGCCGCAGGGCATCATTACCAACGAAGAGCTGGCGGAAGCCGTGGCCGGCACGTTTTGTGCATGACTGTGGCAATGTTTCCGGACATAGCCGCAACCGGCGAAGCGCTGGAAAAAATTGAGAAGTACTGGCATACATTGAAACAGCTTTTGAAATGACGGGCAGCTCAGGTTGTTGCAGACGGCGACATACGTTGCTTACATAATTAGTTAAAACAGTGAAACGGGAACGAGAAAGATGTCGATTAAACTGGAACATGTTTCCTATACATATATGCCGGGAACGCCTTACGAGAAAGAAGCGCTGAAGGATGTTTCCCTGGAAATTCATAAAGGCGAATTCGTGGCGGTCATCGGGCACACCGGCAGCGGCAAATCCACGCTGGTGCAAAACCTGAACGGACTGCTGCATCCCGCAAAGGGAACCGCATCACTGGACGGCGTTGATTTGTCCGGCAAAACGAAAGAAGCCAAGCTGGCACGGGGTCGGATCGGCATGGTGTTCCAGTATCCGGAGCACCAGCTGTTTGCGGAAACCGTATACGAGGACATCGCGTTCGGGCCCCGGAACCTGGGCCTTGCCGCCGATGAAGTGGAGACGCGTGTCAGGGACGCTATGAAATTTGTAGGGCTGGATTTTGAAACCTACGCCCAACGGTCTCCTTTTTCCCTGTCCGGCGGGCAGATGCGCAGGGCGGCCATTGCCGGTGTGGTGGCAATGAACCCGGACTACCTCATATTGGACGAACCCTCGGCCGGACTTGACCCCGGCTCCCGTAATGCCGTGTTTGCGGAAATCATGGCCCTGTATAAAAAACGGGGCATCGGTATCATCATGGTGACCCACAGCATGGAAGAGGCGGCAAAATATGCCAAACGGATGCTGGTGGTGTATAAAGGCGAAGTCATCCTTGACGGTAAACCGGGGGAGATTTTCCTGAAAGAAAAGAACCGCTTGCTGGAAGCCGGGATGGATATACCGGAAGTTTATAAACTGGCGGACGCGCTGCGGGCGAAAGGCCTGCGTCTGCCTTATGAAATCACGGACGCGAAGCGGCTGCTGGCGGAAGTGAAACGCAGAAAGGGGCTGAAGTAGATGCTGGATATTACACTGGGACAGTATTACCCGGGCAACAGCTTCATTCACCGCCTCGACCCCCGGACAAAAATACTTACTACACTGATCCTGATCGTGGCGGTTTTTCTGGCCAATTCGGCCATCGGTTATGCTGCGCTCTGTGCCATGGTGCTGTTTATCATCGCAATTTCGGGCCTGCCGTTCATGCTGGTGCTGAAATCGGTAAAACCACTGCTGTTCATCATCGTGCTGACGCTGGTGCTGCACGCGGTCATGGGACAGGGCGAGCACGTGCTGTATCAGTGGAAGTTTATCAAAGTGACGGAAGAAGGCCTGCAGCTGGGGGTGCAGATGGCCATGCGCCTGATCCTGCTGCTGATGATTTCTTCCATATTAACTTTTACCACGTCGCCCATCGTATTGACGGACGGCATTGAAGCGCTTCTGCGCCCTTTCCGTGTCATCGGCGTGCCGGCCCACGAGCTGGCCATGATGATGACCATCGCCCTGCGTTTCATTCCTACTTTAATGGAAGAAACGGATCGTATCATCAAGGCGCAGACGGCCCGGGGCGCGGATTTTTCCGGCGGGAACCTGCTGGCCCGGGCGAAAAACATGCTGCCGATTCTGGTGCCGCTGTTCATCAGCGCTTTCCGTCGGGCGGACGACCTGGCCATTGCCATGGAAGCGCGATGCTACCGCGGTGGGGAAGGGCGTACCCGTATGCACCAGCTGGCCTACCGTTCCGGTGACGGACTGGCTTTTGTGTTTGCCTTTGCCATGATCGGACTGCTGGCGTTTCTGCGCTGGGGACCGAAGTTTATATAAAACGAATTGTACGGGTTGCTTAGCCCTTGTAAAACCAAACTGCTGCAATGCGTTGCGGCAGAATGATGAAAAGAAAGTCGAGCGAAACGCTACAAAATAATCCAATTATTCAACATAGTAGTAATATGAGAACGATAAAACTCACTGTCTGCTACGACGGAAGCAACTATTTCGGCTTCCAGCGGCAGGCGAAGGAAATAACCGTACAACAGATTTTGGAAGAAAAACTGGCCCGCGTTTGTGGCGAACCTGTAACCGTTACCGGCAGCGGCCGGACGGATGCGGGGGTGCATGCCCGCAGCCAGGTGGTTTCCTTTACCACAGATGGGACGATTCCCACCGCGAACCTGCCGCGGGCGCTGAACAGCATCCTGCCGGAAGATATCCGGGCGTTGTGTGCCGAAGATGCGCGGCCGGGTTTTAACGCCCGTAAGGACGCCTGCCGGAAAGAATACGAGTACCGAATCCGGTATACGCCGGAACCGGATCCGTTTACGCGCAACTATGCGTGGCAGATGAAAGAACGGCCGGACATGGAGAAAATGAACGAAGCGGCTGCCACGCTTATGGGCACCCATGACTTCAGCGGTTTCCAAAGCACCGGAAGCACACAGGTATCTCCTGTAAAAACGATTTACAGATCCTGTTGGGAAACGGAAGCGGACGGTACGTTGGTCTACCATATTGCAGGCAACGGCTTCGTGTATCACATGGTGCGCAATTTAGTCTGGTCCATGGTACAAATCGGACTGGGGAAAAAACCGCCGCAGGCGATGGCAGAAGAACTGAAGCAAAAGCGGGGCGAATTTGAGAATTCGCCGGCGCCTGCACAGGGGTTATATCTGGCAAAAGTAGAGTACGAACCGTTTATCTATGAAAATGAAAAGTAAGAAGCAGAACGTAGAGAGCTATTGTATGAGGAAAAACGGCAACCGGTAAGGGATAAGCAAAACATCGGGAACGATTGTGTCATTCTATGAGACGAAATGAGACGCCCGTGGCTTCGACCTGTTTTAGGTGCAAAGCACCGAGTTTCGAAGCCACAGGCGAATGAGTCCATAGAATAACAATCGTGTACGGTTTTGCGATGCCTTGCCGGTTGTCGCAATTGCTTTGATAATTTCTAAGCCCCAAAGATTTCATGAAATAGCAATCGTGAACGTTTTTGCTCATGCCTGTTCCTTTAAATTTTTTATAAAAATACTCTAAACTATGTTGACAAAAACAGCAAAAGTGATTAAAATATATTTACGTGATTTTGCGTCCCTAATTCGATTAGCCCCGATGCAGGGAAGGCAATGACTCATCATCACATTCACGTTTTTTCATTATTATGTAAACACTGCAAGAATAAATCCTGGGAGGGACATTGAAATGAAATCTTTCATGGCAAACCCGTCCAACATCGAACGTAAATGGTTCGTGGTGGACGCCACTGATAAAACGCTGGGCCGTCTGGCCGCAGAAGTTGCCAAAGTCCTGCGCGGTAAACACAAACCGACCTTTACCCCGCATATGGACACCGGCGACAATGTAATCATTGTAAACGCTGACAAAGTTGTGCTGACCGGCAAAAAGCTGACACAGAAGACCTACTTCCATCACACCGGTTATCTGGGCGGCGACCGTTTTGTACTGGCAAAAGACATGCTGGCCAACAACCCGGTCCGTATGGTTGAAATTGCTGTTCGCGGCATGATCCCGAAGAACCGTCTGGGCGACCAGATCTACAAAAAACTGCACGTATATGCTGGCCCGGAACATCCGCATGCAGCACAGCAGCCTGAAGTATTAGAAATCAACGTACGGTAATCAGGAGGAGGAAAACATCATGGCAGAAGTAGTATACAGCGCGACTGGCCGTCGCAAATCTTCCGTTGCCCGTGTCCGCCTGGTACCGGGTGAAGGCAAAGTGGTCATCAACGGCCGCGAAATGAACGATTATTTTGGTCTGGAAACCCTGAAGCTGATCGTAAATCAGCCTCTGGAACTGACCGAGACCAAAGACAAATATGATATTTTAGTAAACGTAATCGGCGGTGGTTTCTCCGGCCAGGCCGGCGCAATCCGTCACGGCATCAGCCGTGCTCTGTGCAAGGTTGACGAAGAATATCGTCCGACCCTGAAAAAAGCCGGTCTGATGACCCGCGATCCCCGCGAAAAAGAACGTCGCAAATACGGCCTGAAGAAAGCCCGCAAGGCTTCCCAGTACAGCAAGCGTTAATTTTTGCGTACGTTGCTTTACCGTATATCCTGCCTCGCAGCTTTTGGCTGCGGGGCTTTTCTGTAAAAAATATGTAAAATTTTACAATTTCGTGTATAATAGTTACGCGAACGTATCGCGCGGATAGCTCAGCTGGTTAGAGTGCCGTCTTGACATGGCGGAGGTCGTGGGTTCGAGCCCCACTCTGCGCACCAGCCATCACACCCTCAATCCCGTACGGGCTTTGAGGGTTGTTTTTGTATCACAGAACTTTTACAACAAACAGATGAAAAATATTTGCAATCCAATGAAACTATGGTATAATAAAATGACAATCATGACTATAATGACAAAATGCTTATAATCACTGAAAGTTTTTGCAAGATAGGGGGCGATGTTGCCTTATGAAGCTGTTCCAGTTTGATTATAAAAACGAAATTTCATTACGTGGCAAGCTGCAAAGGATCCGTCAATACTGTGAAGAGAAGGGCGCTTCTAAAGTTCTTTTCCATATTTTTACCGATTCGCCGGACAAAGAGCTGATTGATGTCGTCTGCGCCGTGCTGGACCAGGAGATGCCGGACGCGGAATATGCAGGCTGCTCTACCAACGGCAACATCAGCAGCGGTGATTTCTCGCCTTCCGGTGTATCCATTACGTGTATGGTATTCAGCTGTCCTTCCATCCATGTGGAAACGCTGCAGTACAGACTGACAGAAGACGTGGCCATAGAGGTGACCGACGCGCTGAAGCGGGAAGTGAAAGCCCGTCCCTGGGTCAAGGCAGTGGAACTGGTAGCCACCATCCGGGGCTTGTCCATGTCTGCGTTCTGCGATAACCTGCACGATTTGGATCCGTCCATTCAGGTGTTCGGCGGCGGCGCATTCAGCGGCAAGCTGGATGCCGTACAGGCATGCGTATTTTCCAAAAAAGGTTCCTGTATGCAAAAGGGCGTTGCCTTTGTGCTGTACGGCGGCGATGATTTTTATCTTTCCACACAGTTTGTGTCCGGTTGGAAGCCGCTGGGCAAAGAAATGAGAGTGACCCGCGCCACGGGCAACATCGTGTACGAACTGGATGGGAAGCCAACCTATGACGCGTACTATCGCTATTTAAAAATCAAGAATGATGAGAATTTCTTCTTCCATACTATAGAGTTCCCGTTCTACTACATTCGGAACGGCGTCAACATCCTGCGCGACCCGGTATGCTGCAACGAAGACGGGTCCATCGAAATGACCTCGGACGTGAAAGAAGGAGCGACAGGCCGCCTTGCCTACGGCGATCCCATGACGATCCTGGACAGCGTGGCGGAAACCCGGACAGAAATAGCAGGCTTTTCACCGGAAGCCATCCTTATCTTTTCCTGCGCCGGACGCCGGTTGTTCTGGGGCGACGACAGGATCGGCCGGGAAACACAGCCTTTTGAATCCCTTGCGCCTACCTTTGGCTTTTTCACATCCAGCGAGTTTTTGCGCACCAACGGCTATGTGAACCAGCATAATGTTACGCTGGTCATCGCAGCCATGCGGGAAGGAGCGCCCAAAGAAAACACGACTGCTGCCGAAAAGCTGGATCATACGGAACGCATCTCCATGATCCACCGTCTGGCCACCTTCATCAACATGGCCACGAAGGAACTGGAAGAGGCGAACCAGAAGCTTCACGAGGTAGCCATCACCGACGCGCTGACCGGGCTGTACAACCGGGGCGAGATACAGCGGCGGATTGAAGAGCTGGGCGAACGGGAGGGGAAGAAAGAACCGTTCTCCCTGATTATGATTGACCTGGACGATTTCAAAAAAGTCAACGACACCTACGGGCACAAAATCGGCGACGAAGTACTGACCGGACTGGCGGATTTCCTGCAGGTATCGCTGCATTCGGAAGAAGTGCGCTATATGGCCGGGCGCTGGGGCGGCGAAGAATTCATGATCGTTTTACCCGGCATGCATGCAAAAGACGCAGCCGTGATTGCGGAAAAACTGCGGAACGGCTTTGCGGCCATCGAATTTAAGGGTGCCGGCCGGCAGACCATGAGCCTGGGTGTGACGGAATATATTCCCGATGAAGATACGGATGACCTTTGCATCCGTGTGGACGACGCGCTGTATGCGGCAAAACGCAATGGCAAGAACCGTGTCGTGTTGAAATAAAATAAAATATACAAGCCGGAGCTGGCAGCCATGGTGTTGCAGGCTCCGGCTTTTTTGCTGCACATGACAATATAGTTGTACATGACGCGTATCTCGGAAAGCGAGGTAACAGTAAGAAAATTGTGAAAGGATTTTGTGAACATTTGAGATTTTTTGTTGAATAAATATTGATTTACGGCTATAATGATAATGCATGAATAATATAAGTTGTGCCGCTATTGCACGGTTCTGCGCCAGTATACACAGGTCCGGAAGCGAAGACGGCGGGAAGGAGCATTATAAATGAAAAAAACATTAATGGCTTTGGCACTTTCCATGGCAGTCAGCGCAAGCTGCTTTGCGGCCGGTGCGTCCGGTCGGTTTGCTACGGAGGAAAGAGCGGCGGATGCGTTGGTGGATGCACTGACCGGCAGCACCGGGTATGAACAGGTAAGCAAAAACTTCAGTAAGGGATTAAAGGAAAAACTGAACGCGGCTGCTTTTACCAAAGTGAAGGAAGAAATCCGCAAGCAGGTTGGCGCCATCAAAAACGTGAATTTCGTAGTACTGAACAAGCAGTATGATTTGCAGAAGGGATACAACGGCATTGACGAGCTGGTGTATTTCGGCACGGTAAGCAAGGAAAAGTTTGCCCGGATTTTCGTATCCTTTGCGGAAGAAAACGGCAAACCGATGGTGACCGGTTTCCAGGTAACCCCCATTGAACCGGCGAAACAGCAGGCCCAGGAGAAGAAATAACAGGTAATTGTGCCTGAAACGATGTACCTGCAAGAGTAACGGCATCTGTGTTTGGTCCGGTTCTGTGAAGCGGACTAGGACACGTTGCGATTTGTTTGGTATTTGTGTTGTATAAAACGAGCCTCTGCAGTCTGGCAGTTCAGATTGCAGAGGCTGTTTATTTTGCATTAATTCGTTGTCGTGCATACACAAAGGCCGGGCGCAGTGCTATAATTAATAGTAAGAAGAAAGGTTTGCATTGCTGGTTGCGGTGGGGAAGTGTATGTTGTATGGAGCAGTGGAAACGTAACGTATATATCTGCACCCTGGCGGCGTTCATCACGTCGGTGGGCATGAGCCAGCTGGCACCCATGCTGCCGCTTTATATTCAGTCATTGGGAGTGACGGATCAGGGAGAGGTGGCCCGCTGGGCAGGCATCATTTTTGCCATGAACTTTGTGACGCTGGCTGTCTTTTCGCCCATCTGGGGAAGGCTGTCCGACCGGTACGGGCGCAAAATCATGTGCCTGCGGGCGGTCATCTGGCTGGCTGTCATCAACTTCGGCATGGGCATGGCCCAGCATGTGTATCATCTGGTGATACTGCGTCTGCTGCAGGGAGCCTTGAGCGGGTTCCTGGCGACTGCCATTCCGCTGGTGTCATCCGAATCCCCGACCCACCGGGCTGGCTGGGCGCTGGGCGTGTTTTACACAGGGCAGATCAGCGGCACCCTCATCGGGCCGTTGCTGGGAGGCTGGCTGGCGGAGACGGTGGGATACCGGAACACGTATTTTGTGGTAGCCGGTTTTTGCCTGCTCAGCAGTCTGGCCATCATGGGGATCCATGAGACCCGGCGGGTTGTGGACAATACGACGGTCAAAGTTTCCAACAGAGACGCGTTTCGTTCCGTATCCCGGCCGTCCATGCTGTATGGGATTTTCGTAACGACTTTTTCACTTCAGTTTTCCCTTATGTGCATCGAGCCTATCCTGACCGTTTATATTAAAGGAATGGTGCCGGAATCCGAACACGTGGCCCTGATTTCCGGGGCAGTTTTTTCCAGTGCGGGGTTTGCCAGCGCTTTGTTTAGTTCCCGGCTGGGGGCGCTCTCCGACCGGATCGGGACGCAGAAAGTGCTGTTCTGTTCCCTGCTGACTGCCTGCGTGGTGGCCGTTCCTCAGGCTTTTGTCACAGCGCCCTGGCAATTGGGGATGCTGCGTTTTATTCACGGCATTGCCGTAGCGGGGCTGATGCCTTCCGTGA
>JAEEGH010015311.1_pt1 | contig 16679 bp, 16 predicted proteins | sample 9134181 | NCBI WGS metagenome assembly JAEEGH01 (sample SAMN16246544, study PRJNA631951) | gut metagenome | biome: gut microbiome; feature: rumen; material: DP-attached | host: Bos | place: Iran: Karaj | collected 2018-10
GATCGGGAAAAGAGTCCTGATAAGAAGAGATATTTTTGAGGAATATCTGAGGAACCACCAGAAGCAGGTAGATAAGCTCATCGAGGGTGATGAGAAGGAACTAATAAAAATCTTTAAAGCAAAAGCTAAGGAGGACAGTGAAAATGAGTAAAGTTATAGCAATCGCAAATCAAAAAGGGGGTGTGGGAAAGACCACATCGGCGGTGAATTTAGGGGCAGGATTAGCTGCTCAGGGAAAGAAGGTACTTTTACTGGATACGGATCCACAGGGCAGTCTTTCTATCTGCATGGGCTATACAGAGCCCGATAAGCTGGAAGTCACGATTGTAGATGTAATCGAGAAACTTGTTAATGAGGAAGATATTCCGGAAGGATATGCTATTTTGAAGCATTCAGAGAATATCGACCTGCTTCCGTCAAATATCGGTCTTTCTGCAGCGGAGGTCTCACTTGTAAATGTCATGAGCAGAGAGCTTGTTCTGAAGGATTATGTGGACCAGATCAAGAAACAATATGATTTCGTGATTATCGACTGCATGCCATCACTCGGAATTATGACAGTAAATGCACTTGCCTGTGCAGATACAGTACTTATCCCGGTACAGAGTGCTTTTCTTCCGGTCAAAGGTCTTCAGGCACTTATCAAGACCATCTATACAGTAAAGCGCAGGCTTAATTCAAAGCTTGAAATTGAAGGTATTCTGCTGACGATGGTAGATAGTCGCACCAATTATGCCAAAGACATTGTGGCTGAGGTAAATGAAGTATATGGAAAGAGCCTTCCGGTATTTCCAATAGAGATACCTCTTTCAATCAGAGCCGCAGAAACAAGTGCCATCAGCAAGAGTATTTTCGAATATGACCCTAAAGGCAAGGTTGCAGCAGCCTACGCAGCACTTACAGATGTAGTAATCAGGAATTCATAAGGAGGACGGACAGATGGCAGTAAAAAGAGAAAAGATAAAGTTTGAATCAGTAGAGCAGCTGCTTGGCGCTCCAATAACCAGTGAAACAACAGTTGAGCTTGAGATAAATCACATAAGGCCATTTAAAAGCCATCCTTTCAAAGTCATTGATGATAGCCGTATGGAAGATCTCGTTAAAAGTATTTCTCTGAATGGTGTTCTGACACCGGTAATAGTGAGAGAGATAGAGGATCCGGGGCAGTACGAAATGATATCCGGTCACAGGAGAATGCACGCTGCTAAGCTGGCGGGGCTGAGAACAATCCCTGCAGTAATAAAGAAGTTCACTGATGAAGAAGCTACCATAGCTATGGTCGACGCTAATGTTCAGCGAGAAGAGATACTTCCCAGTGAAAGAGCCTTCTCACTAAAAATGAAGATGGAAGCGCTTAATAGCAGGCAGGGTAAAAGAACAGATTTAACTTGTGGCAATGATTGCCACAAGTTGGAAGAGGCAGGAACAAAATCCAGAGCTATAGTTGGGAAAGATGCCGGTATGAGTGAAAGGTCAGTTCAGAACTACATAAAGCTGACAGAACTGGTGCCAGAAGTTATGGATCTTGTGGACCAGAAGAAAATCGGTGTAACAATGGGCGTTGATGTTGCAGGTTTCGATAAAGAACTGCAGGGCTGGATTTACGAATATTTCAGAGATAACAATTTCCTTAAGCCTGTGCAGATACAGGCGCTGAAGGATACACCCAATCTGGAGAATATCGCTCAAAGGACTGTGATACAGATCATGAACGATGCTCTTCCGGATAGTAACAGCAAAGCCAATGGCAAAGTTACTCTTTCAGAAAAGAAACTAAATAAATACTTTCCACCGCATTTCAGCAGCAAACAAAGGGAAATGGTTATTGTGGGCTTGCTTGAAAAGTGGCATGAAGAACAAAAATAACACAGTTGGGAGGAACATTCCGTGGGAAATAAATTAGATCTAAATTACTTTTATGGTGCTGAGGCTGATCAGTTCAATTTCATAAAGATACCTAAGCCCCTCTTATTTGATCCTATGTATAAGAACGTGAAGCTGGAGGAGGCTCTTGCTTATTCCATGCTTCTGGACAGGATGAATCTGTCTATCAAGAATAACTGGTTTGATGAACTTGGCAGAGCTTACGTATACTGCTCTATTGAGACTATCATGGAGTTTGCAAACTGCGGTAGGAATAAAGCAGGAGAGATTCTTAAGAATCTTGATTCCATCGGCCTTATTGAGAAGGTTCTGATACCCGGCAGAGGTCTCAAGATTTACGTAAAAAACTTCATTCCTAAGAGTGCACCCAAATTTAAAAATCAAACTTTAGGAAAAACTGAGGAACTGCTTTCGGGCATGGAAGGGAACGGCAGGGAGCTTGTGGAGTGCTATGAAGCAGCCCAAAATTCAAATGACGGTGTTTGTTTTTCAAATACCCCTGTTTATGAATCAAATGACACCCATCCTGAAAACAAATCTGGGGTCGTTTATTTTTCAAACACTAATAAGAACAATATAAACAATAACATTCTTAGTAATACCAAATCTAATCAGACCATATCAATAACTGGATCCAAAAAGCTGATGGGATTGGATGCGGATGAGATGGGATATGCAGAAATTATCAGAGAGAATATAGATCTCGATGCTCTTTTTGAACGCTATCCCTATGACAGAGATTTTGTTCAGGGATTATATGACCTGATCCTTGAAACAGTGCTTTGCAAAAGTGAAACTATCGTGGTTGCGAGCAATGAGTATTCGACCAACTTCGTAAGGGGAAAGCTCTTGAAGCTGAATCACATGCATATTGAATACATCATGGATTCCTGGAAGCAGATTACGGAAAAACCAAGAAATATCAAAAAGTATATGCTTGCTGCTTTGTTCAACGCACCAAGTACCATGGATGCCTCAGACCAGGCAGAATTTTGCAGTCATAACAACGCTCAATATGGCTGAATTGATTGACAAGTACGCATTGCGTTGTTATACTTTAATTGAACTAAAGAACGCAATGCGTACTCAAGTGCGGAGGTGGGCTATGAAAGACTACAAGATTGATATCGAAGGACTTGACCTTCTGATTGAATATGATGAGAAAGATGCAAAAAAAGATCTGGCTGACAGAATCCAGGCATATGAGATAAAAGCTATACGGGAACAGACCGGTATGAACCGCAAGGATTTTGCAGCTTGGCTTGGGATCCCTTACAGGACCATCTCGGATTGGGAACATGGTGAGAGAAAGATGCCTGATTATGTTTTAAGACTCATAGCTTATAAGGTAAGGATGGAGTTTGTAGAAAAGAGGTGACTTGAATGTTTTTACTGAAATTGATTTACAAACCTTTTGTATTTATGTTCTATCTGCTGTTTAACTTCACATATGCAATGATAAAACTTCTGGCTAAGCTTGGAGTATTCTTCTGGGTGTTGTTTATCTGGCTGATCATGGCAATACTGATCTATACAGCAACACATCAGCAATGGCAGGAGTTTGTGATAGCCTTCTGCATCGGATTCGCCTCTTATCTGGGAGCGAGTGCAGTGATGGGGTTGGGATTTATAGCAGACTGGCTAAATGAAAAGCTTCTCCAGCTCTTGATGGCTTGAATATGCCCACGGAATGACTGCATGGTAGCGTAAAAGCTGCTGTGCAGTTTTTGTTTTGGATTTAGCGATATATAATCAAATATTTATCGAATTTTAATGAGATGATGATAAAATAAAATCGTATCTTTATAACTATATGATGGTTGTATTTGTGGTTTCCAAAATGGAGTTTGGACATGAAGATAATCGAAAAGTTATTGTATTTTATAGCAGGACTATTAGCACTTGTTTTTCTTTTTATGCTTGTCAGCATAGTGAACCCCACTGCGCATGATATTATAACCGATATTGTAAATAAAATAACTCATGAAGATGAGAAACAGGCATCTCAACAGGCAAGTACTGCTGATGTGTCGGTTTATATACCCGGAAATACGCAAACTGATGAAACGGAACAGCATCAGAAGTCTGTACCGGAGACTGAAAATAATTCTGAACCAGCGCCAGAGAAAACATATGAGGAATATGTATCTGATTGGAGTGATGATGGTATTGATGATGAATTTAAGAATGATTCTACATATGACAAATTCGTAAAAGATTTTACGGAAGGCTTTATTGACGGATTTACAGGTAATGATGAAGATAGTAACTACAGCGAAGATGAGTATCGAAAAGCTTTTGAAGACTCGAACGAAAGCAGGTCAGACTATAAGGTTCCAGAAGCGGAAGTAGAAATAGTAGAAGACGAAGAGCAAGCAGAAGAAGTAGTAAAAGACGTAGATGTTGGAGAAACTGGAGAAAATGAGACTTTCGATCCATTGTTTTATCCTTACTACAATATTTTAAATGACAAAGGAAAACGCCTATATAAACAGATTTATGCAAATGCGATTGCCCTTAACGAATCATTTTTACCAGTTGAAGATGCTACTGGCAAAGAATGGAATACAGCGATGTTTAGTGTGATATATGATCATCCTGAATTATTCTGGGTTGATGCGTCCTTGTATAAACAATATGACTATAACGGAAATGTAATTAGACTTGATTTTTACTACTTTGATGAACTACCAGATATTCCGGCCGCAAGGCAGGTGTTTGAAGCTAAAGCTGAAGAAATGATTCAGGGGGCAAAGGATCTTGGCAGTGACTTTGAAAAAGAGAAATATATTCATGATCTCTTGGATAATAAGCTTACCTATGATTGGGGAGATTTAAACCAGAGTGCTTATAGTGCGATTGTTTATGATACAACGGTGTGTGCAGGTTACTCTAAAGGATTCCAATACTTAATGCAAAAATTACAGGTCCCTACTTATACATGTGTTGGCTGGGGTGGATTTGGTCTGTTGTTTGGCGGAATGCATGGTTGGAACATTATCAAGTTAGATTCTGATTTCTACAATGTTGATTGTACATGGGATGACGATGAGCCTATAAGCTACGAATACTTTAATTTAAGTGATGATGATAACTATATGCATACTCGCATGTTCAACTCAGTTTATTTGCCTCCATGTAACGGCGGCAAATATTCTGGATTAGTTAAGAGGTCGTTATCAGACTATGGCATAAGTGATGGCGATGTTATTACGAATATGGATGCGTACTATGCTTATTGTAAAGATAAAACTCTTAATGAAAGTGTAATATACGACGAGGATGCTTACGAGTGCGAATTCCAGGCGGTTATTTCTGGCGATATATATAATGAATGGAAACAAGACTATGACCAATCAAAAGAATATGATAAATACCTAAATGAAGTTATTAGGATACTTGGGAATGGTGATCAATATGATCTGTTTATTCCAATAGGTCTTGTACTGTGTGATGAAGAACAATTGGCTGACGGAAATTGGCTAATTACACACTACGTTTATTTGGGATATGCTGGGACAGATTTTTAGAGCATATAGAACAATTGCATGGGAACGATTTGATAGTTATGGCTTCAACGTGAGAAAAGGATAAGATATGAAAAAAATAAAAAAGATATGGTTAGCATTAGTGCTTTCAATGCTTCTAGCTGTTTCTTTGACAGGATGCTCATATAGACAGAGTGCACGTATCAACCTTGATATAACAATTAAGAGAAATCAGAAGGTTGACGTTGCCTTTCTAGTTGCGGTTTTAAAAGAAATGGCTGAATATCAGTTCTTTTCTACTGAAGATCTTAGAGATATGAAAGCTAGGGGATGGGATTATAAGTTGTATTCTGAAGATGACTATTTGGGTTATGTTTTTACTATTCAGGATCAAGATCTCAATGCAATTATAAATGCTGTTGATGGTGTTGAGACCAGTTTTGGTGGATTGAGTAGTGATGTGGTGTCTATAACGAATGATGGCATGTCATATACCTTTCAAGGTAAGTTGTTCGATGACGATGATGTTAGCACATTTGAATTATATAAAACTGATTTTTTGAACTATGGTGGATGCGTAAATGTGGTTCTTCATCTTCCTGAGAAAGCATCCAGTAGCAATGCAACATTTGTTTCAGATGATGGAAAGACATTAACCTGGGATCTTCTAAATACGGGAGTAAATCAGCAGATGCGTGCTGAGTTTAGGTTAATTCCATCATATTATATCTACATAATGGTTGCGTTAGCTATTATTGTCCCAATGTTATTGCTCATAGCAACTATTCTTAGAGTTACAAGAAAGAAGAAGGAAGCGAAAATAGCTGCTGCACAGGAAACTGCCAGAAAGAAAGCTGAATATGCGGCAGCAGTTGAAGCACAAAAGAAGGCAGTAGCGGTTGCTAATGCTAAGAAAAAAGCAATGGCCGCAGCACAGGCTGCAGCAGCAAGGAAAAGCGCAGCTAACACAGGTCCTAAAAAGCCAGGTACATAATCGATTTGCGTAATATGTTTTTATGCATAAAAGGACGCCCCAATTTGTGAGGGCGTCTTTTCATAATGGTGTTTTAATTTATTTTGGTATTTACATATTCTACATCCTCGATCTTAAATTCACAATCTAAAGAGGACAATTCTGAGTCATATATTTCTTTTTGAAACTTAACCGATTCGTCTATGTCAAAACCATAGTTATTTACGGTAATGGATTGCTTTGCGGGAATTCTGATATTATCAAATGAGGTCTCAATGCGCATGTTTTCCTTCCCGTCCTTGCTCTTTATTATTAAAACTCCATCAACGCGTTTTATTTCTTTATTTGCAACGCTTTCTATCATGTAGGAGCATACGATACCTTTAGAACCGGTTTCTGTGTTGGTAACGGTTTCTTTTTTTACAGCTGTTACTATTACTGGATATAGGATACCACTTTCATAAAAACCTAACGGCGTTGAGGCATCTATGATTTCAATCATTGATTCATCGACGACGGAATAACTGTCATTGGCATAATCTTTAATGTTCACTGCAGAATAAGTTACAGGATTGCTTTGAAGACCACATCCTATTAGAAGTATAGCGGATAATATAACTATGAGAGTGGCTTTTGTTTTCATCAATCTAGGGCTCCTTTACTGTATTCTTTCACTAACATAATGCTATCAGATAAAAATCAACACATTATAAAAAATACAATAAATATTCGTAAAATAGCACGATTCCAATCGCCATCACAATTTATCACACGGAATCACAAAAAACAGCGTCAGCATCACAAATTATCACGCCGTGTGCATTCCAATCCGTTTTTGAATATGTTATTGTTATAATGCACCAAGGAATGTGAGACACGGATGCCTCACAGCCGGGGTGCATTTCTTTTGCGCAAAAGAATACTGTGGTAAATGAACGTCGATTCGTAAGCCTAAAGGGCTGCGGACCGGCGTTTTTGTTTTGCCACAAACTACAAAATTATATGGAGGAAATAAAAGTGGATTTCGAAACATTTAAAGAAGAACTCAGAGAGGACATGGAGAAGGCTCTTTATGAGAGAACCGGCACAGAACACTCTGTGAATCTTCAGACTGTAGAGAAAATGAACGAGACCTATGAGGCGCTTACCATCAAGCCTGAGAATAGTGATATTGGCGTAAACATCAACGCTAATGAGCTTTTCAGAGCATATAGTGATGGTATGGATTACGATCGCCTCGTTGATGGTGCTGTAAATAAGGCCAGAGATGCTCTTGAGAATAGCCCTAATTTCAATATTGAAGCTTTTAAGGACTATGACAAGATGAAGGAAACACTTGCCATGGAGGTCGTATCTGCTGAGAGAAACGCAGATCTGCTTACTACTGTGCCTCATAAGGATATGGAGGACATGGCTGTTGTTTACCGCTTTGTGGTAAGTACTGATGTAGGTGAGACTGGTTCAGTTCTTGTTACCAACAAGATGCTTGAGCAGTACGGTATCACACCTGAGCAGCTTCACGCTGATGCCATGAAGAATGCTCCTGAGGTAAGACCTATGGAAATCAAAGGCATGGGCGAAGTCCTTGCTGAGCAGATGGGAATTGAGAACGCTGAGATGCTTGGATTTGCAATTCCGCCTGAGCAGGATCAGATGCTTGTGGCTTCAGTAAAAGGAAATGTTCATGGTGCCGGTGTTCTGGCATATGAAGATTTCATGGACAAAGCTTCCGACAGGGTTGGGGGCTCGTTTTTCATTTTGCCCAGCAGTATTCATGAGATTCTTATAATTCCGGACAATGGCCAGTTCGATCTAAAGAGTCTGGAGAACATGGTCCGAGAGGTAAATGCCACTACGGTGGATCCGGTGGATAAGCTAACGGATAACGTCTATCACTACGACGCTCAGGACAAGGTCTTTGAGCTGGGTGAGAAGTATGTAGAGCGTCAGAATCAGAAGGAGCAGGAGGCAATCAAGGACGAAGATGTCATTGACGATCTGGAAGCATTTTTAGATGCAGAGGATACTCCGGAAAAGAAGCCGGAGGACAGGACATCGGTCTTTGATAAGCTGGACGCGGCCAAGGAAAAAGCAGCAACACAGCCTGTAAAGGATGCTGTTAATAAGGCAAAAGAGCACGGTGGTCCATCCATCGGCTGATCAGAATCAGGGTGTCTGTCAAATGTGGCAGGCACCCATCTTTATGGAGGAATAAAGCATGTCTGAGAGATATAACAGAGAAAAATATGGAAAAGGTAAATCGTACTGTGGAATCACAAACCTGCCTTCCGGGGCAGATATTACTCCCCATAACTGTAAGACTCCCTGTGTATATGGAAGGGGTAGGGAATTTTGCTATCCCTGTATGGCCAAGATCCTGAGCGGAAGTAGGGCTGCTGCATAATGAACAATGAGCAGGTAGCAAAGGAAAGCATCAGATTTGCTTTCAATACAACTAGAGTCTCAGCGTCTGTGCTATTAAAAGGGCTTATAGCGGCATATAAAGCTTATAAAAAAACTCAGGATAAAACTGGGAAAGGAAAGCAGACTGTAAAACAGCTCATAAAGCAGGGCCAGGGAGCTACAAGTCTTGAGATAAGCGGAGAGTCCTTATGGAATTTCAAAAGAATTGCCAACAGATATGGCGTTGATTTTGCCATAGTAAAGGACAAAACCTCTGAGACTCCGAGATATACAGTATTTTTCAAGGCTAAAGATGCGGATGCGATAACAGCGGTGCTTAAGGAATATGCGGACAAACTGGTAAAAAAAAATCAGGTAGTCGAGCGTCCCAGTGTGCTGCAAAAACTTCATGATATCCAGAAGAGGCTTGCCAAGGAAGCAGCAAAAGACCTGGAGAAGACAAAGGAGCTGGTACGATGAATGAGAAAATGAAAGCTTTAGCGAGGGCAATACTGGCTTTGAAGCTAAAGAAAAAGGTCATTCTTAATATCCCCTATGTTCTTGTCGGGCTATTTTGTACCAATCTTGGAGAGGCATATCGTTTATCCATAGGAAATACATTCTCTGAGACAGTGCAAAGGATGGTACTGTATGGAGGCTTTAAGGTGGCATTTTCAAATATACTCCCAAGTTTGCATGCTTTTGACCTTGTTGTGGGCATATGCTGCGGAACTGCACTTAAGCTTGCAGTATATATCAAGGGTAAAAATGCTAAGAAGTTCAGACATGATCAGGAATACGGCTCAGCCCGGTGGGGCACACATGAAGATATAGAGCCCTTTGAAGATCCTGACTTTAAGAACAATATCATTTTATCCAAAACAGAGCGCATGACAATGGAAAGCAGACCTGCGGATCCCAAATATGCAAGAAACAAAAATGTTCTTGTTGTTGGTGGTTCCGGCTCTGGTAAGACCCGTTTTTTTATAAAGCCCCAGCTTCTTCAGATGCACTCGTCGTACGTCGTCACAGATCCGAAAGCCAGTATCATAAATGAGATTGGAGCGGCATTTGTGCATGAAGGTTACAGGATAAAGGTGTTCAACACCATAAATTTCAAGAAGTCACAACATTATAATCCGTTCTCATACATACACTCCGAAAAAGACATCCTGAAGCTCGTCACTGCCCTGATCGCCAACACCAAAGGTGAGGGCAAGGGCGGTGATGAGTTTTGGGAGAAAAGTGAGAAGCTCTTGTACTCTGCGCTGATAGGATATATCCATTATGTAGCGCCTCCAAAGGAACAGAATTTTTCACTGCTTCTGGCTATGCTTAATGCCATGGAAGTAAAAGAGGACAACGAAAACTATAAAAATGCGGTTGATTATATGTTTGAAGAACTGAAAGAAAATGATCCTGATAACTTTGCAGTAAGACAATATGCAAAATATAAATTAGCTGCCGGAAAGACAGCAAAAAGTATTTTGGTCAGCTGCGGTGCGAGACTCGCTCCCTTCGATATTTCCGAGGTACGGGAGATAACATCCTATGATGAACTGGAGCTTGATACGCTGGGTGATGAGAAGACAGTTCTTTTCCTGTGTATGTCAGATACAGATGCAACTTTCAATTTCCTGATAAGCCTTATTTACACTCAGCTGTTTAATCTTTTGTGTGAAAAAGCAGATGACCAGTACGGAGGAAGGCTTCCAGTACATGTACGCTGCCTTATCGATGAAGCAGCCAATATCGGACAGATTCCCAATCTGGAAAAGCTTATGGCGACCATACGAAGCCGTGAAATATCGGCAGCTTTAGTCTTACAGGCAAAGTCACAGCTAAAAGCGATTTACAAAGACAACGCGGACACAATCACAGGCAATTGTGATTCCCAGATATTCCTCGGTGGCTCTGAGCAGACGACTCTTAAGGATCTCAACACTATCCTGGGTAAGGAAACCATTGACATGTACAATACCGGAGAGACGAGAGGAACCAGCCAGAGCTACAACATGAACTACCAGAAGCTTGGTCACGATCTTATGAGTATCGATGAACTTCAGGTGCTGGATGGTTCAAAGTGTATAGTGCAGGTAAGAGGCGTGAGACCTTTCCTGTCAGAAAAATATGATCTCACACAGCATCCTAACTACAAGTACACAGCGGATGCAGACAGCAAAAAGAATGAATTCCACTTACAGGACATTCTTGATCACAAGTTAATATTGAGACAAGATGATGAATACACATTCATCGAAGTAGAGGAATAAAGCTCTTTTGGATGTCAATAAAAGGCATCTGGAACGGGCTTTTTTCATATCCATGCCCAATACCAGTCCATAGAGATGTGAGGGCAGATGCAGCTGCATTTCCGGAATCAGTCGACGGGTTTTGGAGCATTACTGTTACTATCAACCAACCGGCATCACAACAAAACGAGTGGTGTCGCTCACCAACAAAAACTATTGGAAGGAGGATGCCAGAAACGCAGGGATATAAAGGAACTCTGCGTTTTTGGTCTTAAGAATTATGGCATTTTTTCAGAGCGCAATCGGAAGCTTACAAACAATTACGGTGGCCCTTGGAGCCGGTCTCGGCGTCTGGGGAGCCATTAACCTGCTTGAAGGTTATGGCAATGACAACCCCGGAGCTAAGTCTCAGGGTATGAAGCAGTTAATGGCGGGTGGTGGAGTTGCCCTCGTCGGAACCACGCTTGTACCCTTGCTTGCAGGACTTTTCTGATTCCGAAAAACAGGAGTCACAAGGCATAAACAATTGATGGCAGGTGGAGGCGGAATTACCGCCTCCAGAAGCCTAAATAACAGGAGGAGAAATTGGATACAGTACTTCAACAGGTAGAAGAGTGGCTGAAAAGTATGATGATTCCAGTCATTATGAACCAATTGAATGGACTGTTTGACACGCTGAATTCTGAAGTTGGAAGTATAGCATCCGGTCTGGGAGCATCGCCATCTGGCTTTTCCCCGGATGTTTTTAACATGATAAGAAATATATCGGAGACAGTGATAATGCCGATTGCAGGCATGATCCTGACATTTGTTGCAGTATATGAGCTCATTCAGATCATTATGAGCTATAACAATCTCGCAAACTTTGAGACATGGTTTATCTACAAATGGGTATTTAAAACCTTTGTGGCAGTAGAACTAATAACGCACACCTTTGACTTCACTATGGCGGTATTTGATGTAGCGCAGCATGTGATACTAAGTGCTGGAGGCGTTATCATGGATTCCGTTGCAGTCGATGCATCAGGACTTGCTGCAATAGAGAGTTCTTTGGAAGACATGAGCATATGGGCTCTTATAGCTCTTTTCATGCAGATATATGTCATCCAGTTTGTAACCATGCTGCTTTCAAAGCTAATCTTCGTCCTCATTTATTGTAGGATGATTGAGATCTATATGTATGTTTCAATGGCTCCGATCCCGTTTGCAACCCTTGGAAACAAGGAACAGGGACAGATTGGCCAGAACTATATAAGAAGTCTTTTTGCTCTGGGATTCCAGGGCTTTCTTATTATGATCTGCGTAGGAATTTATGCGATGCTCATCCGGACATGCACTTTTTCAAGTGACATTATTGGTTCTATATGGGGAGTACTTGGTTATACCCTGCTCCTTGCATTCAGTATTTTCAAATCAGGAGCAGTAGCAAAGTCGGTGCTCCAGGCACATTAATGGAGGATTCATAAATATGGCCGCTTCGTACATTTCGGTGCCAAGAGATCTCACCAAGGTCAAAAATAAAGCGATATTCGGGATGACCAAAAGACAGTTGATATGCTTTGCAATAGCTGCAGTCATTGGTGTTCCAACATTTTTCCTCATGAGAAACATAGCACAGATAAATGTGGCAGTCATGGTGATGATGGTCGTCATGATGCCACTATTTTTCTTTGCGATGTATGAGAAAAATGGCAGACCTTTGGAAGTAATCTTAAGTCACTTTATTCAGCAGGTCTTTATCAGACCAAAGAAAAGACCCTATAAAACAGATAATTACTACGCAGCGCTTGAACGTCAGGCGGATGCAGAAAGGAAGGTGGAGGAAATTGTTCGTATTTCCATGGAGGAAAAAAACTGATTCCAGAGAGTTTACGATGCCGGAAGGCTTGAATCGGCAACAGCAGTTGGAAGTTAAGGAGATAATCAAAAATGCCCAGCATGATGATGGTACTCCAAGAACAGCCCAGCAGACCATACCATTCGAGCGAATGTTTCAGGACGGTATCTGCAGAGTGGGGAGAGACTACTACACCAAAACGATACAGTTTCAGGATATAAACTATCAGCTGGCACAGCAGGAGGATAAGACAGAGATCTTTGAAGAGTGGTGCAGCTTTCTAAATTTCTTTGACAGTTCTGTTCATTTTGAGCTTTCGTTCATGAACCTGGCTACAGATGCAACGGATTTTGAGAAAAAGATTGCGATCCCTCACCAGAAAGATGCTTTTAATGATGTTAGGGATGAGTATTCTACAGTCCTGTTAAAGCAGATGGAAGCTGGTAATAACGGTCTTACCAAAACAAAATACATTACCTTCGGGATTCATGCAGATTCCATGAAATCAGCAAAACCAAGGCTTATCCATATTGAGATGGATATTCTGAATAACTTTAAGCGCCTGGGTGTTGTAGCAGAGACACTTAATGGATATCAGAGACTTGAGCTTATGCATAAGCAGCTCCATATGGGGGACAGGGCAAGATTCCATTTCGATTGGAAATATCTTGCGGGCTCTGGGCTCTCCGTTAAGGATTTCATAGCTCCTAGCAGCTTTGAGTTCCCTACAGGCAGGTACTTCAAGATGGGGGATCTGCACTGTGCGATGAGCTTTTTATCAATTGATGCCTCAGATATCAGCGACAGGATGCTGGCTGATTTCCTTGGGATGGAGTCAACGCAGATTGTGACAATGCATATACATTCAGTTGACCAGACTGAGGCGATAAAGACTATAAAGCATACGATCACAGAGTTGGACAGATCAAAGATTGAGGAGCAGAAAAAAGCCGTCCGTGCCGGATATGATATGGAGATAATTCCTTCAGATCTTGCCACCTATGGCAATGATGCCAAGGCACTTCTGAAGGAATTACAGACCCAGAATGAGAGAATGTTTCTTTTGACATTCCTTGTCATGAATACCGGTAAGACCAAACAGGAGCTTGAAAACAATATATTCCAGGCTTCATCAATAGCACAGAAGCATAACTGCAATCTTGTAAGACTGGACTTCCAACAGGAGCAGGGACTTGTGAGCACACTGCCCCTTGCCTATAACGAGGTTGATATCCAGCGCGGTATGACAACCTCAAGTACAGCGATATTTGTTCCGTTCACCACACAGGAACTATTCCAAGATCACAGGGGAGCTCTTTATTATGGGCTCAATGCTCTGTCCAATAACCTTATCATGGTAGACAGAAAGCTCCTTAAAAATCCTAACGGACTTATCCTTGGTACACCGGGCTCCGGTAAATCCTTCTCAGCAAAAAGAGAGATTGCCAATTCTTTCCTGGTTACAGATGATGACATCATTATATGCGATCCGGAAAATGAATATCGGGCAATGGTGGATTACTTGGGAGGCCAGGTTATCAGTATAAGTCCCACATCCGATCAGTACATCAATCCTATGGACATCAACATGAACTATTCTGATGATGATAATCCGGTAATGCTCAAGGTGGATTTTATCCTGTCTCTGTGTGAGCTCATCCTTGGTTCAAGGGATGGACTTAAGCCAACAGAGAGAACAGTCATCGACAGATGCACGCGTCTTGTATACAGGAAATATCTCGAGGATCCTAGACCTGAGAACATACCTCTTTTGGAAGATCTATATAATGAGCTTCTGAATCAGGAAGAGCCTGAAGCAAAGTTTGTAGCAACTGCACTTGAAATCTATGTTACTGGTTCACTTAATGTTTTCAACCACAGGACAAACGTTGATATCAATAACAGAATGGTCTGCTTTGATATCAAGGATCTTGGTAAGCAGCTCAAAAAGATTGGCATGCTTATTGTAGAGGATGCTGTCTGGGGAAGGGTATCAGCCAACAGGGAGAAAGGAAAATCCACGCGATACTATATCGATGAAATGCATCTGCTCCTTCGTGAAGACCAGACTGCAGCTTATACTGTAGAAATCTGGAAACGCTTCAGAAAGTGGGGTGGCATGCCGACAGGTATAACCCAGAACATAAAGGACTTGCTTGCTTCCCGCGAGATAGAGAATATATTTGAAAATTCGGATTTCATTCTCATGCTAAATCAGGCCGTGGGAGACAGGCAGATTCTTGCAAAACAGCTTAACATAAGCCCTCATCAGCTCTCGTATGTAACACACTCGGGAGAAGGTGAAGGGCTTTTGTTTTATGGGAATGTGATACTTCCATTTGTTGACAGATTCCCTAAAGATACAGAACTCTACGGTATCATGACCACCAAGTGGCTCGACAAAGCAGAGGACAGTACAGATGGAAACAAAGAAAAGTAGTGGCAGTGAAAAGAGAAAAAGCAACAGTAAACTCCGTACAGTGGATACTCGCAGGGAATACTACGGTTCAAAACTCCGAGAGGGTAAGGCTGATAACAGCCTTACTCAGGAAGAGATAGAAAAAGCCAAAAAGCTAAAACAGCAAAGCCAGAAGAAAGGCATGGAGCTTGCTAAAGAAAGGGCCAAAGAGACCGCAAAGCAAACAGCAAAAACTGTAGCAAAGGCTGCGGTTGCAGTAGATACAGTAGTATCGGAATTTGGCAGGGGGACCAGGCAGGAAGAAGGCAGTGACAACTGTGATACTGCAGATGAGGTTATTTCTGAGACCGGTCATGTCATGGGGGCTTCTGGAAGTCTTGCGGCAAAAAAAATCAAGAGTGCAAAGTACAGTAAGCAAATACATGGACGGAAAGCTGGGAGCAAACAGGAAGCTGCGGGACAGACAAAAAAGAATCTCATGAAAAAACAGATTCAGGCCCATGCGGCAGAGCAGCAGAGAAAGAATGTTGAGAATGCCGGAAAGATCGGAAGAAAGCTTACAGATAAAGCAGAGGATGTCATAGGAAAAATTAGAGAATTCATTATCGAATTTGTTAAAGACAATCCTGTAATTTCCCTGATCATAGTACTGGTCCTTATCGTTATCCTCATGTTTTCAGGAGTAATGACCTCCTGCGGTGCCATGGGCGGAGTCGGCAATAATATAACTGTTGTCACAACCTATTCAGCACTGGATGATGACATCCTTGATGTAGACGATGATTATACAGAGCTGGAGGAAGAAATCCAGGAACAGATTGATGACATCGAATCTGAATATGAAGGCTACGATGAGTATAACTACACTCTGGATGAGATAGGTCACAATCCTTACGAGCTGGCAGCTCTTCTAACTGTACTATTCGAGGATTATACCAGAGATGAAGTTCAGGATATGCTGCAGACCATTTTGGAACTACAGTATGAACTTACCATTGAAGAGGAGGTTGAGACCAGAGAACGTGAAGTTGAGGATACAAGATGGGTTGAGGATGATTCCTATGAGGATGGTGGCTACTATGAGGACTACACCTATACGGAGGAATACGACTATTACATTCTGAATGTCACACTCGAAAACCATGGAATTGACTATGTTGTGGAAGAACTGGGACTTACAGATGACCAGGTGCAGAGGTATGAGATTCTTATAGCGACTTATGGAAACAAGAAATACCTTTTTGATGATATCTATTCCATAGAAGAGCCTGAGGATGAATATGATGTTCCAGGAGAATATCTCACGGATATAGAATTTGCCAGAATGCTCCACGAAGCTGAGAGCCATCTTGGGCTTTCTTATGTCTGGGGAGGTTACAGTCCGGTTTCAGGCTTTGACTGTTCAGGATATGTAAGCTGGGTA
>JAEEGH010015312.1_pt1 | contig 16678 bp, 11 predicted proteins | sample 9134181 | NCBI WGS metagenome assembly JAEEGH01 (sample SAMN16246544, study PRJNA631951) | gut metagenome | biome: gut microbiome; feature: rumen; material: DP-attached | host: Bos | place: Iran: Karaj | collected 2018-10
TTACACCATTTGCTCGAAGTTTGGAAGTATTGTATTATAAGCATGTCATGAAGACTACTCATAATAACATAAGAAGAAATTTAATACATAAGGCATTTATCACATTCTTTGCGATACTGTTTCTTAGCGTATCCGTCTGTGATGTGTCTTTTGCTGCAACGGACTACGAGGCAGAGGCTCAGCTGCGCAAGGAACTGCCCATTCAGTCCAATGATATAAACTCCTGGCCCCATGGCCCTGAAATAACAGCAGAAGCTGCAATTGTCATGGAAGCCGGCACAGGAACTATCCTCTATGCCAAGAATATACACGAAGAGCTCTACCCCGCCAGTACCACCAAGATCATGACCTGTCTTTTGGCGGTGGAAAATGCTTCTCTTGCAGACGAGATCTCTTTTTCCGATGAGGCAGTATTCTCCGTTCCAAAGGGAGGCTCCAACATCGGAATGGATGTGGGGCAGTCCATCACCTTGGAGCAGGCTCTGTACGGAATTATGGTCGGCAGCGCCAACGAGGTGGCCAATGCAGTTGCCGAGCACGTAAGCGGAAGCATCTCAGCCTTTGTTGATCTGATGAATGAGAGGGCAAAAGAGCTTGGATGCACCAACACACACTTCTCAAACACCAACGGTCTTCAGGCAGATGATCACTACACCAGCGCCTATGACCTTGCCCTTATTGCAAAAGCTTTTTTCTCAAACGAGCTTTTGTGCAAAGTCGGAAACACAGCAAGATATCACTTTGAAGCCACAGATACCCAGCCCGATGACTTTTATCTGAACAATAAGCACAAGCTCATAAGCGGAGAGATGACCTACGAGGGTATTGTAGGTGGTAAGACCGGCTATACTGACCTTGCGAGAGAGACCCTTGTAACCTGCGCAGAGAAAGACGGACTTAAGCTGATCTGTGTGGTACTGATGGAGGAGTCACCCTCCCAGTTCACCGATACTGTTACACTTTTCAACTACGGCTTTAATAACTTCAAGGCAATCAATGTAGCGGATGAAGATAGCAGGTACATGCCTGATGATTCACTGTTTTTTGAGTCAGACAGGGATGTATTCGGAAGATCCGGAACCATCTTAAAGCTTAGCAGAAATGATCAGATCATAATCCCCAAGACCTCTTCCATCGAGGATACGGATTACGAGATCCTCTACGACCTTTCTGACGAGGAAAAGAGCCAGATCCCCACTGCCATTGCCAAAGTTGCCTACACCTTTAACGGCGCACCTATAGGTAATGCCTACGTATGCTACTCGCCCACATCTAAAGATGTTGTCGAGGATACAGCTACTTCTGATAAGACCATATTCATAAATGTGAAGATACTTCTTGCGATTGCCGGCGGGATACTTATTCTTGCGACGATCATCGGCTCCATTACGACCCTGGCTGTTTCAGGGAAAAAGATGTACACCAAAAGTGATAAGCTTCGCTACAACCGCAGGAAAAGAGAATACAAAAAAACAAAGTTTAAATCAAAAAAGTTTTAAGACTGTGAGGGAAGAATATGATATACGAAGAATTTGCCATCAAAGAAAACGGCTCCCTTGAAGGAGCCAAGCTGACAGTATATATTCAGCAGTATTCCGAATCGCTGAAGATCAATGAGCGTCCTCTTATTCTGCTCTGCCCGGGAGGCGCTTATGCCTACACTTCGGACAGAGAGGCAGAACCCATTGCCCTTGCATTTATGGCAAAGGGCTACCACGTTGCAGTCCTTAGATACTCCTGTGCTCCGGCAGTTTTCCCGACTGCTCTTATGGAGCTTGGAAGGAGCATTCTTATCATAAGAGAGCATGCAAAAGAGTGGCACGTCAAGGAAGACTCCATCGTCATTCAGGGATGCTCTGCCGGCGGACATCTGGCTGCAAGCTATGCCTGCAACTGGATGAACGACTTTCTGGCAGACGGCATGAACATCACCTACGCTGACAGAATAAAGCTTCGTCCCAACGGCCTTATGCTCTGCTATCCGGTTATTACTTCGGGGAAATTTGCTCATCATGACTCCATCAAGAATCTGCTTGGAGACAATTATCATGAGCTGAAAGAAATGATGTCCCTGGAAAATGCTGTTAATGAGCATGTTCCAAGGACATTTATATGGCATACATTTACTGATGCTGCCGTTCCGGTAGAAAACTCACTGCTCTTTGCTACTGCCCTTAGGGCACATGATATTAACACTGAGCTCCATATATTCCCGGAGGGCTGTCACGGCCTTGCTCTGGCTAATGAGCTTACAGCAGGTATGGACATGAAGGAGATTGCTCCTTGCGCTGAGCCGTGGATCGATCTTGCTGCTACCTGGATGAAAAAGTACTGGTAATTACATAATTCCTTCTACGAATTCTGCTACCTTCTTCATATCAGCTGTAGGCTCAAAGCGGGCAACAACATTTCCCTCTCTGTCTACAACGAACTTTGTGAAGTTCCACTTGATCTCAGGATTGTTCTTGTAATCCTTGTCGATCTTCTTGAGCATTACACCCATAGCAAGGGCTGCAGGGCCTTTTCCAAATCCCTCAAAGCCCTTCTGGCTCTTTAAGAACTTGTAAAGAGGAAGTGCTCCCTCACCATTTACTTCAGACTTCTTCATCTGAGGGAACATTGTGTTGTAATGAAGCTGGCAGAACTCGTGGATCTCTTCGTCTGTTCCGGGTGTCTGGCCTGCGAACTGGTTGCAAGGGATGTCAAGGATCTCAAGTCCCTTGTCATGAAGCTTCTCATACATAGCCTCGATATCTTTATAGTGTGGTGTGAATCCGCAGCCTGTTGCTGTGTTTACTACAAGCACTACCTTGCCCTTGAAGTTCTCCATTGAAACTTCATTTCCCTGTGCATCTGTTACTGAATAATCATAAAAGCTCATTACGTTTCCTCCTTAAATCAGGTTGAATCTATGTTTTCGGTTAATTGATTGCGTACAATTTAATTAAATTATATTGCGCACAATCTATTTTGTCAATACCTGTTGCAAATATTTTTTTCTCCTCTTATGATTAATCCATGAGTAACTATATTGTCTTTGACCTTGAGTGGAATCAGGGTGATGCGCCGGTGACGAAGGATAACAAGACACTGGTCTTTGAGATCGTTGAGATCGGCGCTGTTAAACTGAATGAAAAGAGAGAAAAGATCGATGAGTTCGCAAGACTCATTAAGCCTCAGGTCCACAAGCACATGCACCGTATCACAGGCAAGCTCATCCACCTCTCAATGGAGGACCTTGAACAGGGAGAGAGATTTCAGGATGTAGCAAAAGAGTTTTTGGAGTGGTGCGGGGATGATCCCAAGTTCTGCACCTGGGGACCACTTGATCTTACGGAATTCCAGCGCAATCTGGATTTCTTTGGTATGCCTCTTTTGTCCGACAGACCCCTTGCCTTCTATGATGTACAAAAGCTCTACAGCCTGGCCTACGACAACGGCAAATCTAGAAGGGGACTTGAGTCTGCCATCGACGAGCTTGGAATTGAAAAAGACATTCCCTTCCACAGAGCACTTGCAGACGCTGAGTATACAGCCAAGATCTTCAGGCGCCTTGGAGAAAAGGCCCTTACCAGGATCTCTTTTGACACCTATGTAACCCCCAAGACCAAGAAGCAGGAAATACGGATAACCTTCGACAACTACGAGAAGTACATCTCCCGTGAGTTTGCCAACAAGGAGGATATCCTTGAGAATATCGAGATCATGAGCACCAAGTGCTACCTCTGTAAAAAGAACCTTAAGAGAGTCGTCAAGTGGTTCACCCCCAACGGCAAGCACTACTACTCCGTCGCCTACTGCGAAAAGCACGGCTATATGAAGGCCAAGGTGCGCATCAAGAAGGCAGAAAACGACAAGCTCTATGTGGTCAAGACCTGCAGGTTCATCTCCGGCGAGGACATGGACGATCTGAAAAAGAAACACAGAAAGATAAAAAAGAGACTAAAAAGTAAGGACAATGACGACTAATATGGATTTTCAGCTTACAACCCTGTGCTATCTCGAGCGCGATGATAAGTACCTCATGATGCACAGGATTTCCAAAAAGAATGATATAAATAAGGACAAATGGATCGGTGTAGGCGGTCATTTTGAAGGCACCGAGAGCCCTGAAGAATGCGTTAAAAGAGAAGTTTTTGAGGAGACAGGCTTTGATATTCCCTTAGAGGATTTTGCCTACAGAGCAGTGATCACCTTTGTTTCAGACAAGGGCGACTATGAGCTGATGAGTCTTTTTACTGCAAAGTGTCCTGACGGTGAGCCCAAGGAGTGCAGCGAAGGTAAGCTCGAATGGGTTTATAAGAAAGATGTTTATGATCTAAATCTCTGGGAAGGAGATAAGATTTTCTTTAGACAGCTTGAAGAGAGCAGAGATTTCTTTTCCCTGAAAATGGCCTACGATAAAGAGGACAATCTAAGGCTCGCAATCTTAAACGGGAAGGAGCTTACACTTGGAAGAAAAGAGCTTTGAATTTCTTGCAGGAAGAGTCAGAGATCTGGCAAACAGAGCTTACCAGAACGGTTTTGTGACCCACACGGATTTCCTCTCACTCTCTGAGCTCTCTCACTTTTATAAGATGCTCGCATCCGAAGGTGTATCTTCAAATGTCCATGAATACTGTGGTTCTCACTACGTAATCTACGGTGGTTTCGATGATGCGGAAAGGGCAATGATATGTTTCCTTCCGGATTACATGGATGAAGAGACGTTTTTGTTATCGGAAAAGGCTGAGCCATCGGTATTATCCTGCGTACACATAACACCGCTTAATAGCAAGTTCTCCGATGACTTAAATCACAGGGATTATCTTGGTTCTCTTATGAACTTAGGAATAGAGCGAGATCAGATCGGCGATATACTGACCGGAGATAAGGAAGCTTTTGTCTTTGCCACCACTGAGATTGCAGAGATGATATGCAAAGAGCTCGTCAGAATAAAGCACACCTCCGTAAAATGCGAGAAGGTCAGCTCTTCTGACTGCAACATAAGACCGGCCTTTGAAGAGATAGGCGGAAGTGTTGCCTCCGAGAGGTGCGATGCCATCATTGCTTTTGTGTACCACTTATCGAGAAATGATGCCCAGAAGCTCATTGAGGCCGAATCAGTCTTTATTGACGGAAGGACAGCTTACAGCGGAGGTTACGATCTAAAGCCCGGAAGCAGGGTTTCCGTAAGAGGCCACGGCAAGTTCATCTACGACGGGCCATCCGGAACCACCAGAAAAGGAAGACTCTTTGTAAACGTCAGGAAATTCGTATGATACTAAAAGGCAAAATAAAGCCACCACTTCAGATCCGAAGTGATGGCTATTATTATGGTTTAGTCAACTTCAAAGGCCTGTGACCAGTAGTCCTGACCGTAGATATCGGTGAATCTGTAGGTTACAAGGGCTTTTCCGTCACCCAGATAGGTGTTGCTGATCTTCATGTCAGCCATGCTGCCCTTAACTGTCATGGGCTCTCCGAGATAGTAGCTGTCCTGATAGGTCTTGTCATATCCGTAGTAGTCGCATACGAAGTCGATGACATCGCCTTCAGTCAGCTCTGTAGTATTCTTGGCAATTGTCTCTGTCTCGCCATCCACATAGTCGTAGCAGGCTCCTGCTATGTATCCGTCCTCGTTCTCCGAATCAAATACCAGGATGAGATTACTTCTTACATCATTGATGTAGCAGGGAACACGGCCTGTGATCGCGTAGCTGTCTTCTGTTCCCTGAATGTCGATAACGTAGTAAGCAACAACCTGTCCGTCTATGGAGATCCAGGTCTTATCGTTCTGGGTCTTAAGATTGCCGTCCTCGTCAAAATCAAATATGTTATCAAGTCCAAGATCCACATAGCCTTCGCCATCATCGTAAAATACGTTGAGGGCCAGATCCTGAACCAATCCCCACTGTTCTTCTGAGAGCTTTATGACGTCCTCACCTGCATCATTTGTGCTCCAGAAAAGAGCTGTTGAATCAAATTTATGCTCCGCGATATAGTTCGCTGCCTTCTCAACATCAAGGCTCTTGCCGATGAATGCTCCGCTGGAAGGAGTAAGTCCCGATACACTGCTAAAGTCGCTGGATAAGAAGCTGGTAAGAAGCTGAGTTATAAGCTCTGCTGAACCTGCTCCGTTACTGCTTGCGCTTCCCGAGAAGTCTCCGAAGATCGATCCTACTGGAGTTCCTGTAGCGCTTCCGCCTGCTGCCACCTGACCTGCTGTGCCCATTGAAGCAAAGCTCTGGATACACTTAGCATAGTCCTCATCCATTCCGATGTCGTCATACTCATGGAGCATGTTCTGGACGCTTCCTGACTTCTTGTAAGGGAAGTAGATTGAAAGGCCGTATGCGTTTGTCATGTTGGAGCTGGTTCTGTTGTACTTTATGGCATCCCTTAAGGCTGATGCAAGTTCTTTTGACTCTGTGGTATCCATGCGGGTTGCAAAATCCACAAGGTCAACCTGATCGATCCTTGCCTGAGCAAACTCTCTTGTGCTGCTCCTTGCACCTGATACAGTCTGGAAGTCATTTCCGTTTATCATCTCAGATGTATCCTTGGAGAAATCTGCCAGTTCCTGAGGTACCGTCTCTGAGAGCTCTGAGAGGTCTATGAGAGAAAGAGTGGTCTTCTGTCCCGGGCAGCTTCTTGCGCAGGCATCGGTAAAGTCATCAATGATGTTCTTACCGATCTGAATGGTCTCCATGGAAGTGTTCTTTCCAAGAGCTGAAAGCCAGTTTGTGTAATACCAGCCGATACCGGGCTCAGTCTCCTCGGAAGCTACGAGGTAATCTGCATAATTTGAAACAACAAGGGCATTTTCTACTGTTGCCATAAGGCAGGTATCAAAGCCCACCATGTCGAAGGTTACTCCGCCGTCCTTCAGGGCCTTATTTATGCCGCCAAGTGACATTGCACCTGCCTGAGGGAATTTCTCATCATAGCCGTATCCTCCGGTGGATCCTCCGCCGTGATCCCAGAAGATAAGGATATTTCTGTTTGCCGGGAAGTTCTTGGACGCCCAGCTGATGTAGCTTGAGAGTGTCTCAGGCTTGGTCATGGCAACATTTCCGAGGTTGTCCTTAAGCAGTTTCATGTTGCCGTTCTTTATCTGATATATCTGGTTGGTGGAGCTTGATACAACGTTGTTCTGCCACTGCCTTGCTCCGCCTGTATATACGATGAGGTTGATGTTATCGCCGAGGTTTGCGCCGATCATCTCCTGAAGGTCCTTGCTGGCCATTGCGCTTCTGGACTCAAGATCTGCTCCGCACATGTAAACCATGATGGTTACTACGTCATCACCGTTGCCCTTAATTACTGTTCTCTTAGCGCGGGCCTTGGGAGATACAGATGTGTTGAGTCTTCCTGTGTTGGCATCTGAACTCCAGGCTGCTGATGAACCTGAGCTTGCGCCTGAATAGGACCCATATCCGCCGCCAAGAAGAGATCCCAAAATGGACATTCCGGATGATCCGGATGAACTAAGTCCTGTTCCGGTAGATGTTGATGGTGTTGTGGTCGTAGTTGTGGCCGGCGCTGTCTGCGTCGTCTGAGCAGGAGCTGTGTACTGAGAAGTATCACTTATGCTGCTGCCTCCGCCTCCAAGGAAAGACGTAAGTCCTCCACCGCCTCCGAGTACCAAAAATAAAACGATGATGATCATAAACAACGGACTTCTGCCGCCGGATCTCTGGGGACCTTCGCCTCCGCCCGATCCTGATGATCCCGATGAATAACCTGCACTGTTACCGACAGGGCCTGTGCCCAGTCCTTCTCCTCTTTTATGAACGCCGGAGCCGCCTTCGGTGACATTTTTCTTTCTACCTACAGGTCTGTTTTCCATAATAGCCTCCCGTTTGTCAAAGATTGTCGTACATAGCTATTTTATCACATTCCCGATATATAAACATACTATAAACTTTACTGTTTATTCGTGGATAAAATTACCATAGCTTGATAAAATTATAGTGGTCGCACTTTAAAAGAAAGGCAGATCTGCCTATGTATAAAACTATAGACGGGATCAGGTGTAAGCGCGGAAATCCGCTTCCGTTCGGTGTCAGTCTCACAAATGACGGCGGAATAAACTTCTCCGTTAATTCGAGAGACGCTACGTCCTGCACCTTGGAACTCTATAAGGACAGTGGAAAAGCTTTCGCAAGTATCGAGATTCCGGGGGAGTTTAAAAGCGGAAGCAACTACGCGGTAACCATCTACGGACTGGATCCGGAAAAAATTTCATATACGTATCGCTTTGGGGGGAAATTCGATGAGTCCTTGGGACTTCGATTTGACCCCTCTTTTTGTCTTCTGGATCCTTATGCCAAAATAATCACCGGGCGAGAGATCTGGCAAAAAGACATATCGAAGCCTCTTCGGGGCAAGATCCTGACGCAGGAGTTTGAGTGGAAGGACGATGCTCTAAAAGAGCTTCCTTTTGATGACCTTTTGATCTATGAGCTTCACGTAAGAGGCTTTACCATGGACTGTGGCTCCATGATAAAAAACAAGGGAACCTACGCCGGGATTGTTGAGATGATTCCTTACTTAAAGGAGCTGGGCATCAACTGCATTGAGCTGCTGCCAACCTTTGAGTTTGATGATCTTGAATACAACGGGACCTTTGAAGGAAAGACTCTATACAACTACTGGGGCTATAACACTGTAGGCTTTTTTGCCCCCAAGGCTGCCTACGCCAAGGCAAGCGCTGCCACCAAGGCCGTTCTGGAGTTTAAGACTATGGTGCAAAAGCTGCATCAAAGCGACATCAGAATAATTCTTGATGTGGTCTTTAATCACACGGCTGAATATGTTCCACCTCTGGGAGACACCTACAACTTCAGGGGAATTGATAACAGAACCTACTACATCCTCGGAGAAAACGGAGAGTATAAGGACTTTACTGCCTGCGGAAACACCTTTAAGTGCAACGATCCGCTGGTTACAGGATTTATTCTGGATTGCCTGAGGTACTGGAAAACCGAGTACCACATCGACGGCTTCAGATTTGACGAAGGCGCTGTGCTTTCAAGATCAGTTGATGGAACCCCCATGGATCACCCTCCGGTTCTTGAAGCAATCTCCCTTGATCCTATCCTGTCCTCAACTTATCTTATCGCAGAAGCAATCGATGCCTCGGGCCTCTACCAGGTGGGGTCCTACCCTGCTCCCGGTCCCTGGGGCGAGTGGAATGACAAGTTCTCCCACTGCGTCCGGAAATTTATCAAGGGCGATGCTGAAGCAGGCCCTGAGCTTATAAGACGGATCAAAGGCTCTCCCGATATATTCGGCGGCTCCTATCCTCACAGTCCCGTTAACTATGTCACCTGCCATGACGGCTTTACCATGAACGATCTGGTCTCCTACAACGAGAGGCACAACCTTGAAAACGGGTGGGACAACAGCGACGGAATTGCAGAGAACTACAGTTGGAACTGCGGAGTAGAAGGGCCTACAGATGCCCCTGAAATAGAAGCACTTCGAAACAGGCAGGTAAAAAACTTCTTTGCCCTCCTGATGCTAAGTCGCGGAACTCCCATGATGCTCGCAGGTGATGAAATAAGAAACAGCCAGCAGGGGAACAACAACGTCTTTAGCCGTGACGGAAAGATTTCCTGGATTAACTGGGAAAACATGGAAGATCACAAAGACGTGCTGGACTTTTATAAAAAGATGACATCTCTAAGAAACGCCCATCCCATCATACGAAAAGAAGCTCCTGAAAGCAGCCTGAAAGAAGGCGGATATCCCAATCTGTCCTTCCACGGTACAGAGCCATGGAGTCTTGATGAAAACGCTCCGTTCCTGACTTTCGGATTCATGTACTGTGAACCTTCAGAAGACTCTTTTATCTACTGCGGAGTAAATGCATTCTGGGAGAGACAGAGCCTTCGCCTTCCCATCATACCTGAAGGTCTGGCCTGGCGCGTATATGCCTATACAGCCGATGAAGAAGAACCCGGAATCGGCGACGGCGGCTATATTGATATCGAATCCCGGAGCCTTATCGTACTAGTTGCAGAGCCTGCAGAAAGGCCTAAGAAGAAATGAAACATATCTCAAAAGAGGTCATAAATAAATATCTAAAGCTCCTTCCCCTCCAGATCCTGGGAATTGTGGTATCTGCCACAAATGCTCTTATAGACAGCATCATCACCGGAAGGTACATAGGGTCAGAGGCTCTTGGCGCAATTGGTCTGTTTGCCCCCATCATCTCGGCTGTCGGATTTTTTATGATCCTGATAACCGGGTTTGAGATCCTGTGCAGTACTGCTCTTGGGGAAGAAGATAAAGAAAAATCCAGCTCACTCTTTTCCACCTGTATCTTTATCGCGGGGCTCTTATGTATCCTGACCACACTTATCTGCGTCGTTTTCAGGTTTCCATTATCGCGCCTTCTTGGAGCAGACCCGGCAACAGAAGTACTTCTTGCTGATTACATTCTTGGCTACTCACCGGGCTTTATCGGCGATGTGCTAATGGCGATAATGATGATCTTCCTTCCGCTAAACGGCGATACAAAAAGATCTTATGTCGGCATCGCAGCGCTTATCGTATCGAATGTAGCCCTTGACCTCATAACGGTCATCTTCTTTAATATGGGCGTCTTCGGAATGGGCCTTGCATCCTCTGTAAGCTACATATTATCGGCGCTTCTCTTGGTGCCGGGCTTTACAAAGCCTGACAAAATGCTTCGCATAGACTTTAAGCTCCTTAGCTTTAAGCCCGTGGCAGAAGCAGTTAAGCTTGGTTCTCCAAACCTCATGTTTACTCTTGGCACCGTAATAAAGGCCTACGTGCTCAACTGGGCTCTCATGAAGAGCTTTGGTGTTTCGGCCATCGCTACAGCCAATGTACAGAACTCTCTGTGCAGTTTCCTGGGCGCTGTGCCACAGGGATGCGGCGGAACCTTTCTGGTACTTGGAAGCTTGTATTTCGGAAGTAGGGATAAAAAGACCTTTTCAGAGGCCTTTAAGTTTGCCATGGAAATAGGGATCATCCTTTCCGCCTTTCTTGCAATTCTCCTTATGGCGGGATCTTACCTGATATCCTCCTTCTATTTTGACAAGAGCGATCCGGCCTTTTTGATGACCAGGGACATGCTTCTTATCTTCCCGTCATTTCTGGTATTTAACACGGTACTGACGATCCTGCTCAGAGTCTATCAGTGCCAGAAGAGGATAACTCTTGTAAACATCCTCTCCATTGCAGAGAATCTCATGATCGCAGCTCTTGCAGTGATCCTCATCAGTATCATGGGCATAAACGGCGCCTGGTACGCCTTCCCGATATGTGAGATCATCTGCATACTGTGGGTAGCTATCGATATAAAATTAAACGCTAATAAAGGTGACGATCCGGTAAAAGAGTGGATCAGTTTTAGGCCATAATCTGACCAAAGGAGAAGCCTATGAATTATATCTTTATATCACCTAACTTTCCAAAGTGTTATGAAAACTTCTGCAACTGCTTAAACAAGCAGTCCGTAACCGTGCTTGGCATTGGGGATGCTCCTTACGATGAGCTATCTCCTATGATCATCGAGTCCCTGACTGAATATTACAAGGTAGATTCCCTTGCGGATTACGACCAGGTATACAGAGCAGTGGCCTTCTTTGCTTTTAAATACGGCAAGATAGACTGGATCGATTCCCACAACGAATTCTGGCTTCCGTCAGATGCAAAACTTAGGGAAGACTTTAATGTAAACACCGGTGTAAAGGGAGATAGCATTTACCGCTACATCAGGAAATCCCTGATGCACAGGATCTACATACATGAGATGCTCCCCACCGCTCCTCAGATCAACGTAACAGATCTTGAGAGCGCCCTTAAGTTTGCAGACAAAGTTGGTTATCCCGTGGTTGTAAAACCCGATATCGGTGTTGGTGCCTCCTCCACCTGGAAGCTTGAAAACGACAAGATGGTGAAGAAGTTCTTTAAAAACCTTCCCGATGTCCCATACGTTATGGAGAAATTCCTATATGGCCGAATCGATGCCTATAACGTAATCATTGACCAGAACGGAGAGATTGTATTCGAGCAGTTCATGGACTGCGACCCGATACTGGATGCCGTCACCAACGATGAGGATCTTGTTTATACGACAATTCCTGAGGTTCCTTACAACGTACGAATGCTCTGCACAAAGCTTATCAAGGCCCTGGAAGCCAAAGCCGGCTTTGCCCACATTGAGCTCATCTGCCTTGACAGAGACTATCCCGGCATCGGCAAGAAAGGCGACTTCTCAATCCTTGAGCACAACATGCGTCCGCCGGGAGGCTATACTCTCGACATGATGAACTATGCCGGTTCCTGCGATGTCTACAACATCTACGCAAAGATCGTCAGCGGCAATAAGGACGAAGAACCTCAGATCCAGAAGCAGTACTACTGCGTTTATACCGGAAGGAAAGATCGGTTTACCTACGACCTCAGTCATGAAGAAGTGATGGAAAAGTACGGCAAATCCATTGTAGTCTACAAACTGATGGAAAAGAATGACTGGAAGGTAATGGGCAAATATATGTACCTCGCAAAGTTCAGATCCATGAAAAAAGCGAGGGAATTCATGGCAGATACTACCAGAAAGAAAGAATAAGAGTGACACTTTAAAAGAGCGAAAGACCTTGGTCTTCCGCTCTTTTTATGGTTATAGAATTACTTGGCGTCTTTTTATTACAGTTCAATACTTCCTGCGCAGATGAGCTTACCTGATCTTCTATCGAAAAGGAGGATGTCTTTTCCATTGATATTGATCTTCTCTTCCTGTCCGATCTGATAGATCACGCCACCAAAGATAACGCTGGTAAGAAGGAACTCACCTACTTTAAGCTTAAGGGTTGACTCCATACCTGTAGGCATTGCACCGTAGATGGTTGTGTCGATCTTTCCGTTGGGATCGATGTCTATTGCCTCAGGACGGATACCGATAACGAAGTCCTCATCGGTGATCACAGGCTCATCAACGATTGAATCATCCTGCTCTTCCACTTTCTGAACATGGTACTTGAATACCTCGTCCTTGTTGCTCTTCTCAACAGCACCCTTCTGAAGGAGTCTCTGTCTCTCGAACTCAGCCTTATCTGCTGCCTCTTTATCCCTTGCTGCTCTCCACTCTGTAAGGTCCATCTTCTCTGTGGGAACAAATCTTGCCTTGATTCCACCGAGGATATCAAGAGAAAGACTTCCGTCACTTCCCTGAGTTCCCTTTGCATCAACAAAGTTCATGGAAGGATTTCCTACGAAGTCAGCAACAAAGAGGTTTGCAGGTCTGTTGTAAACTTCAAGAGGAGCAGCGTACTGCTGAAGCACACCGTTGCTTACAAGACAGATCCTGGTTGCAAGTGTCATAGCTTCCATCTGATCATGTGTTACATAGACGAAGGTTGATCCTGTCTCAACATGGAGTCTCTGGAGCTCATATCTCATCTCAAGACGAAGCTTGGCATCAAGGTTTGATAATGGCTCATCCATGAAAAGAACCTGTGGCTCCGGAGCCAGGGTACGGGCAATAGCAACTCTCTGCTGCTGTCCACCTGACAACTCTGCAGGGTATCTGTCCATGAACATACCGATCTTAACGATCCTTGAACATGCTCTTACCCTTGAATCTATCTCTTCCTTGGAGAGCTTTCTGTTCTCGATCACAGGCTCTCCGTTCTTTGTTACTTCGTACTTGTCATTGAGGCTCTTGCCTTCTTTTTCATATCTGCTCTTAATGCCTGAGAGCTTGCTCTCATACTCTGAAAGCTTGGTCTTTGCAACAGCTGATGCATCGGAAGCTGTATGAATTCCCATAGCATAGAGCTCTTTTGCTGTATAGATAGAGAGGTTGTAGTTGTCGATAAGCTTAACGTAAGCCTTGTTCTCATCGAGCTTGCCATTCTTATCACGGCACTCCTCAACAATCTCTTTTACCTTATTACCGTTCTGAAGGGCTCTTATAAGGTCTCCTGCCTGCTTGGCTTCAACGTCAAGTACAGGCATTTCCTCGTGGATGTTCTTAAGACCAAAAGAGATGTTCTCGTAAACTGTCATGTTAGGCCAGAGGGCGTAGTTCTGGAAAAGAAATCCCACTTTACGCTTGTTGGCAGGAACGTTGATACCTGCGTTTGAATCAAAGACAACCTTATCTCCGATGGTGATCCTTCCCTCTGTTGGTGTCTCAAGACCTGCGATCATACGAAGGATTGTAGTCTTACCACAGCCTGAAGGTCCGAGAAGTGTAATAAAGGAATTGTCCGGGATATTAAGGCTTACATTATCTACGCCGAAGAACTTTCCCCAACGCTTTGTTATATTTTCTAAAATGATTTCCGGCATGATTACTTTCCTCCTATGCCGCTGTCAAGGCTGGCGCCTGTCAGCTTGTTTACTAATGTGTTAAATACAAGAATTGTTACGATGAGGATCAGGTTGATGGCACTTGAGAATGCGTAAAGACCCATCTCATCGAAGTAGTCAAGTGTAGTTGAAAGGATAAAGCCCTGTGTACACAAAAGAAGGAACAGGGACAACTCACGAAGACATGTCATGAACGGAAGAAGATATCCGCTTATGATAGAGGACTTCTGGATCGGAATGATGATCCTGGTCATTCTCTTTATCCATGATGTGTTCATGATTATCGCGGCTTCTTCAAGCTCGTTAGAGATCTGAAGCATTGAGTTTAATGAGCTTCGGGAAGCAAACGGTATGTATTTTACAACACCTGCGATGATCAGAAGTGTGTATGTGTTGAACAGATTGATGCGCTCGTTGGAGAAGAGGATGAAGAACGCTGCTCCAACTGCGATGGAAGGCATAAGGTAAGGCAAAAATGCAACGTTGTTTACGTAGTTAGCCCACTTATTTCTTCTCTTCTTTGCTACGGCATATCCGATGAGAGTTCCGATTGTTCCTGCGATAAGTGCACAGACAACTGCCAGGAATAAGGTTCCGAAGAACGCATGCCAGATTGTCTTGTTGTACAGGATACCGGGCTGACCGTACATACCGTTCTCTGTAATATTCTCGTTTGTTACCCACCACTTGTTTGTAAGGTGTGCAAGGTTTCCTGTGTAAAGGAAGCTGTAGTCACCAGGATTCGGAAGGAAGGTCTCAAGGGCAAACAGAACGATTGGCCAGATACTTGTGAAGAATGTGATGATGATAAATATGATTCCCACAAGATATTTTCCGACTTTACCGATTGTGAGCTTTGTGAGCTGACCTGACTTACCGGTTACAGTGGTGTAATTCTTACGGCTCTTAAGTGAGAGCTGGTTCATTCCAAGAATCAGTACGCCGAAGATCATCATGATGATGGCGAGGATTGAAGCCTCTCCGGTGTATTTGCTGTTCATTGAAATGTACTTGGTTGAAAGTGTTGTAAGGTTCAAATAATGCGGTACCGGATAACTTCCCATGGCACTTCCGAATACCAGAAGGATTGTTGAGAGGATAGCCGGCTTGATCATTGGAAGTGTAACCTTGAACATTATCTTCCACTTTGGTGTATCAAGGATTGTTGCTGCTTCCTCCAGGTTGGCATCCATGTTTTTGAAGATGCCGCCTATAAGGATGTAGGCAAAAGGCGCATAGTGAAGGCCCAGAACCATGGCACTGGGGAACACGCCCTGACACCACCAATGGGGGAAGTACACATGGAAAATGGCGGCCAGAAGACCGTCCGAGGTACCGGTTACCTTATTTGAATAAAACATGTGCTGCCATACAACCGCCAGAGTCCACTGGGGCATGATGTATGGGAAAATGAAGATTGAGCTTAAATACTTTTTGAACTTCATATCGGTTCTTGTTACAAGGAAAGCGAAAAGGCCTCCGAAAAGAATTGATATGAAGCAGGTAAGCACTGAAAGGATCACTGTGTTTAACAGCGGATTCCACAGATTGGTCTTTGCCAGCTTACTGGTAAAAAGGTCTGTGTAGTTGACGATGGTGTATCCGGTGGCCCTCTTGGTCAGGTGCTGATCAATGGTTCCCGGATGGATCGCGAAGGTATCATTTACGATTGCGACGATAGGCGCGACGGTACTGAAGGTTAACACAATTCCAAACAGAAGCAATATTATATTCTGGGGTTGTGAAAACCATGTCTTAACCTTATTCCTGAAAATCGCTCCTTTGTCCGGTTTTGCGACTTGCTGCATGCTCTTCCCCTTTTCTTTTTGTGGTTAAAGGACGGTAAGATTTGGACATGAGGGACGCCAACAAATATGTGCAACGTCGCTCACGCCCAAAATCTTACCTGTTCATTTATTCCACTAATTCATTTTATTTCTCACATTTTAAGTCCGCTCTACTTATGTTACTCCCCGGGTGCATAGTGGTCGAGAACGTCGATCCAGCTGCCTACTGTGAAGGATACTTCTGAGCAGTATACAGGATCCTCGAGAACCAGCTCGCCCTCTGTTGTCCACCAGTCATAGCCGCGGTCGTTCTTTGCAGGGAACTCATCTCCGCCGCCCTGTGAGTGCTGGAAGGTAGCCTCGATCTCTGCTGCTACGTTAGGGTTAGCTGAATATCCGCCCATGTCCTTACCCCAGGCCTCAAAGCCCTTCTCTGTGCAGGTCATGTAAGCGATGAATGCGCATGCTGTCCAAGGAAGAGGACTGTTCTTTGTAAGGAACAGGTAGTGGCAATAGCCATAGCCGCCGATTCCTGTGTAGCCGTCCTGGTAAGCTGC
>JAEEGH010015313.1_pt1 | contig 16678 bp, 16 predicted proteins | sample 9134181 | NCBI WGS metagenome assembly JAEEGH01 (sample SAMN16246544, study PRJNA631951) | gut metagenome | biome: gut microbiome; feature: rumen; material: DP-attached | host: Bos | place: Iran: Karaj | collected 2018-10
GCGACAAAGTACGGCATCATCAATGAAGGCAAACTGATCGAGGAGAGCACGGCGGAAGAGCTTAAAGAAAAATGTACTTCGAAGATCAACCTGATCACCGACAATCCTTCGGGAACCGCAACAGTTATCGAACAGCTCGGATTTACCTCTTACAAGGTATTCGACGGCGGCAGGACCGAGATCTATGAGCAGCTCGAGCGCACCGGAGACATCTCGAACGCGCTGTCGGCGCAGGGCATCGCGATCTACGAGATCTCGAAGAAATACGATACACTTGAAGATTACTACATTGGAATCGTGGGAAGAGAGGACAAGTAAGATGGGAAGAATATTAAAAACTGATCTTTACAGATTATTCCGCGGCATCGCGTTCTACATTTTCCCGGCGGCGATGCTGATCGTATTGCTCTTTTCGATCTCAAGCGACCACACTGCGGGAATGACGGCTACGATCGAAGATATCCTCGCTGATCTTATCGCAACGATGCGTTATCTCACATTCATTCCGGTATGCATGGTGGTTACATATTTATGGAACGCAGAGAGCAGGAACGGATTCATAAAGAATATCGCGGGAATTGTGAAAGGACGCGAGATCACAGCGGTCACGAAGCTCATCACAGGCGCGGTGGTTACAGTTCTTTATGTGATCGTAACCTTTGTGTTCGTACTGGTCAGCAGGCTGATCGGCGGATATAAGATCGTGCTCGGAAGCCCTGCAAAAATGCTCGGTGAGATCGGTTACTGGATCCTCATATGCTTCGCGGTAGTGGCACTCATGGAACTGGTCCATGAACTGACACACAGTTCGGCGCTCGGATATATCCTGTCGATCATGATCTGGACCGGAATGATGGAAGAGATCATCATCATGATCTCGAGTCTGATCACCAGCGAATTTGACATCACGGACTACACACTGGTCTACGGTTATCTTGTTCGAGGCGCGGGATGGTTCTCGCTCATCAGAACACTGATCTATCTGGTGGTATTTGCGGGCGCGGCGATCATCATCGCAAAGAAAAAAGACCTTAAGGTGTGAGCGGAAGGAGCGGCTATGGAAAATATAGTTGAAACGATAAATCTTACCAAGAGATACGGTGAAAAATTCGCGCTGGACAAGGTTTCGGTGCATATCCCGAAGGGTGAGATATACGGATTGGTAGGAAGGAACGGCGCCGGAAAAACGACGTTGATGAAGATAATTTGCGGACTTGCAAATCCCTCGGCGGGTGAGTTCAAGCTGTTCGGACAGCGCGGCGACAAGCCGGGAATGATAGCACAGCGCAGGGGGATGCTGATCGAGGATCCCGGATATTTCTCGGAATTTGATGCGGAAATGAATCTGAGGATCAAGTGCAGGCTGCTCGGGATCACAGACAGAGAGGAACCGAAGCGCCTGCTGGAGCTCGTAGGCCTCAAAGATGTCGGAAAAAAGAAGGTCGGAAACTTCTCGCTCGGCATGAAGCAGCGCCTCGGGATCGCGATGGCTCTGGCCGGAAATCCCGATATCGTAGTGCTCGACGAGCCCATAAACGGCCTCGATCCGCAGGGTATCGTGGACATCCGCGAGATGATCGTGAGATTGAGAAAAGAGCAGGGAACGACATTTATCATTTCCAGCCACATTCTCGACGAGCTTTCGAAGTTCGCGACCAGATACGGCATCATCAATCAGGGACGTCTGGTCATGGAATGCAGCGCAGAGGAACTTGCGGAGAAATGCGAATCGAAGATAGAACTTGTTACCGATTCGCCCGCCGGAGCGTCTGCAGTGCTTGAAAGAATGGGCTTTGCAGAGATAAAGGTGCTCGAGGACGGCAGGATCAATATATTTGACAGCCCCGAGAGGATCGGAGAGATCACACTTGCGATGGCAGGTGCCGGCATTACTGTTTACGAGCTGACAAGACAGGTCGGATCGGTGGAAAATTATTATCTGAACCTTGTAGGCGGAGGAAATTAACGATATGATTAAAGTATTCAAAACTGATCTTTTCAGGCTTTTAAGAACGAAAGCATTTTATGTATATCCGATATTCCTGGCAGTCATCCAGATACTCAACATGTCGCTCTCTGTCAAATATGTAAGCTCTGACGGCACCGAAACAGTGACGGAGATCGCGTCGGGACATGCTGTGGCCATAGGCCCCGTTAAGGCGTTCGGATGCATCGGAGACGGCCTCCTGATGCTGTTCCTCGGACTTGCGCTCGTGATATTCATGACTAATGAGAGCAGGAACGGATTCCTGAAAAATGCGGCCGGATGCGCGACAGACAAGCGCTTCCTGCCTATATCGAAGATTCTGACCGGAATCGTGATCATGCTCGTATACATGGCTGAATATATGATCATCGAGCTGATCTTTGCCTGCATCGAGGCACTCATTTCGGGCAAGGGCATTGAATATAACGCTGTTCCCGCGGGCGATATCGGAAAGTTCACAGCATATGTGTTCCTGTGCATTCTTGTACACATCGCAGTCATTGCGATCCTGGTACTCATGCACGAGATCACGCACAGCAGGGCGCTCGGCCTGGTAGCGATATTCATTTATTCGGCGACACTCGTTGACAAGATCATAGAGGGTGCCGTAAATCTTGCAAGCACGAAGATCACATGGCTCGCGGACATTCATATCCGCAAATACCTGATGATGTTCAATATCGAAGGAGGGTATCTCTCGGAAGGTTATTATCCGGTGACACTGCTCGTGATCTGCCTGATCTACGGCACTGCAGCGACCTTCCTGGCTATTCAGGCATCGGTCAGAAGAGATGTAAGATAAACGTCCCATTAGGGGCGGAACGGAGGCAGTATGACGTTACTCGTTATCGCTTTGGCGATCGTCAGCGCGGCTCTTTTCATTGCAAACAGGATCTACCGGCGGCAGGTGCAGCAGCTCTGCCGCCAGTTGAAGTTTATCAATGAAAATGAAACGCAGCAGAGACCGTCTGCGGATATCAATACGCGGGAGTTTAAAGAACTGGCGGAAGAGATCGCGAAGCTTACCGACAAAGTGCGCGAGACCGAAGTGAAGCACATGCGCCAGGACGAGGCGCTGCGCGAGACGATCGCAAATATATCGCATGACATCAGGACGCCTCTGACTTCGCTCGACGGGTACTTCCAGCTGCTGACCTCCGGGGAGCTGCCGCAGGAAAAGAAAGCGCAGTATTCGGACATTATCAGGAGCAGGATCACGAGTCTTAACGACATGCTGGACGAGCTGTTTACCTACGCGAAGCTGCAGGATCCGAACTATGAGCTCGAGCTCTCGCCGATGGATATGACCGCGGTGACAGCGGATATCGTGCTGAGCTTCTATGATGAGATACAAAAGAGCGGGAATGAGCCCGTGATCGGGCTGCCCGAGGAACCGGTCATGATCAGTGCGGAGAAAGGCTCATACACGAGGATCGTGCAGAATCTCGTGCGCAATGCGCTGATACACGGAAAGAACCTGAGTGTGAGGCTGTATGAAGAGGACGGCCGGGCAGTGCTGGAATGCAGCGACGAGCTCGTGAACAAGGACGAGCCTGTGGACGCAAGCCGCGTATTCGAAAGGTTCTATAAAGCCGACAAAGCCCGCGGCACCAAGGGCAGCGGGCTGGGACTCGCGATCTCGAAGGAGCTCACCGAAAAGATGGGCGGCAGTATCGAAGCGGAGTGTGAGGACGGAATATTTACCGTCAGACTGGGCTTTGATACTGTAAAATAACGGCGGAACGCATCATCTGGTATGCGCGCCCATTTCCTTGAGCTCCTTTTTGCGCGTGTACATCATCTGATCCGCGCGCTCGAACATCTCGTGGAGCTCGGTGTCGGTAGGCATCAGCGTCGCGTAGCCGAGTGAAACGACTACATCGCCCGAGGCGATATTCTCTTCGGCCTTGCGGTTAAATGCGTCGATGTCTTCATTCAGCGAATCATAGCCTCTTCCCTGAAGGAGGACGGCAAATTCATCTCCTCCGATGCGGAAAACGGCACCGTGGTCAAAATACTCACAGATGAGGCGGCTGGCGTCCTTGATGAGCTTATCGCCGGCAGCGTGGCCCTCGTTATCGTTGACGTATTTCAGACCGTTTATATCACATACAACGACAGCTAATTTGTCGATCTCTTTGGCCCTGATCAGATTGTTCAGGGTTTCTTCGTTGTCCGAATAAGCGAGCTTGTTGCGGACACCCGTGAGGGAGTCGGTATTGGCCATGTTCCGGAAGGTGCGGCTGGTCTCTTTTTCGGCCTCGAGACGTCTCTTTGACATCGATCTGAACTCGAGCAGGAGAACGGTGGCGAACAGGACAACGATCGATAACGTCATGATTATCTGTTTGCGGCTGGAGGCCAGACTGTGCTCACTGATGCTGCGAATGCGCTCATTGATCACGCTTTCGCTAATCAGAACGGCCATTTCCCACTCGGTGTTCTCGATAGGCACGTAGTAGAGTGTTTCCGCGACGCCGCCCGCAGTAAATGACATATCGCCGCCGATACCGCGCGCGAAATTGTCATAATGCTGTTCATGAAGCTCCCTGGGAACGACATTTTTCGTAGCGTCTAAGATATTTGCCTTTTGGATGAACGGGCCGAGATCCGTGTCGGAGAGGTTTTCTCCGGCTCTCGAATACAGGCCGAAATAAGTCCTGCCCTGGTCCTCGAATGCCAGCAGGCTGACGATCTCACCTATCTCGATCTGGACAAAGCAAGCTTTTATCTGTTTGCCCATTACATACAGATCGGGCGTCGGGATCGCCAGACACAGCTCCTTCGGCGAACCGTACGGGAAAACTATGCTGATGCTGCGCTCGCTCATGGCATTGTCGGAGAGGAAATCATAGCGACTCCGGCCGGTAAAGGTCGTGTACTGCGTGTAAACGACATCGTCGCTGTCAACGAGCGCGAACCTGTTGAGCGAGAGCAGGGCCTTAACCTTACCGATGGCAGCCCTGAGTTCCTCCTGGGAGGTGATGCCCTCATCATCGATAAAGGCAAGTGCTTTTTTCATGAACTCAAAATTACTGTCGATCAGATTGGTGATCGTCTTCGAACGCCGGTCGGCCATGGCCTCGAGATAGAAGGAACTTACCGAAGAAACCGCCTCATTTGTGGCATTGATGGTCTGCCTCGACGAATGGAGCATATTCGAGATAACGAACACGATCAGCATGATACTGCCGACGATCGCTGTCAGGATAAATGTTTTTGTGTTAATCCGTGTCTTTTTCATGTATCGTCACCGTAAAGAAGTTCGAGCATAAATGCTGCGTCTTTTTGATAAATAACCGTTGTTATCTCATTTACCCGTTCGGGGTAAAGGTCACCGGGAAGTAAACCGTCCGCAATCTTGACCGCCGTCGTGAGCGTGTCGAAGCCGATGGAATAGCAGTCCTGCACACCGAGGCAGTAGATAACGCCGTCCTTCAGATAGTGCAGCGCCTCGCGGTCGTGGTCCATGCCGACGATAACGGTGTCGCTCTGTTTCTCCTGAATGGCTCTGGCGGCGCCTACGGGATTGCTCATGTTGCAGCAGATGATGCCGTCGAGATCGGGATGATCGGAGAGAATCTTCAGTGTGAGCTCGTACGCGATGTCGATGGAGTCCATATCGTATTCGGTCGCGACGATCTGCATATCGGTGTATTTCGCGATGGTGTCTCTGGCGCCCGCAGCCCTGTCCTCATGACAGGGAGCGCCGACACTGCCGACGAGTATCGCTACCGTGCCCTTATACCCGAGCTTTTCGCAGAGAGCCTCGGTCAGAGCGGCACCGTCCTCGTAGTTGTGCGTATTGCCGACGTAAGCGATCCTTTTGCAGCCCTCGGCGGCATCGGAGCTGGAGAATGTCATGACCTTGGTCCCCGAAGCGACCATGCTGTCCAGGATAGGAGATATGATGCTCTCATCCGCGACATCCACGCCGATCACGTCATAGCCTGCGGTTTCAGCCGCGTGCAGGCGCTGCGCCTGATCATCGGCCGAAGCGGAATCTGGCGCCATGTACTCGTAGGTAACCGTAATGCCCCGCTCAAGGAACTGTCGCTGCGCCTCCTCCATGCCGAGCGCTACCGCATCCAACCAGGGATGGACGATCTTATACGTGAAATAGAAGTTGTAGCTGTCCTTTTTCGGCACATACGCGTCGAGCACGTGGTTGAAATCAACCGCGCTGTGAGCGGAAGTGTCCGGCAGAACCGAATACATAACATCGGTCACCTGCGCGCTGTCGGGCTCCTGCGGGATGTCAGGCTTTGAACAGGCCGCCAGTGCGAGCGAAGCCGCCAGCAACAGCACCGTCAGGCGTTGTTTCGTGTTTCTTCTCATCTGATCACCTTCATCTTAATGAAATGATTTGATAAATAATGTCCTTCGGAATATTATACCACATCTGTTGTGAAGTGAAGCCAAAAATATTCGGAAAAATATATAATATGTATCGGCCCGAAAACGGAAAGAATTAACGGAAGAAAAAGGTAAAAAGTGATTGACAGAGAAAAGCATCGGATGTATAATTTCAATGTTGCTGACAAGGTCAGAATGCTTTCGGCTCCGTGGTCAAGAGGTTAAGACATCGCCCTTTCACGGCGGTAACACGGGTTCAATTCCCGTCGGAGTCATAGCAACCGGATTGTTCCAGTTGCTATTTTTTTTAGAGAAACAGATGACGGACCCTTAGCTCAGTTGGTCAGAGCAGCCGGCTCATAACCGGCCGGTCCTGGGTTCAAGTCCCCGAGGGTCCATAGCAACCGGAAAAGCCGGTTGCGGTTACGCGGAAGTGTTATCGAAGCGTAACTACATTGATAAAAAGAAATTCTTCTTTGAAGTATTTCGGATTTCTTTGGCCCGGTGGCTCAGTTGGTTAGAGCGCCGCCCTGTCACGGCGGAAGTCGTCGGTTCGAGTCCGATCCGGGTCGTAGAGTGAATTGAACATTTTCACTTTTTCAAGACAGTTTTCGGTTAATTTTTCTGCGAAAAATTAATCTGCTTGGGATCTTAGCTCAGCTGGGAGAGCATCTGCCTTACAAGCAGAGGGTCATAGGTTCGAGCCCTATAGGTCCCATACCTCGTTATGAGGGAGCGTAATATGCGCGGATTCAATGCATTTCATTGAATTTGCCGGTGTGGCGGAATTGGCAGACGCAAGGGACTTAAAATCCCTCGGGGGCAACTTCGTACCGGTTCGAGTCCGGTCACCGGCATTTCTTTTTTTATTCTGAGTGATTCTGTGATTTTTTCTGAACTCATTCATTTTTCCCAATTTAAAGTTATATTTTATTCTTCTATGCTATTATTATACTTGTTTTTCGATACTATATATGGTACTATAAAGGAGCTCCCATTATGCCTACTGTTGATAAGCTGATAGATAAAAGAGCACAGGGGATCTGATAACCATAAAGCAGGAAAATCCGTTGAAAAAGGTGTATGTCACGGATATCCTGAACAGGATCGGAAAGTGAGGCGGAAGTATGCAGATTAAGGATTACATGGAACTCCCTTACACGAAAATGATCAAAGAGATCAACGACGAATCGGGACATTACTACTATGGGTGGATTTTGGAATTGGACGGATGTCAGAGCACCGGTGAGACCCTGGAGGAATTGATGGAGTCTCTTAAAGAGGCAATGGAAGGCTATATTGAAGTTAAAATGGAGAGAGAACTGCCGATTCCGCTGCCTCAGCAGGATGAGAGCTATAGCGGGAAATTCGTGCTCAGACTGCCAAAATCCCTGCATAAAAGGCTTACCATAGAGGCATCTAATGAAGGAGTGAGTCTTAATCAGTGGGCATGCTATAAGCTGGCATTGTAGGTCACACCGGAAATACAAATCGCACGATGCATTGATATATATCGCACGATATACTTGACGAAATCGTGCGATTTTGTTATAGTAGTTCCGGGAGGTGGTTATATGTCGATCACTGCTACTGAACTTAAAACAAATCTCAGCAAGTATATCCTTTTGGCAGCTACAGAGGATATTTATATTACCCAATACGGAAAAGTTGTGGCTAAGCTCACCAGTCCTTTTGAAAAAAGGGTTGAGATCGCAGAGTCATTATTGGGTATTCTGCCGCAAAGCAAAACTATGGAAGAAGCAAGAGAGGAACGACTGCGGGAAGTATGAGAGTGCTTTTTGACACTAATGTTATCATTGATGTTTTACAGAACAGGGAACCGTGGAGCCTTGACGGAATAAAGCTTTTTCATGCAGTTGCTGACAGAAGGATAATCGGATGTATTACAGCAAAACAGATCGCGGACATCCATTATATTTCCCAAAAGCAGTTTAGCGAAACAGATAATTCAGACTCAAAATGCCGCAGCATTATCACCGGTCTCCTTTCACTGTTCGAGCTGTTGGATACACTGGCGGCAGATTGTCAAAATGCTGTTTTTTATGAGAATAACGACTACGAAGACGCGATCATGATCGCAACGGCTGCCCGCTGCAAAGTTGACTGCATCGTGACCCGGGACGGCAGGCATTTTAAATCCGCACCGCAGGATATACTCACGCCGGGGGAACTGCTGGAAAGACTTGGCGACTGTCCCGACTGAGGGAAGGATACAACGGCAAGACTGACCGGACAGTTTTTGCGATGGTAAAAGCTTGTTCCGGAACCGCTTTTGAAAAAGGAGAAGAAGGAAAGGTAAGCAGAATGGATGAAAGATTTTCCAGGACCGCGTTGTTATACGGTGACGAGGCGATGAAGCGGCTGGCGAGCTGCAGAGTTGCAGTTTTCGGCGTGGGCGGAGTAGGCGGATATGTGGTCGAGGCGCTGGCGCGGTCGGGGATCGGGGCACTCGATCTGATCGATAACGACAAAGTATGCCTCTCGAATATCAACAGGCAGATCATCGCGACCACGGCTACGCTCGGGCAGTACAAGGTGGACGCGGCCGAGGCGCGCGTAAGAGACATCGCGCCCGACTGCGAGGTCCGGACGTATAAGACATTTTTCCTGCCCGCGACGCAGGATATGTTTGATTTTACGCAGTACGACTACGTGGTCGACGCGATCGACACCGTGACCGGAAAACTGGCGATCATAGAGAAGGCAAAGGCGGCAGGAGTGCCCGTGATATCCTCGATGGGGGCCGGCAATAAGCTGGATCCGACGGCATTTGAGGTGGCGGATATCTATGAGACCTCGATCTGCCCGCTGGCCAAGATCATGCGCAAGGAGTGCAAGAAGAGGGGCATAGAGTCGTTAAAGGTGGTGTACTCAAAGGAGGAGCCGAGAGTGCCGCTGAGTGAGACCGGGGGCGCGGACGGGGCGACAGAGAATATGGTGGACGGTGCTGCTGCCGGCGGCGAGATCATTACGAACAGAAAGAGGGTAACACCCGGGTCGACCGCATTTGTACCGTCGGTGGTCGGACTGATCATCGCAGGGGAGATAGTGAACGAACTGACGGGGATAGGGTGAGCGCGGCATTCGGGAGAATAGATAGAGTCCCGGAAAAAGGAAAAAGGCTCTTGGCCCTCCGCCAAATCCAGCAGTGGGTCGAACCTTATCCACAAACATAATACCATAAATGTCGCAAAAGTCAATCTCTACTTGGATAAACGAGGAGTTCACCGCTTTTCAAAATCACATATATATTACACTGTCATACAAAATGCAAGCTGAATAATTGGAAACTCTCTCGTTGACACATGCACGATTATGCATTATCCTAAATGTACGCAGATATCGGGTAATGGCGGTCTGCGGCGGGGTTGGTATGCATTTAGGAGGATGGAAACTTATGGGTTTACTGGACAAGTTATTTGAAGGAAACAAGGACCTGGAAAAGGCGGCGAAGGGGCTGCTGAACGGTCTGCTGAACGCGGCGGAGAAAAAGTCGGAGTCGGCTGATGACGGCGCGCAGCCTCAGCAGCAGAGGTTTGAGGAAGAGGACGGAGGAGAGTCGGGATTCTCGTGGGGCGATAAGAAGCCGGCCGAGGAGAATCAGTACAATTTCGACGGACCTTTCTGGGTTTATTTCGAGAATATTTTCAGGGCGGAGTTCGCGGCGACGCCGTTCCAGAAGAATCAGATCTCGTCGAACAGGATCGCGTATACGTTCTATTCGGGTGTATCGAAGGTGCTGGTTGTGGAGCTGATGTCGGAGAACTGCTCAGCGTACAAGCTGCGCGAGGATACGAAAAAGGAGGGCGTGCCTTACACGCGCTTCTATATCGACCATTTCGGATGGTGGAACACGCGCGAGTACGTGGTTACACGCATGCGTGCGGCGATGAAGGCCTGATCGGCACAGATCCGCGACTTACGCGAAAGGATAACATGTGAAAAACAGAGGGAGAACGCTTTGCGCCTGCGGCGGACCCGGCACGGACCAGCATATGACTTCGCAGGCAGTCGGTCGGTGTACGGTCTTGTACATCCCGGAATTACCGGGATTTAACGTTTTCTCCCTCTGCTTTATTTTTGCGGAGGAACTTATTTCATGTCACTTCTGGACCTGCTCTCGGATGCGCAGACATGGAACGCGTTTTACGAATACAAGCTCTCGCTCGCCTGCACGAAGCAGTTTACGGGCGAGCTGCGCGAGTTCATAGATGAGAAAAAATACGAGCCGGTATGCGAGGGGATACTCGCAGGCCGGCCTTTTCCGCTGCCGCGAAAATCCGTGATCGCGAAGATGGGGAGTGACAAAAAACGCGTGGTGTACACGTATCCCACCGCGGAAAATACGGTACTGAAGCTGCTGACGTGGCTGATCCTAAGGAAGTATGACGGGATATTCAGCGACAATCTGTACTCGTTCAGACCCGGGCGGACTGCGAAGGACGCAGTGAGGAGACTGCTGAGGGACAGGAGGATAAGACCGACTGAGGGGACGCAGACAGAGGAGTTGAGGACAGAGGGGACGGTTCTTCTGTCTGATGAATCCTCAGACAGAAGAACCGTCCCCCTGTCCTCGCTACTGTCCGGTGAATCCTCAGACAGAAGAATCGTCCCCCTGCCCTCACACTTGTACAGTGCTTACAAAGTGGACATCCACGACTACTTCAACTCGGTGCCGGCGGAGAGGCTGGTTCCGATGCTGGAGCGGGTGCTGGCGGACGACGGGAGACTATGTGATTTCCTTGAAAAACTGCTGCTCGAGCCGAATGTGCTCGACCGCGGCAGGGTGGTCGCCGAGCGGAAGGGGATCATGGCCGGGACACCGCTGTCGTCATTTTACGCGAATCTGTATCTTGCGGAGCTGGACAGGCATTTTGCGGAAGCGGGCGTGCTGTACGCGAGGTATTCGGATGACATCATAGTTTTTGCCGACAGAGGCTATGATGTGAGCGTCCATGCGGACTATATTAAGGCATTCCTTGAGGAGCGGGGGCTCACCGTAAACCCTGCGAAAGAGTGCTTTTACGCGCCGGGGGAGGGCTTTACGTTCCTCGGATTTTACTGCGGCGAGAAGGTGGACATCGCGCCGGCGACACTCAAAAAACTGAAACAGAAGATGCGGCGGAAACGCGACGCGCTGGCGCGCTGGGCGAAGCGCAACGAGGTCGAAGGAGAGAAGGCGGCCAAGGCATTTATCAGGATATTCAACCGTAAGCTGCTCGAGGCTCCGCAGGACAATGAGCTGTCGTGGAGCAGCTGGTTTTTTCCTGTGATCGGAACGACCGACAGTCTGCACGAGATCGATCTGTACGCGCAGGACTGCCTGCGATACCTGATCTCGGGGCGGCACACGAAGAAGCGTTTTGATGTGCGGTATGAGGACCTGAAGGCGCTGGGGTACAGGTCGCTGGTGAATGCGTATTATGCAAATGATGCACACTGAATGAATCGTTATATGCAAATATTGCGCATGAGATTGACAATAATATGCAAATATTGCATACTGTATGTGCGGAGGTGTGCAAATGACTGAATTAAAAAAAATAAGAAGCGAAAAGCATCTGTCACAGCAGGATGCGGCGAAGTTACTGGGTGTTTCTCTGCGTTCGTATATAACATATGAGAATGATGAGGCGAAGACCGACAGTATAAAATACCGTTTTCTGCTCCATGAACTCGGACAGATCAATAAGATGGACGAGGAGCATGGCATTCTGCAGAGGGAAGATATTATCAGGGGATGCAGCGAAGTTTTTGCAGACTACGATATTGATTATTGCTATCTTTTCGGCTCGTATGCGAAGGGGAAGGCGGCGGAGACCAGCGATGTGGATCTGATGATCTCCGGCCAGGTTACGGGGCTGAAATTCTACGGACTGGTCGAAGAACTAAGGGAAGCACTCCACAAAAAGGTTGATCTGCTGGATGTTAAGCAGCTTTTAAACAATGAGGAATTGTTGAACGAGGTATTAAAATCGGGGATAAAGATTTATGGATAACATTAAAAATGACAGTTTCTTCGTGCGTAAGATCAGCGAGGACCTTGCATTTATTGTTAAGCATACCAGGGACATTGATAAAGAAGAACTGAGTAAAAACGAGGTTCTTTTAGACTCGATGATGTTCAGACTGATACAGATATCAGAAAATGCCAAACGATTGAGCGAGGAATACAAAAGGGCACGTAAGAAAATCCCGTGGGTAGCTATATACGGATTGAGAAACAGGATAGTTCATGACTACGGGAATGTGGATATAGATATCGTTTATTCAACATTGAAAGACGATATACCGGAACTGCTCGAAGCGATTTCAGAAGGTAAAAACGAAGAATGAAGAATAATAGGATTGTGGCTCTGACCAAGTTGTCAGAGGATAGAAAGGCGGAGGTTCGGGCGCTGGAGGCGCTGTGCAGGGAAGCGGACGGGACCGAGGCGGTCGCGGAGCTGTCGAACGAATTGAATTTCAGCCGCAGGCTTAAATGCTTTTTCCTGTACTATGAGGAGAGCGAGCTGATCGGATTTATGGGGATTTTCTGCCCGGACGGGAAAAACGCGGAGATACAGGCATTTACCGCACCTGCCAGAAGGCGCATGGGTGTGTTCACGACACTGCTCGAGCCGGCGGGAGAGGAACTGAAATACAAGGACGTAAAGCAGGTGTACTTTGTCGCGGAACCGGTGTCCGAGGGCGCGGTGCGGACTGCGGAAGCGATGGGGATGAAGAGATGCTACTCGGAGCTGGTGATGAGGCTGGAGAGTGATGATCGCGGCGGCAAGAATATGTCCAAGCGGACCGATGGTGATGAAGGCAGGAGTAACAACAGGACCGGCGGCGGGGCAGGTCGACCGGAGGGAACCGACGGCACCGGGGAGAATGCAGGACCCACAGACAAAAGAACCGTCCCCGTGTCTTACTTTACGCTGTCGTGCGCGGCGGACGAGGGCGGCCTGAAATACACTCTGTTTGACGGAGATGAGGAGGTCGGGACCGCAGGCGTGTACGAGGGCGGACGCGAGCTGTTCATATACGGCGTCGAGATAAAGGAGAATCTGCGCGGGCAGGGCTACGGAGCGGCATTTACGGAGCTGCTGATCAGGGATCTGAAGCGCAGCCGGCCGGGCAAACAGATAAAGCTGCAGGTGAGGAGCGACAATGTTCCCGCGATGCGGATATACGAGAGCTGCGGATTTGTGATAGAATCAGAGCGGATATATTATTCGCTGAAATGACACGTTATACCCATTATACCCTTGACTGAATCACAAACAAAGGGTATAATGGGTATAATAGTTTTGGCTAAAGGAGGTGAATGAGTGGAAAAAGAAGACATTTACAGGAAAATAACCGAATTGGAGCGAGAAATAGCGGTCCTGCCCGAGGGCAGCATATCAAAGAAAACGATCCGCGGAAAGGACTATTATTACCACCGGATAACACGGGACGGGAAACGGACAGAAAAATACGTGAGTTTCGGGGAGCTTGAGGAGCTTAACGCCGGGATTCAAAAAAGAAGGGCACTGGAAAAGGAACTGAAAAAACTGGAAAGTTCGGTGCAGAAAGAGGCGCAGCACGGAAAAGCTGTTCGCACAGACAGATCGGACGGTCTTGCTTTCAAAACCACAGTCAGGATCGGGAAACAGCTGGAAGCGCAGATTGAGCCAACTAGAAAATATAAGAAAAGAGAATGCATCGGTATTCTTCGTGATTACGTAATGGGGCCGCATCAGGATAAGGTTCTGATCATATACGGACTCAGGCGGACCGGAAAAACAACGATGATCAGACAGATACTCACGGAATTATCGGAGGAAGAGTTTTCGAAAGCGGCATTCATACAGGTTTCAACGGGAGATACATTATCAGCCGTGGATGCGGATCTGAAGCTTCTTGAGAAAAACGGGTTCAGATATGTCTTTGTCGATGAAGTTACATTGATGGATGATTTTATCGAAGGGGCGGCACTCTTTTCTGATATTTATGCCAGCAGCGGAATGAAAGTGATCCTATCGGGAACCGACTCGCTCGGATTCGCATTTACCAGAGAGGAACAGCTCTATGACAGATGCATATTTCTGCATACGACATTTATTCCTTATCGGGAGTTTGAGGGAGTGCTGGGGATCCGGGGGATCGACGAATACATTCGCTACGGCGGAACGATGAGCCTGGGCGGCATAAATTATAACGCCGACACTCCGTTTTCTGACTCAAAGCATGCAGAAGAGTATATTGATACGGCAATCGCAAAGAATATTCAGCATTCGCTGAAGGCATATCAATACGGCGGACACTTTCGATTGCTTCTGGATCTGTACGAGCACGGTGAACTGACAAATGTGATAAACCGTGTGGTTGAGAATATTAACCACAGTTTTACAAAGAGTGTGATCGAAAAAACATTCAAGTCGCATGACATTTCCGTGACGGCCACAAATCTGCTGAAGGACCGTGAGGCTCCCATCAATATCCGGGAACATATGGATATCGACGAGGTAACGCTGGGCATGAGGCGGATGCTGGACATACTGAATAAAGAGGAGCAGAGCATAGAGATCGAAGAAGATCATATGCGGCAGATCCGGGAGTATCTGACCATGTTGGATCTCATCATGGATATTGAGCTGGAATATCTACCGGATGTGAGTCAAAGCAGCAAAGTCACGGTTGTGACCCAGCCCGGCATGAGGTATGCACAGGCAGAAGCTATTGTTGAAAACATGCTGCTGGATGCGCGGTTTAACGATCTGTCGGCAAGAGAAAGGCAGCGGATACTGGACAGATTATTGTCTGAGATCTGCGGGAGAATGATGGAGGATATCGTTCTTCTTGAAACAAAGCTTGCCTGTCCCGATAAGAAAGTATTTAAGCTGCAGTTCCCGGTTGGTGAGTTTGATATGGTTATATGCGATCCGAAGGAGCTTACGTGCAAAATATTTGAGATCAAACACAGCAGCGAACAGGTGCCTGAGCAGTACAGGCATCTGGAAAATGAGGAAAAAAGTGCGATGACAAGTCACAGATACGGAGACATCGTAGGAAAGTATGTGATCTACCGCGGGAAGACGGATACCGGAGGAGAAATAGAATACCTGAATGTAGAGGAATACCTTAAGTCATTAGGAGGAAAACATGAGAGCATTTGAGAGATTTGTTGAGTACGCAAAGGTGCACACGACATCGAGCGAGACGAGCGGGAAGCACCCGAGTTTTGACGGGGAATTCGCGCTGGCAAAGATACTGAAGGAGGAGCTGGAGCGGATCGGCATGCAGCAGGTGAGGACCGACGAGCACGCGTACGTGTACGCGATGCTGCCGGCGACGCCCGGGCACGAGGGCGCGCATCCGATGGGATTTATCGCGCATATGGACACATCGCCCGATGCAAGCGGAAAGAACGTAAACCCCGTATTCCACAAGGATTACGACGGCAAAGACGTTGTGCTGCCGGCGACCGGCGCGGTGATGAGCGTCGAGGCATTCCCGTTCCTGAAAGACATGGCGGGCGAGACCCTGATCACGAGTGACGGAACCACGCTGCTGGGCGCGGACGACAAGGCCGGAGTGGCCGAGATCATGACCGCAATGGAGACGATCATCAACGAGAACAGGCCGCACGGCGAGCTGTGGGTGGCATTTACGCCTGATGAGGAGATAGGCGAGGGCACCGATTTCTTTGACCTGCCGAATTTCGGCGCGGAGTACGCATACACCGTGGACGGCGGTGACGTGAACTGCCTCGAATACGAGAATTTCAACGCGGCATCGGCAGACATCAGGATAAAGGGATTTTCCGTGCATCCGGGATCCGCGAAAGATACGATGATCAACGCGTCGACCGTTGCGATAGAGCTGCACTCGATGCTGCCCGCGCACGAGAGGCCCGAGGAAACCGAGGACCACGAGGGATTTTTCCATCTGACGGGAATCGGCGGGCACGTGGCCGAGGCCGAGATGAGCTACATCATCCGCGACCACGACAAGGCGCGTTTTGAGGAACGCAAGGCGCTGATGGAGCGCATCGCCGCGGATCTGAACAACAAATACGGCGCGGGCACGGTAACGCTCACGCTGAAGGACTCCTACTACAACATGCTGGAGCAGATCAGGCCGCACATGCACCTGATCGAGAACGCCGACAAGGCCATCCGCCGCGCGGGCATGACGCCCGTGACGGTTCCGGTGCGCGGCGGTACGGACGGCGCGAGGCTGTCGTACGAGGGCCTGCCCTGCCCGAACCTGGGGACCGGCGGATTCAATTTCCACGGCAATTTCGAGTGCATCACCGTCGAGCGTATGGACCGCGCGGTGGAA
>JAEEGH010015320.1_pt1 | contig 16672 bp, 7 predicted proteins | sample 9134181 | NCBI WGS metagenome assembly JAEEGH01 (sample SAMN16246544, study PRJNA631951) | gut metagenome | biome: gut microbiome; feature: rumen; material: DP-attached | host: Bos | place: Iran: Karaj | collected 2018-10
AATTTACAAGGGCGATAAACCGTACAAGGGCGGCAAAAATGCTCCGATTCTCTTGATGGGTGATTCGTTTACTGGCGTGTTCGAATCTGTTGACCAGAAGAGCGGTGGTCCAGGTTCTCTCCTTGCTTATGCGACGGGGCTTGACGTTCAGGTGCTTACGAGCTGGGGCGGTGGTCCCGGCGTTCGTGCTCGTTTGAAGAAAATGAAAAAGGACATGCTGAGCAAACGTCTTGTGATTTACATGATGACTGCACGAGATTTCTGGCAAAGCCCGATGGAATGGGATGGTTTGTAATTAGGATTTCGAAATGAAATCTCTTTTGTCTAAGCTATTCTGGCCGGCGTTAATTATTGTCTTTGTTGTTGCGCTTTCGCTGGTTCTTTGGAGCGGGAGCGGCAAAAATGTGTCTTATCGCGAAATGGCTTGCACGTTCGAAGAGCTGAATCCGTTTTGTTTGGATTCCATTCGCGAGTGGCGTGAAGGCCTTGCTTACTTTGATAGTAGTGTCGCGGCGACGCATGATACATTAAGTTCCCTCAAAAATTTGTTGTGGAATTTTTGGAACATCGAATTTGCCGGGGCGGGCGAGGCGTCGGTTGCTAAAGATGCTGTGCTGCCGTTGCGTGTTCTTGCTAATCGTAAATCGGGCTGCATGGGACTTTCGTGGCTTGCGCTTATGGTGGCGGAAACGCGCGATTTACGGCTCGATGCCATCCTCTTGCCGGGGCATGTTTTTTTGCGCTACAATTCCGCGAACGAATCAATGAACTTGGAACCCAACCGTCGCGGATTTTCATACACGGATGAAGAATATCGCGAAAAGTACAAAGACGGAAAATGGACGGGGTTGGAATTCCGTGCGCTTGAACCTAAGGAATTTGTTGGACTTGCCGCGTTCGATATTGGCAATTTGTACCTTGAAAATGACGTGCCTCGGGCACTGACTTGGTACCGGATGGCCGAAGAATTTTTCCCGAAATACCCGGGGATTCGGGCGAACCAGCAGATTGCCAAAAGCCGTTTGCCTGATTCAATGTGATTTTTCTCAATATATCGCGTCTTTACTGCTTGTTAAAGGGTTTTCAAGCTCATTTACTGTTGTTTTTTGTGTCCTTAAAAAACTATTTTTAAGGAGAAATGTTTAAGTCCAAGTGTTGGAATAGTTCCTGCCTTTCTGTCAAGGTACTTTTTTTAGTATCGTTTTTTTTCTTTGTTTCCGGATGTGATACTTTTTTGGGAGATCATGTTTGGCTCAATGCTCCGGTCGAAAAGGACGCTGCTCACGAAGGTTTTGTTCTCATCAAAGCGTCGAAAGTAAAGAATTCGAGCGGAGGCGCTTTGGCCATTTTGGGAACTTATCTCAAGTCTGCTAAGGCGAGTGAGCGTCCTCAGTTACGTGCGTCCCTAAATTACGATTTTTCGATGGGCGTGCACGAGGTCACCTGTGCCGAATTCAAAAACGTCATGGGGGCGACTTTTGATGAACGATGCGATGGAAAAAATTCGGATTTGTTGCCTGTGACGAAGGTGACTTATTTTGATGTCGTACTATATACGAACGAACTCAGCAAGCGTGAAGGATATGATACGGCCTATTCCTATTCGTCTCTAAATTTTGATGCCGCCGGAAACTGCATTTCGATGGAAGGATTGGTGTTTCATCCCGAGGTGGATGCGTATCGCATGCCGACCGAAGCGGAATGGATCATGGCTGCGGATAGGGACTGGAATCCGTCTGGAGAATGGAATGCTTTGAATTCTGATTTTCAACCGAAAAACGTTTGCTCGTACCCCCGTCTTCATGGTGATTTTTGCGATATGGGCGGAAATGTCAAGGAGTGGGTTTCTGATTGGCTTGGTTATTATAAGGACACGACGATTACGAACTATATTGGCGCTCCGGACGGCGGTGTTCTTGGAGAACGTGTTATCAAGGGCGGTAGTTACCGCAATGATCCCGCGGCGATCAAGCTCTATAATCGCGGTGATGTCTATATCGTGACATCGGCGGCGAAATCGGATTACCTCGGTTTTCGTGTTGCGTTTGGTAAAATCCCGAATGCGGTATGGATGGGGCGTGACGGAAAGGTTCGTGAAAGCCGAATCATTCCAATGGCGAGTGCTTCTATCATCAAGGAAAATATAGGGACATATCGTACAAAATTGGTTTTCCGCAATGACGTTTCGGGACGCTTGGCGTTTGTTGATTATGTTAACGGAACTTTGTTCGTGACGGAACTTGCGGATACTGTCGATTCGTATCACCCGGATATTTCTCCTGATGGAAGACTGGTGGCCTATTGTACGGGTATGGAAGGCGTTTCTGGGAAATCGACTGTTTATATACGCCCGCTTTCGGTGAGTTCTACAAAACCCATTAAATTGAACATCAAGGGGAACGCCTCGATTCCACGGTGGCGCGTGCTCGAAAACGGAGATACGGTAATTGTTTATGTGTCCGATGCCGGGAACAATAAAGACGCGTCTTCGTTTAAGTCCAAGAGTACGTGGCAGGTGAAGTACAACCAGGGCCGCTTTGGAACTCCCAAAAAACTTTTCGATGGGGCGTATCACGGAGGCGTCTCGGATGACAATACGCTCGCTGTGACCGGCGCTCGCTTGTTGAGGGCTCGTGTCGCCAGTCCTGGCGGAACGCTTGCGAATGGCCGCGATACGGTGTGGTACAATGGCGAGCAGGCTTGTAACGTGTCTCTTGCACATGACGGTACGAAACGCGTGGCGTTCTTGGATTTTGGTGGAAAAACCGGAGCTGAGTTTGTAGGCGAAAGTTATAGGACTCACGAACGATTGCTGATTGCGGATAGTACGGGGCGTCTCATCAAGGCTATTCCTGCTCCGGAAGGGTATTCTTTTGATCATTCGGAATGGGTGTTGAGCGAAGTCGGAGATGCTCATGGGGGCTTTATTGTTGCCACGCTTTCGAACGCAAGTGGCGCGCATTCAAAAATTGTTCTGGTGAATGTGAAGGACGACTCTGTTTTGGATTTGGTGAACGGCGATGAACTCTGGCACCCATGCCTTTGGCGTAAGGATGTCGTTGTTCCTAAAACGGCTGATCTTGACCCTGATAGTGCGGGTATTTATTTGAATCCGTCGGATAAATGGGAATCTGTCATTATGCGGTTCAAGATGGAACTCTTGTGGAAGTACCGGGATACCGCCAATGTCGCGATTTTGGGATCGTCGAGACCGATGTTCGGCGTGAGCCCAAGTGGACTTGATAAACGGTTCTTTGCCGTGAATTTTGGACAAACTCCTAATTCGATTTACACGTCGAGAGATTTTTTGGAACGTTATATTTTCAACCACATGAAAAAATTGAAATATTTGGTTGTCTCTCTCGATATCGATTTTTGGCACAAAATAGATGGTTCTGATGGCGATAACTTCTTCTATACGGATTTTGACAACTATCCCGGTTACGTGTATGATGCCAATCATGATTACTGGAAGGATGGATACCCTGAGGGACTTTTGGAATATACGGAAAATTCAGTGGGGTCGTCGGATGAATCCTGTTATATGAAAGACCGTGGACGTTATACTAATACGGTTTGTAATTCGTGGCGTGAAGAACCTGAAATCGAACAGGACAGCACATATTATGACGAACACATGAATTTGATTGAAGATAGCAAGAGTGCGCTTATCTCGATTGTCAAGGAAGCGGCGAAGCGTGATATTCGCGTGGTTGGGCTTATATTCCCGCAAAGTCCGGCGTATGCGAAAACGGGGGCTTTTGGCCGCTATGGCTTGCGCCGTAGCACTGCAAAAAAATTGATTGATGAACTGAAGGCTTTGAATAAGAAATACCCGAATTTCGTGCTGATGGACGAAAATAAGATGGGTAAGCATGACTATTCCGACATGATGGCGGTAGATGAAGACCATCTTTGTGCTGGTGGCAGTGTTATTTTGACTTCTCATTTGAATGACCTCTTATTGTCTTGGGAGAGTCAGAAATGAGATGTGGTGCCTTGAAAAATTGCTTTTGGATGACGGCATTTCTGTTGTCTGTGACTCTTGAAATGTCGTGTTCTGATAATGATGATTTATCGTTTGAAGAAGAGTATGTGTCGAATCTTTCATCGAAAGAATTTGATGGGTTTGTGTATGTCCAGGCTGGTAGAAAATCGACGTATCTGGGAACCGATGAAAAGGGCGTGCGCGGTAGCGAAACACCGAAAATGGAAGTCAAGTTTTCGTATGATTTTTACATCGGCGATCATGAGGTGACCCGTGGCGAGTACAACGCGTTGCGTGAGAAAGCCGGGGGCGAGTGCGAAGGAAGATGCAGTGATGCAATCCCTGTGACGAACGTGACCTTTTTTGATGCCGTACTTTATGCGAATGCCAAGAGTAAGGCTGAAAATCTCGATACCGTTTATACGTACAAGGAAGCTTCGTTTAACGAATCCGGTAATTGCGACAATTTAGTTGGCTTTGCGTTCCATACGGATGTGTATGGCTTCCGTTTGCCGACGGAAGCGGAATGGGTTTATGTAGCCAACCAAGGGTGGAATTCACAAAAAAGTTGGAATACTGCCAATTCCGGTTATGAACTCCATGACGTTGCAACATCGGATACGAATAAACTTGGTGTATATGATATGGCCGGTAACGCTCTTGAATGGGTGAACGATTGGTTGACTTATTTTAAGAAGGGTTCGGTGACGAATTTTGTGGGTGGTTCGGATGGCGGAAGCCTTGGCGAACGCGTTGTCAAGGGCGGTAGTTTCAGGAGCGATGCCTCGTTGATGAATACGTATAGCCGTGGTGATGTTTATACGGTGACGTCTTCGACTAAAGGGGATTATCTCGGATTCCGCTTGGCGCTTGGGGTAATTCCAAAACCAAAATGGCTTGATGAAAGTGGAACAATCAAGGAATCGGTGGTTCATTTTACGACTTCGATTTCGACGATGAAACATCTGACAGGAACATTTGAATCAAAGATCGTTTTCAGGAATGATGCTACGGGTCGATTGTCGTACGTTGATTTTGGTAGTGGTGTTATTTCTGTTGTGGAGATTAAGGATACTTTGCACGCTTATCATCCGGACATTTCGCCCGATGGAAAACGTGTGGCGTTCTGTACGGGCACCGAAGGTGTTTCGGGAACGTCGAGCGTTTATGTGCGAAATTTGGATGCGAAGGGTTCCGGGCTTGTCAAGTTGAAAGTTGAAAGCGCTGCGATTCCGCGTTGGCGTGTCCTTGAAAATGGCGACACGGTGATTGTCTATGTGACAAGTGCCGCGAACAATAAAGAAGATGATGATTTTGTGGCAACTAGCACTTGGCAGGTGAAATTTGCAAATGGCAAATTCGGTACGCCGCAAAAGCTTTTCGATGGTGCATATCACGGTGGCATAAGCGATGATGGAACGCTTGCGGTGACGGGTGCAAGGCTTTTGCGCGCAAAGATGGCAACGAGCGGCAAGACTCTTGCATCAGGAATTGATACGGTATGGTACGATGGTGAACAGGCTTGCAATGTGTCGCTTGCGAACGATGGCAGCAACCGAACGTTGTTCCTTGATTTCGGGGGCGATGCGGGCAAGGCTTTTGTGGGCTCTTCTTACCGTACTCATGAACGGCTCTTGGTGACGAACGCAAAAGGAGAACTTATCCAAAGTGTCGCGGCGCCGAAAGGTTATTCGTTTGACCATACGGAATGGGTTCTTGGTGGCTCCAATCTTGCGGTGGCAACGCTCACAAATGCTAACGGAGTCCATGAAGAAATTGTACTGATTAATTTATCTGATAGTTCCGTGATTTCGATTGCCGAAGGGGAGGAACTTTGGCATCCGTGTCTGTGGCATTCACGAGTCAATTACGACAGCGAAGAACTCGATACGGACAGTGCTGGAGTCTATTATACCTCTAGCGCTTATTATAGCGCTCTGGAACTGAGCGTGAAACTGGAACGTTTTTGGGAAAATCGCGACAAGATTACTGCTGTTGCGCTTGGTTCGTCGAGGACGATGTTTGCTCTCCATGACAAGGAAATTAAGTCTTACAACTTGTTGAACATGGCTTATTCGGCGGGGCAGATGACGGGAATCTATTATCTGTTTTCGAACTACGTCATGAACCATCTAAAAAATTTAAAGGTCTTGGTGCTTGAACTTGCTCCGGACTTTTTCTGGTATGATGGCTTTAGCACTTGGCTTGATATTGTCTATAATCAGGTTCCGGGATTCAAGTACGATGAACACCATAATTTCTGGGTCGATGGTTTACCGGAACACTTTATTGACGCTCTAAAAGTGACGCCACGTCCTGAGACTGCGTTGCAGCATCCGTATAATTTGGACGACTTTTTGTTGCCGAGTGCGGAATGGGGTGCTGCGGTGTTCATCAGGGATTCCTTGGCTCAAAATGAAAGCTCTCCTGTTTTTAACGAAAATTATTCGCTATTCAAAAATGTTGTGAATGAGGCGATTGAAAAAGGAATCACGGTTGTTGTGACTATTCCGCCGCAAAATCCGGGTTATTTGAAGACCGGCTCGTTTGGAGTCTATGGCCCGAGGAAAAGTTTGGCTAAGGAGATTATAGAATCGGTTCAATCTCTTGGGGCGGTGATTTTTGATGAGTACAAATTTGGAGCCCACGACTATACGAATAAAATGGCGTATAATACCGATCACTTGAGTGCTTTGGGTGCGAAACAGTTTACGCATCGGTTGGATTCTTTACTTTCAACGTTAGGAGAATGAATATGAAGTTCTTTTATACGAAAAAATGTTTTGTTTATACGGCGATGCTTGCCGTTATTTCCATGATGGCGTCTTGCTCGGATGATTCGCCGACGCAGACGGATATGGGAAGCTCTCTAGTTTGTGCTTCTAAGGATAATTGCCCGGATGTCAAATTGCAAGATGGTTTTGCCTTGGTTAAATCGTCTGAAAACTATGTTGAATTGGGCACGAATTCTAAATCGGCAAAAGCCAATGAACGCCCCGAAATGGATGTCAAGTTCACTTACGATTTCCAGTTGGGAAAGCATGAGGTGACTTGCAGCGAGTTCAATGCGTTGATGGGCGGGAAAAAAGGCAAATTGACTCTGGATTGTGCGAAGGATTCCTTGCCTGCGGTAAACGTGACTTTTTACGATGCCGTTCTCTTTGCCAATGCAAAAAGCAAAAAGGCTAAGTTGGATACCGCCTATACATATTCATCTGCGGAATTTGACAAGAAAGGCCATTGCGTTCTCATGAATGACTTTGCGTTTAAGCCGGAAGTCGAAGCGTTCCGTTTGCCTACGGAAGCGGAATGGACCTTTGCGGCAAAACTCTCGTTTTACCCTGAAAAAAGCTGGAATGCGGATAACTCCGATTTCAAGGCGCACGAAGTCTGCACGAAAAAAGATGAAAATGATTTTTGCGATTTGCTTGGAAACGTGACTGAATGGGTCAATGACTGGCTCGGAAGTTTCGCAGATACGTCTGTCACGAACTACGTTGGGGCGCCGAATGGCGGAAGTCTTGGCGAACGCGTTATCAAGGGCGGTAGCTTTAGGAGCGAAACTTCGACGATTAACTTGTATGCTCGCGGCGATGTTTATACCGTGACGGGAACAAGTGCTTCCGATTATCTAGGTTTCCGCCTTGCTTTCGGAAAAATCAAAAATCCTACATGGTTGGATGCTTCGGGAGAATCTTCCAGCGCAACGGTCTCGATAAAATCAGAAAAACTGTTGTCCCTTCTTGGGGCGACCCGTGCAAAGCTTGCGTTCCGTAACGACGTGACTAAGAATTTGGCTTATGTCGATTTTAGAAAGTCCTCTCCGAGAGTCGTTGAAATCAAGGATTCGTTAAACGTATTCCATCCGGATATTTCTCCGAACGGAAAGCTAGTGGCGTTTAGCACGGGGCAAGAGGGCGTTAGCGGAAAATCTGCGCTCTATGTTCGGAATTTGGATGCCGAAGGGAGTAACCGTGTGAAACTTGATGTATCCTCGGCGGCGATTCCGCGTTGGCGCGTGCTCGAAAATGGTGATACGGTGATTGTCTATGTGACGGATGCTGCAAATAACAAGGAAGAATCTTCTTTCAAGAAGGCTAGCACATGGCAGGTGAAATTTGCGAATGGCAAATTCGGTAAACCTTCGAAGCTTTTCGATGGCGCTTATCATGGCGGTATCAGCGATGATGAAATGTTGTCTGTGACTGGGGCGCGCTTGCTTCGAGCACGAATGGCCTCAAAGGGTTCTACGGTAACGTCGAAAGCTGTTGATTCTGTATGGTACAATGGAGAACAGGCCTGCAACGCTTCGCTGAACAAGACATCGAAGCGGACGTTGTTCCTTGATTTTGCCGGGGAAACGGGTAAAAAGTTTGTCGGCACGAAATACCGCACTCATGAACGTATGCTGATTGCGGATAGCGTTGGCAAATTGGTTTCGTCTGTGGGGGCTCCGAAAAACTGGACGTTTGACCATAGCGAATGGGTCTTGAACGACGAAAAGAATGCGGTCGTGTCGCTTGTCAATGCCGATGGTGCGCACCTGAAAATCGCGCTTGTCCATCTGAAGGATAGTTCCGTCACGACACTCGTCGAAGGCGATGAAATTTGGCATCCGTGCCTTTGGGCTTCTTCGGGCGCATCCGAAGAAAAGATTGCCTGGGACGAAGATAGTGTCGGCGTGTATGTTTCTGCGGCGAACCAGACAAATTATCTCCTTTCGCATAAGATGCCGTTGTTCTGGAAGTTGAAGGACTCCGTGGAACTTGTCGGGCTTGGCAATTCCCACATGTGGGCGGGTTTTGACCCGTCTAAAATGAGCGTCTCGTCGATGAACATGGGCGTGGTTCCTTGCGATATGCATTGTATCCATTATCTTTTCAAGAATTATGTTTTGAATCAATGCCCCAAGGTGAAATATGTTGTTGTTGGCCTTGATGTTGACTTGTGGTACAATATTGACAGTCGAACGGATATTGGAATGGGCATGGGGAACGCTCTTGGTTTCGAATACGACAAGAGCCACGATTTTTACCCCGATGGCGTTGACGATGCGTTTGTGAATCTCGTTATGGAAAATGCCGTAGATGAAGCGCCTTCGATTATAAAGGCTCGCGGTTGGCATGACGCTACAGATAACATTGGCTGGTACGATGAAAATGGCAAGTCCGAAATTCGCGGTGATTCGACATGGAGCGACTGCTTGTTCAACAAGAACCTTGCAAACTGCCTGGAAACATCGGACCAGAACACTTGTCTTTCGAATTACAACATGGATGTGTGTGTCGCGGATACGAGCTTGAACATGTGCCTGGCGAAGTCCCCGCTAAAGCAGTGTTCTGCGATTTTCTCCGGTGATATTGAAAAGCTGAAAGATCTTGTCCGCTTGGCTAAAGAGAACAATATTACGGTTATTGGTGCGACATTCCCGATAAGCCCGTATTACAAGAAAACGGGAACTTATGGACGCCATGGGCTCCGTCGCAGTCATGCCAAGAAAATCTTTGAAGAAATCAATGAGTTTGCGGACGGCAGGTCGAATTTCTATATCTTTGACGAGAACAAGTTTGGTGACCATGATTACCCATCTTCGATGGCGAATGATTACGACCATTTGAATAAGGATGGCGCAAAACAGTTCACAAAGCGCTTGGATGAATTCGTCAAGTCGATTGATTCGGGTAAATCTTCGAAGTAGGCCTCAAAATGCGTTTGTCCCTGATATTGGTGCCTGTTGCGGTTGTGCTGTTTGCGGTGTTCCCGCTGACGGATACCGATATCTGGTGGCATTTGGCTTGTGCGCGTGAATGGGTGACTACATGGACGCCTGTGCGCGAGCCTGTAGTGAACGTGCATGAATACTTTCAGCAGATAGTGGCGTTTGTCTATAATATTGGGGATGCTCCGCTGTTGGTTGCGTTCAAGGCGCTTCTTTGGGGTGCCGTTTTTATGTTGTTCTTACTTCCTTCGATTCGTTCGTCGAAGCTGAAGAACGAGAATGATGCTGAAAATCGTGAAGGCCTTTCTCCAATAATGTTTGCGGGAATTGTAGTCCTCCTCTTTGTATTCCGCTATCAGTTTGAAATACGGCCGGTGCTTTTGAGCATGTTGTTCCTTGGAATTTATTGGAACTTGTTGCCGTGGCTTTTTTACGGATGGCGTGAAGAACGTAAAACGAAGCATCGCGCGGAACCAAAAAAATTCCATTACGTTTTTCATCGGGCGTTCCGTTACCTGGCCGGCAATAAACTTGTGGGTGTGCTTTTGGTGCTCTTTATCCAGTGGATATGGTGCAAATGCCAGGGCCTTTACATTCTGGGATTGATTTTCGCATATGGCTTTTTCTTGTATGGACTGTGGTATCGCCGTTGGGTTAATTTTGGAAAGGTCCGGCAATGGAACGGAGTGCGGATCCCGTTCAAAATACTTGCTTGGCAGGTTCTTTTTATAATTCTGCTTTTTGCCGTACCGTTTTTCCATCGAGATGGCGTTAACTTGCTCCCTTATCCGTTCGAACTGTTGGATAGGCTCGTTGGACTTTCGTCTTCGGCAATCGTTTTTTCAAATGAAATTGCGGAGAATCGTTCGCCAATTACGCTTTTGCTGAATGGTGAAAATGCGTTACAGTCCGCTTTGATGATTGTACTTTGTGTGTGGGGGATGGCTTTAGCCATTGTCAGATGGAAATCTCAGCCTGCGCCCTATTTGTCGTGGCAGTTGTCGTGGCTTCCGAAAGAGCGAATCGATGCTATTTTTAGTCGCAGGTTGCAACCCTCCTGGCTTTTTATCACGGCGATTCTTGCACTCATCGCCGAACGCAACTTTGTACTCTTTTTACCGGTGTTTTTGGCGGTCCTTGTGCGTTTCCAGAAGCGTCAATCGAGTTCTAGACTCGGGCTTAGGGGCCGTCTTGCCGAACGGTCGCGAAAACTTGGCGCCAAGTTAAAGCTCATGAACCGCCCGATTTTGACTTCGGACTTTTTGCTTGCGGCTGTTGTTCTCGCTTTCGTTTTCGGGCAATGGGTGAAATCCGTTTCGTCTTACGATTCCATGATTGCCTACCAGCGTGTGCCCGTGGGGGCCGCGCACTGGATGATGGAAAATCCGCATCCGGGAAGGCTTTTCAACGATGACCGCGCTGGCGGATATTTGGCGTTTATGAATCCGTACGATTCGACGTACATTGATGGACGTTTTATCTTGAAAACGGCGGAATTTTTTGAGCGCTATCTTAGTTATGCGAAAATCCCTAGACTCTTTTTGGTGGATGCCGATTCGTTGGATATCGACCGCGTAGTGCTCCCGTTGCGCTATTATGCAAGGTGGGGTGATTTGATTGAAACACTTGATTCTTCCGAAAATTGGCACGTTGGGTATCGCGATTCACTTTTTGTTGTGATGGACCGCACAGAACGCCAGGATGTCCGTTTTAAATAATTTATTTTTTTATGCTAAAAATTTATTTTTGGATAGATTTAACGGCCCGTTGGGCATAGGAGTTGTGTATGAACCGTTTGGTGAAAATTGGACTTGCCGGTATGCTTGCTTTCGGGCTTGCTCAAGCCAAGGTGAATTTCCCATTCCCACAAATGTCTGATTATGGTGGAAATGTGACACTCTTGAGCGACAAGGCTAAGGCCTCTGAAGACCTCAAAAAGCAGTTCTCCTATTGGCTGAAGACTATGTACAACGAGCAGGGCGATGTAGCCGGTGTCCGTTCTGATCCGGGCTCCGACCAGTATTTTTCGGAAGGTGTCGGCTACGGCATGCTTCTGATGGTGTATTTTAGCGACAATACGACAAGCTATCAGCCGCAGTTCGATAAGATTTGGAACCTTTACAAGAAGATGATGAACGAAAACGGCCTGATGGTCTGGAAGGTCGGAAATCTTTCGACGAAGTATGACCAGGGTGCTGCGCTCGACGGCGATATTGATGCCGCTGCCGCTCTCGTGATGGCTTACTACCAGTTCGGCGACGAGAAGTACAAGGAAGATGCCAAGAAGCTCATCCAGTCCATGAAAAAGTTTGAATTCGAATCGAACGGTTTGCATTTACCGGGCGACAAGTGGGGCGAGGCGGGCTTTAACCGCAAAAATCCGGGCTACTTCGACCCGGCATACATGCCTGTGTTTGCCATGATTGATACTGAAAATGCAGAATTCTGGAGCAAGACGGCTTACGAAGCGAACATGAACCTTTATGAAAAGAGCGCTTCCGATGCTCCGACCGGCCTCATTGACGACTGGACGGACAAGAACGGAAAGAGCGAAGACGACTACTATAGTTATGACGCGTCCCGCGCTCCGTGGCGTAATGCCAAGGCTGTTTGCTGGAATGGTGACCAACGTGCTCTTGCTCTCGACAAGAAAATGGCTGAATTTGTTTCCAAGGTGGATGCTTCGAGAATGGCGGGGCCCGTACGCAGAAATTCGGGCGACCTTGGCAATGACCATAATAGCACGTTTGTGACCTCGCTGATGACGGCGCTTATCTCTGATGCCAAGTACCAGTCCAAGCTCGATGAATACTGGAAAGAAGCGGTAGCGCTTGGTGACGAAAACTACTTCAACCAGTCCCTGAAGTTGTTGAACGGTTTGCTTGTCTCGGGCAACATGCCGAACCTTGCCGCGGCTCAATCGGCTCCGGTTTCTTCAAGTGCTGCTGCTCCGGAAAGTTCCAGCGCGGTTGTTTCGTCCTCGAGTTCTGCAGGTACGCAACCCCAATATAGCAGCACGACGGCTTTGACCGACTTTGTTGTAAGAGCACCTCAGATGTCGCTTACGGGTAGAACACTTCAACTGAGAGTGTACGGCCCAGTCCATATAGATTTGATTTCTGTGACGGGTAGCGTCTTGAAGTCTTTCGACAAAAATGCGACGGGTTCTGTAGTGGTTCGGTTTAGCGGAGTACCGAGCGGCCTTTATGTTGTCCGTGTGAAGAACGCTGGCATCACGAGTCTTCAGAAAATTAAGTTAGACTAAAAAGACTGAAATGGATATTCGAAAGGAACCTTGTTGGGTTCCTTTTTTTGTTTGTAAATGTTTATTTGTTTTTTTTGCAAACATGTTTTACCGACTAAATGAAATGTTTGTTTCTTTGTAAAAATAAAATCACAAAATGTGTTAATTTGCCCGTTTTTTTTGAAAATTAAGCAGATTTTACCTTTATTTTAAATGTTTTGTATGAGTTCTTTTATTTTGTATGGTTCTTTTACTAAATTTATTTAACCTTAAAATAAAACAAAAGAAGGTGAATAAATGAAAAAAACACAAAGTACAGCATTGTTCTTGGGGATTGCGTCAGCGATGGCGTTTGCTCAAGATGGCTCAGCTTGTATCGCGTTCAAAAACGGTACGGGCGACTATGATAAGCACTGCTATAACTCCGGCTTAAGACAAATGGCCGCTGGCAAGTGCTATACCATGAACAAGGATCGCGTCAAGGAAGGGGTCCCGCAGTGGATTAACGAAGAAGCGAACCAAACGTGGTGGTGGAGTGAAACTTCTTGTGGTGACGAACCGGTATCTTCCAGTTCTGTCGAATCCAGCTCTAGCGAAGTTCCGGAATCCAGTTCTTCTGAACCGGAATCCAGCTCCAGCGTGGAATCTTCTAGCTCTGCTGAATCTAGCTCCAGCGTGCAGCCGGTTGAATCCAGCTCTAGCGTGAAGCCGGTCTCCAGCTCTAGCGAAGTCATTACTTCCACTTGCATTCCTTTTGTGAACGGCAAGGGCCACTATGGTGAAAACTGCTACAATTCCGGCCTCAAGGAAATGGCAGAAGGCAAGTGCTACACCATGAACCCGGCTCGTGCCAACGAAAATCCTGTTTGGATTAACGAAATTGCGACCCAGACCTGGTGGTGGGTTGAAACGTCTTGCGGTGAAGTTGTCGTTTCCAGCTCCAGCGTGGAATCCTCCAGCTCTGCTGAATCCAGCTCCAGCGTGGAATCTTCTAGCTCTGTTGAATCCAGCTCCAGCGTGGAATCCTCCAGCTCTGCTGAATCCAGCTCCAGCGTGGAATCCTCCAGCTCTGTTGAATCCAGCTCTAGCGAAATCGTCGTGTCCACTTGCATCGCATTCAAGAACGGCAAGGGTGATTACGACAAGAACTGCTACAATTCTGGCTTGAGAAACATGGCAGAAGGCAAGTGCTACACCATGAATCCGGATCGCGTTCGTGAAGGCGTTCCGCAGTGGATCAACGAAGAAGCCAACCAAACTTGGTGGTGGTCTGTTGTTCCGTGCGACGCCACTATTGTTAAGAAGGCTATTGGCCGCGACAATGGCACGACGCGTATCGTTGCTGCCGCCGAAGTCAAGGCAAACATGGCTGTCGTAAACAACTCCCTGAACATTGCAACGACCTCCAACGGCATGAAGTCTGTGAAGGTCTTCGATGTTCGCGGTAACATGCTCCTCTCTGAAACATTCTCCGGTGCTTCCATGAGCATGGATATGTCGAAGTTTGCGGGCAAGGGCGCTGTGATTGTTCGCCTCTCCGAAGGCCGCAAGGTCCTCGCTACGAAGCGCGTTGCAGTCCGCTAATCTGCTAACGGATTAAAGTCAATTCGTGAAATGGGCTTCCTCGAAAGAGGAAGCCTTTTTTAGTAAACGCTTTTGATTAATTGTTTGGCGGTAAAGAGGCTAATAAACGTTTAAATGGCCTTGATTTAATTAAAAAATAAAATTATATTTTTCTGCAAAATTGAATAAAATGTCGTTACAACAATCTCAAAAAAACGGAGGAGAAAAATGAAAATGATTCAGATCATGTTGCTACTGTTGTTCTTGGCAGCCCAGTGTTTTGCAATTCCTGCAAGTAACGCAACATTTCCATTGAAACAGCCTGATGGATCAATTCTTGTGGTTCGTCAAGTTGGCGATGAGCGGTTTAATTTCTATGAAACTGCTGATGGCTACATCTTGCAAAAGGATGCTCTAGGTTTTTATGCCTATGCAGATGAGAATGGTAAATCTTCGGGAGTGTACGCTCGAAATATGGGCGAACGCAACGAAACCGATATTCGATACCTTGCAGGTCTTAATCAAAATCTGATTTACCAGAAGTTGCGTGAAAATGCTCAAATTGCAGAAAATTTTGGATATGAAAAACCGAAATTTGCCAAATCTACGATACAGCGGTTACCCAACTACAATAAGAGCGGTGAAGTCCATGTGCTAGTCATTCTGGCGCAATATCAAGATGTGAAGTTTTCAAGCGCTGACCCCAAGGCTCAATTTACTGAGTATCTGAATAAGGAAGGGTATAATAAGTATCATAATACCGGAAGTGTTAGAGATTACTTTATAAAGAACTCGAATGGAAAATTCCGCCCGATTTTTGATGTTTATGGTCCAGTGACGCTTTCTAAAACACGCGCATCTTATGGACAAATTGATGCGACTCCTATACAGGAAGCTAAGAATTTGCTCGATCGGGGTGGAATTGATATGTCGTTGTATGGTCAGTATACATCTGTGATTTTTGCAGGTCCGAGTTCGGCTGGTTCGGGCATATCGGATGCTGTTTGGCCTCACATGGGAAGTGGATCTCATATCGGCAACTATTCTTGCTCAAACGAAATTTCTAGTCATGCGTATGCTTACGATAACACAACGACGGCTTTGGAGGGAATCGGCGTTTTTATCCACGAGTTTAGTCATCTTCTTGGCCTGAATGATATGTATGATGTGAATAAGACGAGTAATCGAGAAAGTGTTGGCTATTGGAGCGTTATGGCGAATGGCGATAATCTTTGCCCTAGTAATGTGGACCACGTGACGAATTGTGCGCCTGTGCTTTATACCGCATTCGAAAAAATGTCGATGGGCTGGCTGACTCCTGAGGAAATCAAAGAGAGCGGTTCGTTGCGCTTGGATAAAATAGATGACAATCAAGCATATAGCGTTACTAATCCGAATAATCCAGATGAAATGTATTTGCTTGAATATCGTTCAATGAAAGGTTGGGATGCTCAATTGCCGAATTCGGGGATGTTGATTTGGCATATCGATTATGATGCGAGAGTTTGGAATAATAATGGAATTAATGCTGATGGCAACCATTTGCGTGCTGATATTATTGAAGCTGTTCCCAGAACAAGCGGATATGGCTCAGGTAGTGATCCGTTCCCGGGATGGGATAAAGTAACGGAATTCAATAAGTTTGTCTTTTATGATGGGTATAATGCGAATATTGCTCTTTCTGGCATCAAAGAGTCCGAAAATCACGAATATGTTACGTTTAATGTCGACAAGAATGAACCATTTATCGAGTCTTCTTCCAGCTCTGACAATCCAAATCTTGTTGAAAGATGTATTGAGTTTAAGGGGAATGTCGGCGATGTTGGAAAATACTGTTATAAGTCTGGTTTGGATAACATGAAGGAGGGCAAGTGCTATGTTTTGAACCCGAATCATCCTCGTAGTGTTTTATTTGGCTATTTTGTTACGGATGCTTCTGATGGAAGCTGGTGGTTTGAAACTCCTTGCTATGAAGAGGTTTCCAGCTCCAGCGCGAAATCCTCCAGCTCTGTTCAATCCAGCTCCAGTGTTGTATCTTCCAGCTCTATCGCTTCTAGCTCCAGCGTTGCATCTTCCAGCTCTGTCGCTTCTAGCTCCAGCGTTGCTTCCTCTAGCTCCGTTGCTTCTAGTTCCAGCGCTGTCGTCGTTTCCAAGTGCA
>JAEEGH010015321.1_pt1 | contig 16672 bp, 12 predicted proteins | sample 9134181 | NCBI WGS metagenome assembly JAEEGH01 (sample SAMN16246544, study PRJNA631951) | gut metagenome | biome: gut microbiome; feature: rumen; material: DP-attached | host: Bos | place: Iran: Karaj | collected 2018-10
GATTAAAAGAGGTATGGATATGTCTGGTATGGGGGTTTATAAGTTTTGGAAGACTGTCGATATAAGTGGATAATAATTTCTTATAGCCTCGGTAGTCTAAAATCTTACCTACAATTGGATGTTTAGTTCTGAGGTTATGAAGCACGTCTTCTGAGGTGACATACTGGCCTGTCTTGGTTTTCTTGGGTTTGTTGGTTATTTTCAGTTTTTCAAATAGAATATCTCCTACCTGTTTAGGCGATGAGATATTGAATTGTTCACCTGCTAATTCATAGATTTCGTGCTCTATATCCTCCATTTTTTTTCTGAAATCGGAGGAAGTCTGTTGTAAAGAATCTGTATCGAGCATCACACCATTACGTTCCATCAGCGCAAGCACAGGCATGAGCGGCATCTCAATTTCCTCGAACAGATTGGTCATCCCTTCTCTTTGAAGCTCGTATGCTAATTTGTTTTTCAGTTGAAGCGTGATGTCGGCGTCTTCTGCTGCATATTCATACACTTCCTCTGGCTGAAGGTCGCGCATGTTCTTCTGGTTCTTTCCACGCTCCCCTATTAGTTGGTCGATATGGATGGTTTTATATTTGAGGTATATCTCAGCCAAATAATCCATGCCATGACGCAGTTCAGGATGAAGTACATAATGGGCGATCATTGTGTCGAACATTTTCCCTTGCACTTCGATGCCGTAATTGTTCAATACATTGATATCGTATTTGAGATTCTGACCGATTTTTAAAATTTCAGGGTGTTCATATACCTCTTTGAAAATATTAACAATTTTTAAGGCTTTATCTCGATTTGAGGGAATTGGTATATAATAAGCTTCGTGTTCACACACTGAGAAGCTCAGTCCAACCAATTCTGCACTCATAGAGTCTGTCGATGTGGTTTCAGTGTCTAAACTGAGAATTTTTTCAGACAAGAATTTTTGTGCCAAATTATTAATATCTTCTTCTTTTTCAACTAAATAATATTTATGTTGGGTGGTTTTTATGTCTTTGAGAGTCGAAAATTCGTCTGTGCCTGCCCACAGGTCAAGCATTTTTCCATCGCTCAAAGGCTTATCATCCTCTTTTTTTGCGTCATTTTTACAATTTTCTTTTTTATCTCTGTCAAGCGGTTCGTCAGTAGGTGTTGCAAATAAATCTAGCATACCAGAACTATCTTTTTCCTCATTTGGCGATTTTATCGATTTTTTCGACGTTGTCTTTGTCTGACCGTTCATATCATGAGCATCCCCTACCCCAAGTACCCGGTAACTCAAATTCCGAAATTCCAATTCATCGAAAAGTTGCTTCAGCGTATTTTTGTCTTTCTCTTGTATGGCTAGATCGCTCAAGGCGATTTCAACGGGAACATCTGTTTTGATGGTAGCAAGGTATTTCGACAGTTTTATTTCTTCACTGCTTGTCTCAATTTTCTCTTTTATTTTACCCTTCAGCTGACTACTGGAAGCCAGGAGATTTTCAACTGTCTTAAATTCCTTGAGCAGTTTAATTGCACCTTTCTCCCCCACCCCACGACATCCAGGTATGTTGTCAGAGCTGTCACCCATCAGTGCCAGTAAGTCGATCACCTGCTTTGGGTCCTCAATTTCATATTTGGTGCAGACTTCCTTTATTCCCATCATTTCAAATGGCCGTTCACCGGTCTGAGGCTTATACATCACAACATGTTCATCCACCAGTTGCCCATAGTCTTTATCGGGAGTCATCATATAAACTTTGATGGCTTCACTGCCATAGCGTTTGGCTAATGTGCCAATCACATCGTCTGCTTCATAGTTTTCAACTTCTATCACAGGTATTCGGTACGCTTCAACTATTTTTTTTATATATGGCACGGCAAATCTGATATCTTCAGGTGTCTCTTCACGCTGTGCCTTATAGGCTGGATATATTTTATGCCTGAATGTGCCGCCTTTAGGATCAAACACCACACCGATATAGTCGGGTTCCTCACGTCGGAGCACGTCTTCTAATGTATTTACAAACCCCAGAATAGCCGATGTGTTTTGCCCTTTGCTGTTAATCCGTGGCACGCGGATAAAGGCATAATAAGCCCTATATATAAGTGCGTAGGCGTCTAATAAGAATAATTTCTGCATATTTTATATCGTGTTATTTTTACAAAGTTAGTGAATATTTTTTATCTTACATTTTTATTTACTAATTTTGTAAAAATTTTTTTAATCTATGACTGATATCATGCATAAAATCCTGTTTCCTGTCAATGAGGAAATGGAAAAATACAATCAGACATTCGATTCTTATCTGCTTACCGATAATCCTTTGCTTGACCATATCCTGAAAGATATGTCTAAATTTAAAGGCAAGGGCATGCGTCCGCTCATCACCATTCTCTCAGCAAAACTTTTTGGAGAAGTAAAGGAGGTGACCTATCATCTTGCTGCTGCATACGAGCTTTTTCATAATGCAACATTGATTCATGATGATATCATCGATGAGAGTGATATGCGTAGAGGAAGACCTTCTGTATATAGCTTGTTTGGTAGCCGTATATCTGTACTTGTAGGTGATTATGTGCTCACAAATGCCTTGATTTCATCTATCACAACGGAGCGCATTGATCTGATGGAAGAAGTATTCAGAGCAGCCAGATGGTTGGTTGACGGCGAACTTTTCCAACTTTACAATATCTCAGTGGATGAGATTTCCGAAAAGAATTATTATAACATTATTAAGAAAAAAACAGCTGTTTTGTTTTCCTCTTGTGCTAAAAGCGGTGCCATGACAACAACTGATAACCCTCAAGACATCAAGAATATGGAGGATTTCGGTATGCTTGTCGGAAAGTGTTTTCAAATAAAGGATGATATATTTGACTATATTGCTGGTGATGAGATTGGTAAACCGCGTGGAAACGATATGATTGAGGGCAAACTGACACTTCCTGTCATACATGCATTGCTTTCGACAAATAATGATGAGATGATAAAAATTGCGAAACAAGTGAAGGCTGGTGAAGCGAGTAGGGGAGATATTGACAAACTTGTGAAATTTACTCTTGATAATCACGGTATTGACTATTCTTATCAGATGATGGATCAATACGCAAACCAAGCGCACAACATACTCAACGAATATTCTGATTCGCCTGTGAAAACAGCTCTCAACCACTATATCGACTATGTAGTATGCCGCGATCATTAACAGCACTTTCCGATTTTTTTTTTATCTGTTGCTAAGAGGATGTGTCAAAAGTAAGAATCTTTTAAATCTTTGTTCGTCCTAAAACTAAAAAGGAGGGTATGTCGAAATGTTGACATACCCTCTTGTTATGGGATAGGGTAGGGTATCACCCTGATTTAGAAGAACTTAATTTCCTTTCCTTCTATCTCAGAAAGCAATTTGTTCGCCAATGAACTTGTTCCTAAACGTAACCATTTGTTTGTCAGCCATTTATCACCTAATACCTCTTTCACAATTGTGTAGTAAGTCAATGCGTCTTTAACCGTTTTCATGCCTCCTGCGGGTTTGAAACCAATCTGAATACCTGTTTGCTCATAATACTCTTTGATGGCTTGACACATCACAAACGCAGCTTCAGGAGTGGCTGCTGGTTCCAGTTTGCCAGTGGATGTCTTGATATAATCCGCTCCAGCATACATGGCGATGACAGATGCTTTCTTGATGTTCACTGCACTTTTCAGACAACCTGTCTCCAGAATCACTTTCATGCTCCGTTCACCACACGCTGCTTTCAATTCCTGGATTTCCATAGCTACTCCGTCGTAGTCACCACTCAGGAATTTACCAACGGGCATCACAATATCAATTTCTGTTGCACCATCTTTTACGGCTAATGCCGTTTCAGCAATTTTCACTTCAATGAAACTCTGTGATGAAGGGAAGCATCCCGACACACAGGCAATCTCAATATTTTCGTTTTCCAAGGTGTTATGGCAAATTTTCGCGAAGTTAGGATATACACATATTGTTGCTACATGTCCCAACTCTGGATATTTGTCATCGAATTCATTTACTTTCTCTACGAATTTCAAAACAGAGTCTTCGCTGTCCGTTGTTTTCAGTGTGGTCAGCTCTACACTGTTCAGCAAGAATTGTTTCACTTCTTTTGTGTTATTTTCTTCAAGATGATCCTCAAGCAGCCTTTTTACTGTTGATGCTACTTTCTCATCCTCTAAATCCAGGTCATAGAGTTTCAATGCCTGGTCAATCTTATTCTCTGAATAAGTAATTTCATTGTCAAATGTCTCTTCCATGTCTTGTATTTTTTAAATGATTAGTATATGTTATTATCTGAATTTTTATCCAAATTGTTTCACGTGTAACAATTGTCACGTTTTGATTGTATGAAATTGTAAATGGTAAAAAAATGGTAAATAGTAAATGATAAAATGTTATATAAAAAAATGGTAAATAGTAAATGATAAAATGTTATATAAAAAAATGGTAAATAGTAAATGGTAAAATGATAAATCTTCTTACTCTTTCTGCCTGCTGTCCATACATATTGTGACAGGTCCGTCGTTTACTAATGACACTTGCATCTCTGCACCGAATTGACCAGTTTCGATTTTTTTTCCCAGTTCATGGGATAGGGTAGTGCAGAACTGTTCGTATAAAGGTATGGTGATTTCATGGCTACCTGCACGCAGATAGGATGGACGGTTTCCTTTTTTATATGAAGCCCAGAGTGTGAATTGACTTACCACCAGAATACTTCCATCAACATCTTTTACTGATTTATTCATTACTCCTTTTTCGTCGTCGAATATCCTAAGATTCACAATTTTCTTTGCAGTCCATTCAATATCTTCCTTTGTGTCGGCATTCTCACAACCCACAAGTATAAGCAAGCCCAGTCCTATTCTTCCGATAGTTTTGCTTTCCACATCAACTGATGCACTACTCACTCTCTGAATAACTACTCTCATTTGTTCTTATTATTGTCCTTTAGATTATTTAGTTTTTTAAAAAAAGAATGCTCTTTCAATATTTAAAGAAATAAAGAAACACTACCGTGTAAATCAACTTTGCAAAAATACAAAAATTCCATGAATATTCATCATTTTTCTTTTACTTTTCACTCAAAAAATACTCATGTATTATTTTTGCTTTTGCCGCACCAACCACAGCAGTCAGTTCTGCTTCACTTGCCTCTTTGATTTTCTTCACACTCTTGAGTTTTCGCAGTAACACCGTTTTTGTCACCTCACCAATTCCTTTGATTTCGTCCAGTTCAGAATGTACCTGCCGCTTGCTGCGTTTTTCTTTGTGGAATGTGATGGCATAACGGTGTACTTCGTCCTGGATACGGGTCAGAAAAGCGAAGAGTGGTGAGTTCATTTCTATCCCGATGGTCTGAACAGGGAACCCGAACAGCAGTTCTGATGTCCGGTGACGCTTGTCTTTGGCCAGTCCCGCAATTGGAATTTTAAGTCCCAAACTGTCTTCAATTACCTTCCGCACCACTTCCATCTGTCCTTTACCTCCGTCAGTTATGATGAGGTCGGGTAGGGGAGTGCCCTCTTCCAGCATCCTGGAATACCTGCGATAAACTACCTCCGTCATCGACGCATAATCGTCAGGTCCTACTACCGTCTTGATATTATATTTTCTGTAGTCGTTTTTCGATGGTTTCGCCTGTTTGAACACCACACAGCCTGCTACTGCGTCACTGCCCTGAATGTTGGAGTTGTCGAAACACTCAATGGTCATTGGCAGTTTTTCAAGTCCTAATTTCCGCTGCAGTTCACGCATCAGATTCGTTGCACGCTGCTCAGGATTCAGTTTCTCAGCCTGCTTCATTTTGTCGAACTTATACTGTCGTACGTTTGCCATCGACAGGTCGAGCAGATGTTTCTTCTCTCCTCTTTGAGGAACTAAAAATTCAGCGTCTTTCATTTCAATGTCCATTGCGAACGGCACTACTATCTCTTTCGCTTTGCTCTTATAGCGGCTGCGCATCTCTGCTATACCTAATGCGAGCACATCTTCAGCACGCTCGTCAATCCTTTTCTTGTACTCGAATGTGAAACCCTGGTTGATGCATCCTTGGGTGATATGGAGATAGTTTATGTATGCCACGTTCTCCTCATCGGCTATGCTGAACACATCGATGTCATAGTCGTAGTTGGTCACCACCTGGCTCTTCTCTACGAATTCCTTTGCCAACAGATACCGCCGTTTCAACAGTTCAGCTTCCTCAAAACGCATCTCCTCTGCTAATTGTTGCATCGCCACAAGCAGACGGTCACAGACAACACGTGTGTTTCCTTTCAATATCTCCTTCACTTCTTCCACCTCGCGCATGTAATCCTCCCGTGTCTGCTTTCCCACACAAGGTCCTTTGCATTTCTTGATGTGGTATTCCAGACAGGTCTTGAACTTCCCCTCTTTCACTCCTTCCTCTGTGAGAGCCAGCCGGCATTTGCGGATGCTGTACATCCTGTCAATGAGATCAAGCATGTTGTTAAGTGTCATCTGATGAGAGAACGGCCCATAGAAGAAACCACCACGCTCTGTCAGATTTCGTGTCTTGAATACCCTCGGGAATTCCTCTTTCGTCACACAGACCGAAGGGTAGGTCTTGCCATCCTTCAGCAGTATGTTATAACGAGGCTGATATTTCTTGATGAGGTTGTTCTCCAACAACAACGCATCCTCGTCGCTTCCCACGACAATATACTTGATATCCTCGATTTTGGACACCAGTATAAGGGTCTTGCTCGTCTGCACATTCTTGTTGAAATACGATGAAACCCGGCGTTTCAGGTTCTTCGCCTTGCCCACATAGATAATCGTGCCCTCCCCATTCAAATACTGATAACAACCTGGACATTCGGGCAGGTTCAGCACTATGTTCTTTAACCGCTCTATTCGCTCATCATCCTTTGTCATATTATTCTGTTTTTGCGTTTGTCCTGATTGTTTCACGTGGAACAATTCTACTGTCTGCTTTTCTCTGTTTGGCCAGTCTCCGGCCTTTGAATGCATACGCAATTTGTTTCACGTGGAACAGTTTTTGGTTAACTCTTTGATAATCAATTTAATAAATAATATTTACATTATTAAGTATCAATAAGTTAAGTCTCTTAATTGCAAATTTAATCCAAAAAAATGAATTTTCCAAATCTGATATCAGATTTCACTCTTCACTTGTACTGGATACTGCCGGCTGTCGAACAATCACACTCAAATGTCCACGAGCCAAGGCTCGTTAACTCCCATTCAAAGAATGAACTCCTTTTAGGGTAGTTCTATAAATTAGCTTCAGACGATTTACAGTTTATTAGCGAGCAGATTTGTTCTTGCAGCCGCAGAAGCATAGCGAGCTATGGTTCAAGGCAAAAGGACAAAGATGCCGCTAAGAAACGTAAAGCGTCGAAGCACAATAGAGCACCCATGAAATAATAAAAACTAATTTATAGAAGTACCCTTTAGTTATTTCCAAACTTAAATAAAGAATGGCAATTCTTTTTATAAATCCTTTAAATATGTTTAATTCGCGGACAAAAAATCTATCTTTGCCAAAAATATTTTGTGTTTTAATAATAATGATGTAATTTTACGACAAATATCTTTACTAACAAAGTAATCCAGATTAATACATGAATAAGAAAACCATCCTTTCCACGATGCTCGTGCTTGTCGCACTGACGGCGCAGTCGCAGGTTCACTACCGATTGGAAGGAAACATTGGTGACTCTACTTTTACAGGGAAAGCAACATTGAGAGACTTGTATGTTCATAGCGGGACGGAAGTCGCTACAGTTAACATCACCAATGGAAAGATTAATCCGGTAGAAGGGGAACTTCCCGACACGACCATCTGCGGGATTATTTTTGATGACGGGAGAATGCATCTTTTTCCTGTTTTCCTTGGTGGAGGCACGACAACGATTATTGGGAAAACCGGTCTTTTTCGCCCTAAACAGATAGGCACTTCCCTTTGTGAAGATTACATTTTGTTTAAAAAGAAAGAAAGTGAAGTGACCTCTCAGTGGCTGATTGAGCGGATGAAGAAGTTCAGAGGTGGAACTGGAACTGTCTCTACGGCAGACATGGGTAAGGAAGAGACCGGACAGATTGAGGCTACGGCAATAGATGTCATCAGCCGACATACGTCAGATATCCTCGGACTGTATCTCCTGCGGGAGGAAGCCGTCAATTATCTTACCCCTGCCACATGGCTGGAACTGTTCGACAAGATAGCACCTTGGCTAAAGACCAAGCCGGATTTATACGAAGATCTCACTTTCTTTAAGTCAATGATGGAATCAAACGTGAAAACGGGGGAAGGAACCAAGTTCATCGACGTGGAGGCTGAAGTTGACGGTAAGATTTGCCGTTTGTCTGATTATGTGGGAAAAGGCCGCTACATACTGGCAGACTTTTGGGGATCCACATGTACTCCCTGTCTTGCGCAGATGCCTAAACTGAACGAAATCCACCAAAAATATCAGAGCTGTGGACTGACCGTGCTCGGCATTGCCGTCAGTGAGGATGCGGAAAAAACGCGTGCTGCCATCGAAAAGCATCACATCACTTTCCCTCAATTACTAAACACACAAACCAAGGCAATGGAAACTTACGGCATTCTTAGTGTTCCTTACTCCATCCTCTTTGCTCCCGACGGCACCATCATTGCCCGCGGTCCGCTCGGTGAGGCCATAGAGAAAAAGCTGGCAGAAATATTTAACGACAAATAAATCCTGAAAGAGCATTCCAGAATCAGATTTTCGGAAAACTCCTGAAGTATCATTTTTTCTGAATCAATACAAAAAAAGAAGCAAAATTCGCCAGACCATCCTTTTGCGATGCGTCCGGCGGATTTGTTTTTAATTCCAGTTTCAGATTTAACAACTAAAAACTAAGAACTAACAACTAAAAACTAGCAACTAAAAACTATATTTCCCCTTTTTTTCGTAACTTTGCAAAAAAATTTAATGAAATGACAATAGAACAGAAAATCATAGACGCCGTGATTGATGGCGTAAGGGCACTTTATGGGGCAGAGCTACAGCCTGCACAGGTGCAGCTGCAGAAGACAAAAAAAGAGTTTGAGGGCAACCTCACTGTCGTGGTGTTTCCTTTTGTGAAGATGGCACGCAAGTCGCCGGAGGCGACTGCCACAGAACTGGGTGAATACCTTAAAAACAATGCAGCCGACGTGGTGGCAGCCTACAACGTGGTGAAGGGATTCCTTAACCTAGTCATCAGTCAGCAGGCATGGATTGCCCTGCTCAACGACATCAATAAGGAGGAAAAGTTCGGATTTATTGAGCCGACCGATGATAGTCCGCTTGTGATGATAGAGTATTCATCGCCCAACACCAACAAGCCGTTACATCTCGGACACATGCGCAATAACCTGCTAGGGTCATCGCTCGCTCGTATCGTCGAGGCGAACGGAAATAAGGTGGTGAAGACCAATATAGTCAACGACCGAGGCATACATATCTGCAAGTCTATGATAGCATGGCAGAAATGGGGAGACGGAGCCACACCTGAGTCCACTGGCATCAAAGGTGACCACCTCATCGGCGATTTTTATGTGGCGTTCGACAAACACTACCGTGAGGAGTGCAGGCAGCTTGCTGAACAGTTCATGGCTGAAGGCATGAACGAGGAGGCTGCCAAGGAGCGCGCCAAGCAGGAGGCACCACTCATTAAAGAGGCACACGAGATGCTCGTGAAGTGGGAGCAGAACGACCCGGAGGTGCGAAGCCTATGGAAGATGATGAACGAATGGGTGTATGCCGGATTTGATGAGACATACAAGCGAATGGGTGTTTCGTTCGACAAGATTTACTACGAGTCCGACACCTATCTTGAAGGAAAGGAGAAGGTGATGGAGGGGCTGGAAAAAGGGCTCTTCTACCGCCGCGACGACGGGTCGGTATGGGCGAACCTCGAAGCTGAGGGACTCGACGAGAAGCTGCTCCTACGCAGCGACGGAACGTCGGTGTATATGACTCAGGACATCGGAACAGCCAAACTCCGTTTCCAAGACTATCCTATCGACAAGATGATCTATGTGGTGGGCAACGAGCAGAACTATCATTTCCAAGTGCTGTCGATACTGCTCGACAAACTGGGATTCAAATGGGGAAAGGACCTCGTACATTTCTCCTACGGAATGGTGGAGCTCCCTAACGGAAAGATGAAATCACGTGAGGGTACCGTGGTCGATTCTGATGAACTGATGGACCAGATGGTCAACGATGCGTTCGAGGCATCGAAAGAGCGGACCAAGCAGGTGGATATACCAGACGACGAGGCACGCGACATCGCAGAGAAAGTGGGCATGGGAGCTTTGAAGTATTTCATCCTCAAGGTGGATGCACGCAAGAACATGCTGTTCAACCCCGAGGAGAGCATCGACTTCAACGGCAACACAGGACCGTTCATACAATACACCTACGCACGTATCAAGTCGATTCTGCGTAAGGCGCAAGAGGCCGGCATCAACATACCCGAATCATTTGAAGGTGAGGTGGAACTAAGCGAGAAAGAGGTGGAACTTATCCAGAAACTCAACGGATTCACAACAGCGCTCCGGCAGGCAGGTCAGGACTATAGCCCCTCGGGAATCGCCAACTACTGCTATGAGCTGACAAAAGAATATAACCAGTTCTATCACGACTTCTACATACTCAGCGAGACAGACGAGCAGAAAAAGCTGTTCCGCCTTTTGCTCTCAAAGAACGTTGCCAAAGTAGCACAGCTCGGCATGGGACTCCTCGGCATCCAGATGCCGGAAAGAATGTAGTTGACAATCGGATTTTCTGATTTTTCTGATTACTCCGATTAATCAGACTTAAAAAAAACAAAAATCATGCCGCTTATCAATCCTCCCGACTATCGACACGATACCGTCCTGCCGCTGCCCATGGAGGTGGAGGCAGATGCCATCGCTGTGGATGCTGCATGCAGCGGAAATCCAGGACCTATGGAGTATCAGGGGATTGACCTGCGAACAGGGCAGCAGGTTTTCCATTTCGGACCAATTAGCGGAACAAATAACATAGGTGAGTTTCTCGCTATCGTACATGCGCTTGCCTTGCTTAAGAAGGCTGGATCCAGCAAGACCATCTATTCCGACAGCATCTCTGGCATGGCATGGGTGAGAAACCGCAAAGCCAAGACCACTCTCCCGCTCACACCAGAGAACGCACGACTGCACAACATCATCCAACGGGCTGAGAACTGGCTGCGCACCAACACCTATCCGAATAAAATCATCAAATGGAACACCGAGCGGTGGGGAGAGATTCCCGCTGATTTCGGAAGAAAAAAATAACGGGTACAAAAAGTATCGCTATGAGGGAATTCTTCAAAATCATGGGGCATTATTTCGCTCCTTACAAGAAATTCGTGGCTGGCACATTGTCGTTCAATGTGCTGTCCGCATTTTTTAATGTATTCTCCTTTACGCTTCTGCTGCCTATCCTCAACATTCTTTTCCAAATTGACAAAGGTACATACCACCTGATGTCATTCAGCGACGGAAGTCTCAAGGATGTGGCACTCAACAACCTTTATTATTATTCGCAGCAGCTCATCAACCACTACGGACAGGCCACCACACTCCTGCTGCTTGGACTGGGGCTTGCCTTCATGACGTTGCTTAAGACTGGCAGTTATTTCGCGGGGTCGGCTTGCCTCATGCCCATCAAGACAGGCATCGTGAGAGACATCAGGGCAAACATCTACAGGAAGATTCTCGCACTGCCGCTTGCGTTTTTCTCCGAGGAGCGGAAAGGCGACATCCTAGCCCGTGTATCGACTGATGTCAACGAGGTGGATGCTTCCATCACCAGCTCGTTAGACATGGTGATAAAAAATCCGATTTTCATTCTTATTTATATCGTAACGCTGATTACCATCAGCTGGCAGCTCACACTCTTCACACTCCTGGTTGTGCCGCTTATGGCGTTCGGGATCGGAAGGATAGGAAAAAAACTCAAGAAAAAGTCGCTCTATGCCCAGTCGAAATGGAGCGACGGACTCAGCATCATTGAGGAGACACTCGGCGGACTGCGTATCATCAAGGCGTTTGTGGCGGAGAAGAAGATGGAGCAACGCTTCGTGAAGGTGAACAACGAACACAGGTCGGCTGCAATGAAGGTGGCTATCCGACAGTCAGCGGCGCATCCAGTCAGTGAGTTTCTTGGCACACTTATGATTGTGGTCGTCCTCTGGTTCGGAGGAACGCTCATTTTCTCAGGAAGTTCCACCATCGATGCCAGCACGTTCATCTATTATCTCGTCATTCTATACACTATTCTCCAGCCGCTCAAAGAGCTGTCGAAGGCAGGATACTCTATTCAGAAGGGTATGGCATCGATGGAAAGAATCAACAAAATCCTGAAGGCGGAAAATAATATCAAGGAGAAAACCGACGCAAAAGATATCGGTGGACTCTATGAGGGAATCGAGCTGAAAGACGTGTCCTTTTCATACAACAATCAGCGGGAGATTCTGCATCATATCAACCTGAAAATTCCAAAAGGACAGACTGTGGCACTGGTGGGGCAGTCAGGATCTGGAAAATCCACACTCGTCGATTTAATACCACGCTATCACGAACTTAACAGCGGAACCATCACCATTGACGGCACAGACATTCGCGAATTGAAAATCAAGTCACTCAGGGCACTTATCGGAAACGTGAATCAGGAGGCTATTCTCTTCAACGACACTATCTTCAACAACATCGCATTCGGTGTGGAGGGAGCAACCAGAGAGCAGGTGGAGGAGGCTGCGAAAATAGCTAATGCGCATGAGTTCATCATGGAGAGCGAACAAGGTTACGACACCATAGTGGGCGACCGTGGAGGAAAACTCTCTGGAGGTCAGCGGCAGAGGATATCCATCGCAAGGGCCATCCTGAAAAACCCGCCCATACTCATTCTTGACGAGGCGACATCCGCTCTCGACACCGAATCGGAGAAACTCGTGCAGGACGCACTCTTCCGGCTGATGAAGTCGAGAACCACCATCGCCATCGCACACCGGCTTTCCACCATCAAAAACGCCGACATCATCTATGTCCTCCATGAGGGACAGATTGTGGAGCAGGGCACCCACGAAGAGCTGCTGCAGGCCGACGGCTATTACAAAAAACTCAACGACATGCAGACGCTCTGATTCTTGAGGATATGATGACCGATTCTTTAAGACTGGAATTGCAACGAAGGCTTGCTCACCTTTTAGGTGAAGGGGAGGCGAGGGCTGTCACGTTGCTCTTGTTTGAGCATATTGGAGGACTTTCCACCGTTGATGTGCTGACGGGCAGAGATGCGGAGCTCCCTGAAGAGACGAAAGAGAAACTGAGGGCTGCCGCACGGAGAGTGGAGCAGGGGGAACCGGTGCAGTATGTCATCGGGAAGACTGTATTCATGGGTCTGGAACTCAAAGTTAGCCCTGCGGTGCTGATTCCCCGTCCCGAGACAGAAGACCTCGTCAGGCTGCTCATCAGCGAGAACAAAGGACTGAATGATGGCAAAGTGCTCGATATTGGGACAGGCAGCGGATGTATCGCGCTCGCTGTCAAACATCAGATGCCTGATACAAGGGTGACAGCTTGGGACGTGTCGGAGAAAGCGCTTGAAGTGGCACACCATAATGCTTTGAAAAATGGTCTGGATGTGAAATTCCAACTGAAAGACATCCTTTTGCCACAGCAGTCAGCAGACCACTTTGATATTATTGTAAGTAATCCCCCATATGTCTGCACAAGTGAAGAGGCTGAGATGGAGCGGCAGGTGCTCGACTTTGAGCCGCATACCGCACTTTTCGTGCCCGACGACGACCCGCTCCTTTTTTATCGTGCCATAGCCCGGTTGGGTCAAAAGCACTTGAAGAAAGGCGGTTCTCTCTATTTCGAAATTAATGCTGCTTTCGGAGAACCCACGTGCCAATTGCTTCGCCAGATGGGTTATCGCGACGTCGAGTTGCGACGCGACATCACAGGCCGCGACCGTATGGTGAAAGCCCTCTATCGTTGATTGCAGCCAAATTCCTTTGGCGGTTGCTGCCCATTTTCATTGTTAATTGTTAATTGCCCTTGTCAGTTATGAAATTGACTTACGATCAAGCCCTCAACCGTGCTGCCGCACTTTGCAGCCAGAGCGAACGTTGTCCTGGCGACATCTTCACAAAGGCACAATCCTGGGGTCTCACTGAGCCAGAGGCTGCTCGCTTGGTGGGCTATCTGACGAGCGAAGGATTCCTCGATGAGGCACGTTTTGCCCGTGCTTTCGTGAGCGACAAGTTTCGCTTCGAACAGTGGGGTAGGGTCAAGATAAGTTACGCTCTTCGCGCCAAGGGCATCGACGATAGTCTCATCGATGAAGCTCTCGACGAAAAGATCGATCCCGACGATTATCTTGCCACTTGCACCGACCTTTTGAACAAGAAGATGCGCTCTCTCGACCTTCCCCTTTCGCTTGCCGATCGTGCCCGTCTCCTTCGCTTTGCCGCCCAGCGTGGCTTCGAATCCTATATTATCTCGAAGGCTATTCATAACCTTTCAGACCCCTCTTAACCTTTCGTACCCTTCGAACCTTTCATAACCCTTTCGATGCTCTCCCTGATTCTCCCCCGTCGATGTCCCTATTGCGACAGTACATTGCTGCCGGAGGAAGAGGGTGTGTGCCTACGCTGTCTGCCTCTCTTGCCCAGGGTGCATGCTGAACAGCCCAACAACGACGTTGAGCGCCGTCTTTTCGGACGATTCCCCTTCGAGCACGCCACGTCGTTCTGCTACTATGGGCAAAAGGAACCCTTTGGCAACATCATTCGTCAGTCGAAGTTCCACGACCGCCCTTGGTTGAACGCCTGGGCTACGCGACTATTTGTGCAGGAATTGCAACTGGCGGCCGACGAAAGGGGAGGAGAGGGCTGGCCTTACGACATAGAAGTCATTGTTCCTGTTCCGCTCCATCCGTTCCGATCGCTATGGCGTGGCTACAACCAGTGCGCTGGCATTGTCGAAGTGTTGAAGCGGGCGTGGCATTTGCCTTTGGAGACGCATTGTCTATATAAGCGCCGGCACACGCGTTCACAGGTTGGGCTGTCGAGCCACGAGCGGTTTTGGAATGTGACCAACTCCTTCGGCGTGCGTCATCCTGAGCGTCTTGCTTCGCGGCATGTACTCATTGTCGATGATGTGCTCACCACAGGCTCCACGATGGTGGCAGCTGCCGATGCCTTGCTCCAGGCGGTACCCGATGTTCGTCTCAGTGTCCTCACGCTTGCCTTTGCAAGAGGGTAGTCATTGCACCCTCAAAATGTCATTTCTCTCCCGAAATGTCTTTTTTTGTGCCCATTTATATTTTTTTAGTTGTACGTATACGCGAAATGTCATTTTTTTACGTTACATTTGCAAACCTATAGCAAAACAATCAAATATTCAAATATAGATATGAAAACTATCGAACGTCTCGTAGCTGAAAAGCTCATGGCCATCAAGGCCGTCAAGTTGCAGCCTACCCAGCCCTTCACTTGGGCCTCTGGTTGGCATTCACCCATCTATTGCGACAACCGCAAGACCCTCGCCTTCCCCGACATCCGTACCATCATCAAGACGGGTCTCGTCAGCGCTGTTCAGCGCATCTATGGCGAAAAGGTAGATGCCATCGCAGGTGTGGCCACCGGAGCCATCGCACAGGGCGCCCTCGTTGCTGATGCCCTCGGTGTACCCTTCGTTTATGTACGTTCTGCTCCCAAGGACCATGGTATGGGTAACCTCATTGAGGGTCAGATTGAGGAAGGTTGGAACGTTGTTGTCATCGAAGACCTCATCTCCACTGGTGGTTCAAGCCTCAAGGCCGTTGCAGCGCTCCGTCAGGCCAATGTCAATGTTTTGGGTATGGTGGCCATCTTCACCTATCAATTCCCGCAGGCCCAGCAGGCGTTTGAGGAGGCTGGTGTCGAGCTGACAACTCTTTCCAACTACACCGAGCTCGTCGCCGAAGCCGCTGAACAAGGCTACATCCAGCCCAGCGACATCGAGGTCCTCAAGCTCTGGCGCGCCAATCCCAGCGAGTGGGGGCGCTAAATCGAGCCCTCGCTCGGGTCCAGCTTTTTGCCCAGCTCGGCTCTCGCGTGTCCCCCGTTTTTTTGTCAGCAGCCATCCATGGCTGTCTCCTAACCCGTCGAACCCTTCTTAACCCCCATTTCCCATCCCTATGTCCAAATATCAAAGCGAGGTAAAGATCATCCCCGCATCACAATACCAGGTTTGGAACCGCATCAGCGACTTGTCGCAGTTCCAGACCATGAAGGACAACATGTCCCCCGAAATGAAAGAAGCCCTCAAGGCAAAGATTGCCGAGCAGGGTGGCGGAAAGATTACTTTGAGCGACCTGTCGTTCACGCGCGACACCGCCCTCTTCAAGGTCAATGGTATGCAGATTGGCCTCGGTGTTGTCGATCGTGAGGAACCCATGAAGTGCGTCAAGTTCCAGGCCGACCAAAGTCCCGTTGACGTAACCCTCTGGATTCAGCTCCTCCCCAAGTCGCCCTACGAGACACGTTGCCGTGTCACCATCGAGGTCGATATCCCCTTCTTCCTCAAGCCGATGGTTGGCAAGAAGCTCGATGGCGTCGCCGACCAGCTTGCCGAGATGCTCACCAAGATTCCCTATTAATTGAACTTCGAATGAAACTTT
>JAEEGH010015323.1_pt1 | contig 16671 bp, 18 predicted proteins | sample 9134181 | NCBI WGS metagenome assembly JAEEGH01 (sample SAMN16246544, study PRJNA631951) | gut metagenome | biome: gut microbiome; feature: rumen; material: DP-attached | host: Bos | place: Iran: Karaj | collected 2018-10
GAAGGAAGTTGCTGATGCAGCACGTAACGGTGGACTTAAATTCTAATGAATTATGGCAAATAAAGTTAAGATAAACAGCGAAATGGAGCTGAAGGACAGGCTCGTGGCAATCAACCGCGTAACCAAGGTTACAAAGGGTGGCCGCACATTCACCTTCGCCGCTATTGTAGTTGTTGGTAACGAGAATGGTATCATTGGTTGGGGCCTCGGCAAGGCCGGTGAAGTCACCGCAGCCATTGCCAAGGGCGTAGAGTCAGCCAAGAAGAATCTGGTGCAGGTCCCCGTCTATAACGGCACAGTGCCCCACGAGGCAGCTGCCAAGTTCGGTGGCGCCAATGTGCTCATCATGCCTGCTTCTCCCGGTACTGGCGTTGTGGCCGGCGGTGCTATGCGTGCCGTCCTCGACAGCGTGGGCATCACCGACTGCCTGGCCAAGTCAAAGGGTTCTTCCAACCCCCACAACCTGGTGAAGGCAACCATCGCAGCCCTCTCACAGATGCGCGACCCCAAGACCGTTGCCGCCAACCGTGGTATCAGTGTAGAAAAAGTATTTAGAGGATAAGGAGGTAAAGTTATGGCAACTATCAAAGTACAGCAAGTAAGAAGCCGCATTCACGCTCCCCGCACCCAGAAGGCCACTTTGGACACACTGGGCCTGAGAAAGATGAATCAGGTTGTCGAGATTGAAGACAATGCCTCTAACCGTGGCTTGATTAAAACAGTTCATCATCTGGTAAAGGTGATTGACTGATAATATTATGAACAATTAACTTCGATTATATTATGAAATTGAATAATTTGAAACCTGCTGCCGGATCAACTCATAGTCGTAGAAGGCTTGGTCGTGGTCCCGGTTCTGGCTTGGGTGGTACCTCTACCCGTGGCCATAAGGGTGCTAAGGCACGTTCCGGTTACAAGAGAAAGATCGGTTTCGAGGGCGGCCAGATGCCTCTGCAGCGTCGCCTGCCTAAGTTCGGCTTCAAGAATATCAACCGTGTAGAATATCAGGTTGTCAATCTCTCTTCAATTCAGAAACTCGCAGAGAAGAAGAATCTGGAGAAGATTACTATTGAGGACATGGTTGTTGCAGGATTGGTTTCTCCTAAGGGATTGGTTAAGGTTCTGGGTAACGGCACTCTGACTGCTAAGGTCGAGGTTGAAGCCAACGCCTTCTCCAAGTCTGCTGAGGAAGCCATTCAGAATGTAGGTGGTACCGCAACTAAACTTTAATTCTGATGAAGAAGTTTATTGAAACAATAAAGAATATCTGGCACATCGAGGATCTGCGCACCAGAATCCTCATCACGCTGGCATTTGCAGCAATGTACCGATTCGGATCATTCATCGTCCTCCCCGGCATCAACCCCGAGGCTTTGACTGCTCTGAGAGAACAGACCAACACGGGTCTTATGTCTCTGTTGAACATGTTCTCAGGTGGCGCATTCTCCAACGCATCCATCTTTGCATTGGGAATCATGCCTTACATCTCGGCATCCATTGTCATCCAGCTCTTTGCTTTCGTTGTACCTTACTTCCAGAAGATGCAGCGCGAAGGCGAAAGCGGACGTCGTAAGATGAACCAGTACACGCGTTGGCTGACCATGGCCATCCTGCTTGTCCAGGCTCCGTCATATCTGGTCAACCTGAAGATGCAGGCTCAGGGTGCGATAAATCCTAACATTGATCAGACATTGTTCTTCATTGCCAGCACGGTCATCCTTGCTGCAGGTAGCATGTTCATCCTGTGGATAGGTGAGCGCATCACAGACAAGGGTATCGGTAACGGTGTGTCACTCATCATTATGCTGGGTATCATCGCCCGTCTGCCTCAGGCTTTTGGACAGGAAGTGGTATCTCGTCTGAACAACTTGTCAGGCGGTGGTCTGGTGATGTTTATCATCGAGCTTGTGCTCCTCTTCGCTGTCATCCTCGCAGCCATCATGCTCGTACAGGGCGTTCGCAAGGTGCCCGTACAGTATGCTAAGAGAATGGTTGCAGGACAGCAGGTCGGTGGCGTTCGTCAGTACATTCCCCTCAAGGTGTTTGCTGCCAACGTGATGCCTATCATCTTCGCACAGGCCATCATGTTCATCCCCATCACTCTGCTTGGTCTCGTTGCCAACGGCGGTCAGGCCGCATCGCCTGTCCTCATGGCACTCTCCGACCACACAAGTTGGGCCTACAACATTGTCTTCGCCCTGTTGATTATCGCCTTCACATATTTCTATACTGCCATTACCCTGAACCCCGTTCAGATGGCAGAGGATATGAAGCGCAACAACGGTTTCATCCCCGGCATCCGTCCTGGTAAGGAAACTGCTGACTTCATCGACAAGATAATGGACCGCATCACGCTGCCCGGTTCTCTGTTCCTGGCTGTGATTGCATGTATGCCTGCCTTCGCAGGATTGCTCAATGTGAAGCCTGAGTTCGCTCAGTTCTTCGGCGGCACATCTCTGCTCATCCTCGTCGGCGTGGTTCTCGACACGCTCCAGCAGATTGAGAGTCATCTGCTCATGAGGCACTATGACGGCTTGCTGAGCTCCGGCCGCATACATGGCCGCTCTGGTATATCTTCACGTTATTAAGGAATAGTCACCAGCGGATGATATTTCTTAAGACAGAAGACGAGATAGAATTAATGCGAGCTGCCAACCAGCTTGTTGCCAAGACCCTGGCCGAAGTGGGGAAACATATCAAGCCAGGCGTCACGACAAAGGAGTTGGACAAGGTAGCGGAAGAGTTTATACGCGACAATGGCGCGGTGCCAACCTTCAAGGATTTCCCCAACCCTTGTGGGGGCACACCGTTTCCTGCGTCGATTTGCACCTCAGTCAATGATGTGGTGGTGCATGGTGTCCCCAACGACACGCCGTTAGCGAACGGAGATATCGTGTCGGTGGACTGCGGAACACTCTTGAATGGCTTCAACGGCGATTCTTGCTACACGTTTCGTGTTGGCGAGGTTACAGAGGAAGTCGCTCAGTTGCTCGATGTCACAAAGAAAGCCCTCTACGAAGGAATTGCGAGTGCCCAGCAAGGCAAGCGCATCGGTGACATCGGATCTGCAGTGCAGACACTTTGCGAGTCGCATGGCTACGGAGTCGTTCGCGAATTCGTCGGTCATGGCATAGGTCGCAAGATGCATGAAGACCCTCAGGTTCCCAACTATGGGCGGAAGGGAAATGGCCCGATGATAAAGAGTGGCCTTTGCATCGCAATCGAACCTATGATCACGATGGGAAGTCCGAAGATCTATATGACGGAGGACAACTGGACCATCAAGACGCGCGACGGGAAACCATCAGCCCACTTCGAACACACCATTGCGGTGCATAAAGGGAAAATAGAGATTCTGTCTTCCTTCGAAGATATAGAAAAGGCAAATTAAACAAAATATGGCAAAACAGGCTGTTATAGAACAAGACGGTGTAATTGTGGAATCGCTTTCAAACGCGATGTTCCGAGTTGAACTTGAGATAGGTCAGAAGATAATTTGCAACATCTCTGGCAAAATGAGGATGCATTACATCAAAATACTTCCTGGTGACAAGGTCAAGGTGGAGATGAGTCCGTATGACCTGACAAAAGGACGTATTGTATTCAGATACAAATAAAAACAAGAATATGAAAACAAGAGCTTCTTTAAAGAAACGTACCCCAGATTGCAAGATAGTACGTCGCAAGGGTCGTTTGTATGTTATTAACAAGAAAAACCCTAAGTTTAAGATGCGTCAGGGTTAGTCATTATTGCAAACAAGAAAAGTATAGTATATGGCAATTAGAATTGTTGGTGTAGATTTGCCTCAGAACAAACGAGGTGAAATCGCTTTGACCTATATATTCGGTATAGGTCGCAGTAGCTCCGCCAAGATCCTGGAAAAGGCTGGCGTAGATAAGGACAAGAAGGTCACAGACTGGACTGATGACGAGGCAGGTAAGATTCGTGAGATTATCGGTGCCGAGTATAAGGTTGAGGGTGACCTGCGCTCTGAGATTACGATGAACATCAAGCGTCTGATGGACATTGGTTGCTATCGTGGAGTTCGTCATCGTAATGGCCTTCCCGTTCGTGGCCAGAGCACAAAGAACAATGCTCGTACACGTAAGGGTAAGAAGAAGACTGTTGCAAACAAGAAAAAGGCTACTAAATAATAATTGATATGGCAAAGAAAGCAGTTGCTACAAAGAAGAGAGTAGTGAAGGTTGACGCAATGGGTCAGCTCCACGTACACAGCTCGTTCAATAATATCATTGTCTCTTTGGCCAACAGCGAAGGTCAGGTTATCTCTTGGTCTTCTGCTGGAAAGATGGGTTTCCGTGGCTCAAAGAAGAACACTCCTTATGCTGCCCAGATGGCTGCCCAGGACTGTGCAAAGACTGCATACGACTTGGGTCTGCGCAAGGTAAAGGCATATGTTAAGGGTCCAGGCAATGGCCGTGAGTCAGCTATCCGCACCATTCACGGTGCAGGGATTGAAGTGGTAGAGATTGTTGATGTCACTCCGCTTCCTCACAATGGATGCCGTCCTCCCAAGAGAAGAAGAGTTTAATAAAAAGGATCTTCTAGGAAACCTAGGAACCCCCTAGGAACCCCTAGGATAAAAGAATAAATACATTGTAATTATGGCAAGATATACAGGACCTAAGTCAAGGATCGACCGTCGTTTCGGCGAAGCTATCCTGGGTAATCCCAAAGTACAGGCTAAGCGCAACTTCCCTCCTGGCCAGCATGGTAACAACCGTCGTCGCAAGACCTCTGAATACGGCATCATGCTTGCTGAGAAGCAGAAGGCTAAGTACACTTATGGTGTGCTGGAGAAGCAGTTCCGCAATATGTTCGAGAAAGCAGCTCGCACCAGTGGCATCACCGGTGAGATTCTCCTCCAGAACCTGGAGAGCCGTCTCGACAACATCGTTTATCGTCTGGGCATCGCTCCCACCCGCCGTGCTGCTCGTCAGCTTGTCAACCACAAGCATATTGTAGTTGACGGTCAGGTGGTTGGTATCCCTTCTTATAGCGTCAAGCCCGGTCAGATAGTCGGTGTTCGTGAGCGCAGCAAGAGCCTTGAGGTTGTACAGAATGCTTTGGCAGGTTTCAACCACTCCAAGTATCCTTGGATTGAGTGGGATGAGAGCCAGAAGGCAGGCAAGTATCTCCACAAGCCCGACCGTGCTGACATCCCCGAGACCATTAAGGAACAATTGATCGTTGAGTTGTACTCTAAATAAAATATAAGAATGGCGATATTAGCATTTCAAAAACCCGATAAGGTTATAATGTTGGAGGCGGACGATAAGTACGGAAAGTTCGAGTTCCGCCCCTTGGAAGGTGGTTTCGGTACTACCATTGGTAATGCTTTGCGCCGCATCCTTCTCTCCTCGCTCGATGGCTTTGCTATCAATACAGTGTCTATCTCAGGTGTAGAGCACGAGTTTGCTACAGTGCCTGGAGTCAAGGAAGATGTCACCAACATTATATTGAACCTGAAGCAGATAAGATTCAAACAACAAGTAGAGGATTTCGAAACAGAGAAAGTTGCTGTTACAGTTGAGAACGTCACAGAGTTCAAGGCTGGTGACTTTAACAAATACCTGGTTGGCTTCGAAGTGCTGAACCCTGAGCTGGTGATCTGCCATTTGGATCCTAAGGCATCCCTTCGCATAGAAATCAACATCAACAAGGGTAGAGGCTATGTACCTGCCGACGAGAACCGCATCTTCTGTACTGATGTGAATGTTATCCCAATCGATTCAATTTACACCCCAATCAGGAATGTCAAGTACGCCGTAGAGAACTTCCGTGTAGAGCAGAAGACTGACTACGAGAAGCTCGTGCTTGAGATTACCACTGATGGTTCCATTCACCCGAAGGACGCGCTCAAGGAAGCTGCCCGCATCCTCATTCATCACTTCATGCTCTTCTCCGACGAGAAGATTACGCTGGAGAACAGCGAGATGGATGTGAACGAGGAGTTCGACGAGGAAGTGCTCCACATGCGCCAACTCCTGAAGACCAAGCTGGTGGATATGGACTTGTCAGTACGCGCCCTGAATTGCCTCAAGGCTGCCGATGTGGACACCTTGGGCGACTTGGTGCAGTACAACAAGACCGACCTGCTCAAGTTCAGGAACTTCGGCAAGAAATCGCTCACGGAGCTTGATGATTTGCTCGAGAGTCTGAATCTGTCGTTTGGAACCGACATTTCTAAGTATAAATTAGATAAAGAATAAAAAGTCATGAGACATAATAAGAAATTCAACCATCTGGGTCGTACTGCATCCCACAGAGCAGCTATGTTGAGCAACATGGCAGTGTCCCTGATCATGCACAAAAGAATCACTACGACCCTCGCCAAGGCAAAGGCCTTGAAGAAGTATGTAGAGCCTCTCATCACCAAGTCGAAGGAGGACACTACCAACTCACGCCGCGTCGTGTTCAGCTACTTGCAGGACAAGAAAGCCATCACGGAACTGTTCACCACCATCTCCAAGGCTGTTGCCGACCGTCCCGGTGGTTACACCCGCATCATCAAGACAGGTTTCCGTGCCAGCGATGCTGCTCCCATGTGCTTCATCGAGCTTGTTGACTTCGATGAGAACATGGCAAAGACTGCCAAGAAGGCAAAGCGCACACGCCGTTCTTCCAAGAAGGCCGCTGCTCCTGCAGCAGAGGCTCCCGTAGCCGAGGCACCCGCTGAGGAAGTTGCAGAGACTGCAGCTCCTGCAGCAGAAGAAGCTCAAACCGAATAATTCTAGATTGCAATAATGAAGCCGCTTCGTCCGTGAAGGATGGAGCGGCTTTTTTGTTGCCTTGTTCACATAAAGCATGGAGGCAAGCGACGCCTGCCTCCATGCTGATATCTGTTGCCCTTCTCCTCGGGGAGGAGTAGGGGAGGGGGCTGTTACCACTCCTCGTCCCAGATGTTGATGTCGTTCGTTCCTTTGGTCAGGATGTCGTTGGGGTTCTCGATGACCGGATCGCTGGGATTGCTGTTAACTCTCAGAGACTGAGCCATCATTTGCGCTGTGCCGAGCTGTACGGTCAGCGATGCGGGGTGAATATATGTCTTTTTCATTGCTTCTTCAAATTAATAATTAAGAAATAAGTTCCGCACTTGACTGTGCGCCATGGTGCTAAAGCATCCATGAATTAGAAGAGAACTTTGGCTTTGCCGAGATTGCTCACGCTCGATAAAGCATGAGCAAACTCAGCTTTATTCTCACTTTATCGCAATCTTCTTTCCGTTTACGATGTAGATGCCCTTGACCGCTGTCGACCTTCCGTTCTGCATCTTCTGGAGACGCTGGCCGGCAACATTGTAAATGACATTGTCTGTTGACTGTTCGTTGTCGATTGCCTTGATTGCTGTAGCATCGTCTTCCTCGAAGCTGAAGAAGCCCTTGACGGGGTTCGTGTTAGTGTTCAGATAAGCTCTGCCTTCAGGGATGGTAATGCTACTTGCAACAGGATAGAAGCCTACCACGTCGTTCTTTATGGCAAGGGCATAGATGCCTTCGCCGCCAGAAACGGTGCCATCGGAGCCCGTGAGGTCGTTCTCATCGGCCTTGGTTGCACCAGTTGTAGGCATGAAGTTGTAGAAACCTGCGGCGCCACTCAGGATGACAGGTTCCTCCGCTTGAATCTTATCTGTGATGGGCTCAAGCGTGATATAGCTGCCATTTAATACGCCGGCGAACACCTCAATGCCAGTGGGGATGGTCACATCGGAGTCTGTAATGTACTGAGTGCTCCAGCCGGCATCCTTGATCTCGGTCACATAGCCCTTAGTCTTGTCGAGGGTAGGCCTATCGTCGCTGCCAAGGTTCTGGTGGAAGGCATAGCCGAGCTTAGCTGTTACATAGCCGCTGGCAAGCTGGTCAGCTGTAACCTCAACGGGAGCGTGTGTTATGTTTGAAGCATTGTTACCGACAGCGATAGTGGTGGTAGAACCCTCTTCAAGAAGGTAGTAGTTGTTCTTGACATTCTCTGTAGCGGGGCCGTTCCAATTTCCAATGATGGCTGCGGCAGCCGTATTACCAGAGTTGGCAACAATCTTGCCAATTGATAGGCAGTTGTAAATGCCGCCAAAGCTTTCTACCCTGGCGTAGCCTAAAATGCCACCGTATTTGGAGCCTTCACCGATTATTGTTCCGCTGAAGATACAATTGCGAATAGTTCCCAAGTATGTGTAACCAATAATACCTGCTTGGTTGTCGCCAGTGCCGCTATGGGTCATTGTGCCACTATATTCGCATTTTTCTACGATAGGATGGCAGTTGGTGTCATGACCGCCTACAATGCCACCGGTATGAGCTTTAAAATTTGAAACATTTATCGTAAGTGAACTGTGAATGCCACTTACTACGGATGAGCCACCTGATGCTCCGACAACGCCATTCTTATCGAAGGTCGATGTCAGTGTGCCGCTGATGCTGAAATTCTTGACTTCTGCATTGTCGGTAATGTAGCCAAACAGGCCATTATAATTCGCTGTCGCAGTGTATGAGAAGTTTGTGATGGCATGTCCCTGACCATCGAAAATACCAGTGTATTTGGTGTTGGCATTGCCAATAGGTGTCCATGTTACTCCGCCGAGGTCGATGTTGGCCGTAAGTATGGCGTTGACAGCAGGGTTAACCTGATTAACGTAAGCAGCAAACCACTTGAGCTGTGCAGGTGTGCCAATTTCGAAGGTTCCTTCTTCGTTTGGGGTTAAGTATAAAAGGTTGAGCGTGCTGCAATAAGAGCAAATGCCGTCAACATAGTCGTGTGCCTCTAAGATAGTGCCTTCAGTATTGCTGTATTCAACGTCGTCGTGTGGGGTACCGTCGGGACATTTGGTGCCAATGAGATAAACAAGCCCATGTGTGCTGTCGAGTGTGGGCTTAGTGTCAGCAGACAATGTCTGACGCCAACTCGTACCACCGTTGGTGCTTTCATTCAGCAGATATGCAACCTCGCCGCTGGCAAGTTGTGCAGCAGTAACCAAAGTGGCTTCATTCGGAGTAGGAGTTTTGCTATCTGTTCCATTCGCATTTGCTCCAACATAGTAGCTGTTGTATATTTTCGTTGAAGATGTAGTACTATTAGCGATGCCAAAGAGCTGACCAAATCTTCCAGCCTTGGCACTTACCGTACCAACAGACAAACAATTTGTTATGGTTGTCTTGCCTGAACTACAATATCCTACGATGCCGCCGAAAGAGCATGTGCCAGGAGTGCTCGAAGTGTTCTCCAGTGTACCATCGAATAGACAGTTGGTAATGTTGCAGGTTGCGTCTGCGTTGGATCTGACAAAGCCTACGATACCACCATAGTTGGCGCTGCTGCCAGGATCACTGACAGAGAAATTGCCAGAATAGGTACACCGTTCAACGAGGGTTGTTCCAGCTTGGGCTGTTCCTAAAATGCCTCCTTGGCGGCTGTTGTTGTTTGCAACATTGTTATTGGTAATGTTTACATAACTATGAACATTACGGATAGTAGGAGAGTTATCACGTGCATAAGCTGCTATGGTGCCGCTATATTGTACATTAAAGGTCATTTCTCCGTAGATGCTGAAGTTTTCAATAAGACATCCGGTTGAGATAACACCAAAGAGGCCATGGTAGTTTCTGCTAAAAGAAGTGATATTGACGTTTTCTATCTTGTGTCCCTGGCCGTCAAAGTGTCCCTTGTATGCACAACTGCTCACCCAGTTGCCGATGGGTTCCCAGGAAGATACACCTGTCATGTCGATGTCGTCGGTAAGTACTGCATTGGCCGACATGTTGTCGCCGCCGCCGTTCACCAATGCGGCGAAGGCAACCAGGTCCTGTGCTGTGCCGATTTGATAGACGCCGTTCACTTGGTCGAGCGCCCAGCTGCTTGCCGTGCAGAATGCCAGGGCAAGGAGCGGAAGTAGTTTCTTTTTCATTTGTTTGTGGGTTTAGTTAGATAATAGTAGATAATGTGTGTAGTTTCCTTAATTTATATACATGCGCGTGCGCATACATTTTGAAGGCAAAATTATAAAAAAAGTGTGAAAAGTGTAAATCAAAAGTAGTAGAAATATCTTATCCCGCATACTTTTTTGCTGCGAAAGTCGCATAGTGCGGTATAAACATGTTAAAATAATACTGTTTCTCTGTGCGTATTCGTTATAAATGGCGCAGAAGAGTTTGAATTTAGTGTGCCGCACGCTTTGTTCTGCTTTTTCCTCGCCTCGGCGAGATGCTGGGATGTTTGCTTTCCTCTTCTCGTCAGTTGTGCGGGAGGAATGCTATGAAATGTAAACTTTTTTCAGAGGCGGCCTTTTCTGGCGGCGTTTTTTTTGCTTTGTGGCACTTTGGAGCCTCGAAGGCGAGAAACGCGCTTAAATCGAATTTCCGGTGATAATCAGGTTGTTGAAACTGTGGATTTGAGGCTGAATGGTGCGGGATTGACATCTCTGCTTTGCAAAATGAGCTGTTTTTGGCGGTTTTTGTGTGATTTTCGGCTGCCGGCGTCGGTCAATTCCCCGTGCGGCGATTGCAAACTTCGCGTGCGGCGTTGGCCATTTCCGCGTGCGGCGTTTGGAAACACCCTGTGCGGCGTTTGGAAACACCTCATGCGGCCTGATGGTTTTTCCGATGGAATGGCAGTTTTTTTGTAAAGTTTTTTGCAGTGTCCTAGTTGTGTGTATCTGGACGGGGATTAGCCGTTGCTGATACATTTTTCTTTAGTTTTTGTGCGGTAGGCTTGGGCATTTCGCCTTTTTTGTGTAACTTTGCGGCAGATTTCGCAAATTAAACAAACAGACAATGAAAACGAAACTCCTTTTCGTCGGCCTTTTGTTTGCCGCTACGGCACAGGCCGAAAACTATGCACAGTATGTTGACCCGAGAATCGGTACGGGCGACCACGGCCATGTCTTCGTGGGTGCCAATGTGCCTTTCGGCATGGTGAATGCCGGCCCTACGCAGCTCGAGACGGGCTGGGACTGGTGCTCTGGCTATCATGAGAGTGGCAAGAAGATTATCGGCTTCGGCCAGATGCACCTCAGCGGTTGCGGTTGTGCCGACCTTGCCGACATCGGCCTGATGCCTGCTTATGGCGATGTGGAGCTCACTCGCGAGGGGCTTGCCAGCGAATACAGGCATGAGACGGAGTCCATGGGGCCTGGCTTCTACAGCGTTATGCTCGACCGTTTCCACATCAGGGCCGAGGTGACGGCTACGGAGCGTACGGCTCTCTATCGCTTCACTTATCCGAAGGGCAGCAACAATGCCCGCATCGTGGTTGACCTGGAGAACACGATTGGCGACCAGGCTACTGATACGCGTGCCGTCCCTGTCGACGAGAACACGCTGCTTGGCTATCGTCGCAGCCGCGGCTGGGCGAGCGACCAGATTGTCTATTTCTGCATGAAGTTCAGCAAGCCGATGCATTACTGGCTGAGCGAGGGCCCGGACGCCAAGTACGGTGTGGCGACCTTCGAGGTGGGCCCCGGCGACGATGTGATGGTCAAGGTGGCCATCTCGCCCACCAGCGAGGCCAATGCCATGCTCAACCTGAATGCCGAACAGGGCGAAGCCTGGGACTTCGAGGCTGTTGCCAATGCTGCCAAAGAGGCTTGGGACAAGCAGCTCTCCCGCATCCAGGCCACCTTCCGCACCGAGCGTGAACGCACCATCTTCTATACCGCTATGTATCACTACATGGTGGCGCCCCAACTCTGGTGCGATGTGACGGGCGACTACATGGGCGCCGACTTCAAGGTGCATCGCGGAGCCGACTACAATACGCTCACCACCTGGAGCCTTTGGGACACCTATCGTGCCGCTCATCCTCTGGCCACCATCATCATGCCCGACCGCATGCGCGACTATGCCAAGACAATGCTCGCCATCTACCGTGAATGGGGCGAACTGCCCGTATGGCACCTGGTCAGCAACGACACCTATTGCATGGTGGGCGAGCCTGCTGTGCCCGTCCTTGCCGACATCATCCTGAAGGGCGAGGCTGGCGACATCGACATCGACGAGGCCTACGAGGCCGTCTGCGCCAGCATGCTCCCCACAGAATATGCCAAGATGCGGCGTGTGCCTCTCCGCGGTAAGGACTATCTGGCAGAGCTCGGCTACCTGCCCTACGACGGTCGCGAGAGCGAGGTCATCGGCAAGAGCATGGAGTACTATATCGCTTCCTGGGCAGCCGCTCAGCTCGCCGGAAAGCTCGGCCATAAGGAGGACAGCATCCGTTTCTACAACATCAGCATGAACTACAAGAGGCTCTACGACCGCCGCGTCAACGTGATGCGCGCCCTCGACATGAAGGGCGAGTTCCGTCCCCTGCCCCCCAACTTCAACCCCAATCAGCAGACACGCGACTATACCGAGGGCAATCCCTGGCAGTACACCTTCCTCGTGCCTCATGATGTGAAGGGCCTGGCAGAAGTGATGGGCGGCGACAAGGCACTTGAGAAGCGCCTCGACGACCTCCTGGCGGCCAGCAGCGACCTGGGCGCAGGCGCAGCCCCCGACATCTCCGGCCTCATCGGACAGTATGCCCACGGCAACGAACCCAGCCACCACATCCTCTACATGTATAACTATGTAGGCCAGCCTCGCAAAGCCCAGAAGTGGCTCCGTCAGGTCATGGACGAGCTCTACACCGACCAGCCTGCCGGTCTCTGCGGCAACGAGGATGTGGGCCAGATGTCGGCTTGGTACCTCCTCTCCGCCCTCGGTTTCTATCAGGTGGAGCCCTGTGGAGGCCGCTATATTGTGGGGTCGCCCATCGTGAAGGAAGCCACCGTGCACCTGGCTGGCGGCAAGACACTCACCATCCGCACCCACGGCAATTCAGACAAAGCCATCTATGTGTCGAAAGTGGTGCTCAACGGACAAACCATCAACGACTTCACGCTCCGTCACACCGACCTCGTCCAGGGCGGCACTTTAGACGTGTATATGAGGAAATGAGGATATCTGGGGAAAATACCACCGACAGTTGCTGTTTTCTTTGGATAAATATATAACTTTGCATGATTAATCAGAGTTGTCCATAGAGCCTTAGGGATAATTCATACAAGACAAAATAAAAAGAGCTGCGGAACTCAGCTTACCCATGCATTAAGTTTAAGGGAATGAGAATAAGAACACCACATCTACCGATTGTCGTCATGGCCTTGTTTTGCGTTGGCTTCGTCCAAGATGCCAAGGCGCAGAAGCTGTGGCGCATGTTGCAACACAACGACAGCCTCTTGACGGAGCGTTACCGACGAGGCAACATCGATACGATGTACATCACTCGCCCACAGACCAAGTGGACGCTGACTGGACGGTTAAACGTCTCAGGAGCCAAACTGGAAATCGAGGGACTTCAAGACGACAAGCATTTCAAATCGCAAATGACTGCCGACTATAAATCCACTTTCAGTTTGGGAGTGAACTACCTCGGTGTGTCGCTGAACATGTCGCTCAATCCTGCCAAGATGATGGGGAAATACAAGGACTTCGAATTGAATCTCAACTCCTACTCCAACCGATGGGGAGTAGATTTCATCTACCAGGATGCACGAAACTTCAAGGGCTGGCATCAAGTCGATGGAGAACAACGCTTAGAGCTTCCACCTGAGGTTTTATCGCTCAAGAGTCTGAATGTGAATGCTTACTACGCATTCAACTACCGTCGGTTCTCATATCCCGCCGCCTTCTCACAGAGTTATATCCAACGCCGCTCGGCGGGCAGTTTCCTGCTGGCCATCTCAGGACAGGGGCAACGAACCAAGACCAAGGCACAATATGAGACATTGCTGAATGTGACCAACATTGGCATTGGTGGTGGCTATGGCTACAACTGGGTGCCCAGCCGCCATTGGCTGCTCCATCTCTCGGCACTCCCCACTTTCACCGTCTTCAGCAGGACATCGCTCACCGTCAACGATGAGCGCATTCCCATCCACTACAAATTCCCAGAGGTCATCATCACTGCCCGTGGAGCCGTCGTCCGACAGTTCGGCAATATGTTTGTCGGAACATCTATGGTCTTCAATTTCACGAATATCGGCGATAAGGATGATTTAGCTGTCCATAACCTCAAATGGCTCACACGTCTGTTCGTCGGTTACAGATTGTGAGACAAGAATCTGAAACCCAGGAGTCTTTAGTCACTTGCTTCGTTCATTCACGAAACGACGCAGGAGAAAGGTCAAAATGGATGAAGTGAGAGCAGAAAAGACAACAAAAACACGTGAAATGTTGAACATCTCACTAAAAAGGAGTATATTTGCAATACCACTAACCAACTAAAGACTACTATTATGATTACTCTTCCCGATTACCACGTCCTGGAGAAAGCTGTTGGCTACCTGAAAGAGGTGCCTTACGATGTCACTCCACAAAGTTTGTATAACGCGGCAAGCCTCTACGACACCCTGATAGCCGACCCCACTTCGCCCCCTGAGAAATGCTACGACCTGAAGGTGTACCAACACTTCATCGACAACGGCAAACACGCCCGAAAGGAAGCGGAACAACTGGGACGTTCACTCCATGATTTCGCCATATACAAGGAGATGAACAAGTACCTGAAACAGTTCAACCCACTGACGGTTGTCGGTGTGATGGGCGGTCACCAGCTCAAGCGTACCGACGCCACATTCAAGGAAATCGTGCTGTTGAGCAAACGGCTCACCGAACTGGGTTCGCTGATGGTTTCCGGCGGTGGTCCAGGCGCAATGGAAGCCACACACCTTGGCGCATGGCTGGCAGGAAGGACGAACGAAGAGGTGGACGAAGCGCTTAAGATGCTTCTACCCGCCCCCACTTTCCACGACGAAGGCTGGATTACCACGGCGCTGGAAGTGATGCGGCAATTCCCGCAGACGAAGTACCACAGCCTCGGTATCCCCACATGGCTCTACGGCCATGAGCCCTCCACGCCTTTCGCCACCGAAATCGCCAAGTTCTTCGTCAACAGTGTGCGCGAGGACACCATCCTCACCGTGGCTTACGGAGGCATCATCTACACACCAGGCAGCGCAGGCACCATGCAGGAGGTGTTCCAAGAAGCCGTGCAAAACCACTACATGAGTTTTGAGCTCTCCTCGCCCATGATTTTCCTCGGCAAGAAATTCTGGACCGAAGAGCAGCCCGTCTATCCTTTCCTCCAGCAGCTCATCTCTATGGGCAAGTACAGGAACCTCTTGCTCAGCCTCACCGACTCCGACGACGAGGTGGTGGAGACGCTGATGGACTTCCGCAAGAACGCGAGGATGAAGAGTTAATCATCCAGATACGCCGCAAAACTGAAACTGCCAAGCCGGCGCAACGGCTTGGCGGGAATTTTCAACCACTTTTCACGATTCGGCACCGAATCGTCGAACATATTGAAAGTGTTCACTTGTTTTTTGTGGGTGTTGAAATTGTAGGACTCTTTCTTCGCCTCACCCGTTGTGCGTGAGTATTCCTGACTCTCGGCACCGATGAGGAAGAAGTCGTCGTTCTGATAGCGGAATATCACAGAGTAATTGTTCTTGCCGTAAGAACCTGCTGAGGCGAACTCATCCACATCCAACACCAAAGCACCGCGCTCGTTCACGCTCATCGAGATATCAACAAAGAAATACTCATCCTCAGGATGAGGAATGATGTCGTTGTACTGATTGTAGAGACAGTAGTCGCCGTCGGTCAATCCCCAGTAAATGGCGAGTACAGGTGCGTTGAAGTTATAGACATAGCCATCTTCGCGAGTGTGCATGTGTTCAGGGTCGGTAGGAGTGCCGATAATCACCAAGTCAGCTATGCCGTCCTTGTTGAGGTCGCCCTTGGTTTCCTGGATTTTCCATCCCTCGGGTGTCAGTTCTGAGGCGGAACTGCCGCTCTGAGCGAACTTCTGCGCACTGGCATTGAAAAACGTAAACAATGCCACTGATAACAAGAGTACTTTTTTCATTATTCTGTTCTTTTATAGTTAGTAATGGCAAATATAGACAAATTTCGTTGATTGCAAGTCAAACGAATAAGAAATATTATTCTTTTTATAGAAAAGAAGCGAAAACACCTCCTGACATGAACGAGATGACAAGCTTAACTTCCTGCCAGTACGCAAGCTTAACTCCCTATTTAACTCCATTTTGTAGCTTCGGAAACTTTAGAGACGAAGTTATTACTGACAAGTTTATTTCTAACCCCAATTAAAAGGGAAAAAATTTTTGTTTTGTGAAATAGTATTGTAATTTTGCAGTCGCTTATCACCAAAAGGAAATCAGGAGTGATAGACACCAATTCGGGGTTGATTGGATTTGACAGCGAGTTGAGGTGGTACGTAAGCATGCGGAGCATCGTTGCCTGGCTCCTAAATATCAGACTTCAACAAATTAATTGGCGAAACTTCTTACGCTCTCGCTGCTTAGTCGAAGTATAGTAGACTTGCTTTATTCCTTTGTTAGACATTGGAACGAGACATCGCACTGAAAGCCATTTTCCTGAAGCGTTCAGATTCGCGGTGCAGCAAAATCGGGAATAGCTGTCGGCAGCCTCATGCCGTAGGTGAAACTTTTAGAGGATAAGGGTGCGCTTGGTGGTCCAGGTCTTGGTGCATCACGAAAACCGCAGTCTGGAATAAGCATGTAGAAAGCGTATGGCTTCCTTGTTTGGACGAGGGTTCAATTCCCTCCAGCTCCACTTGAGTTTCTTTTCTGA
>JAEEGH010015325.1_pt1 | contig 16671 bp, 11 predicted proteins | sample 9134181 | NCBI WGS metagenome assembly JAEEGH01 (sample SAMN16246544, study PRJNA631951) | gut metagenome | biome: gut microbiome; feature: rumen; material: DP-attached | host: Bos | place: Iran: Karaj | collected 2018-10
TCGTGTCTGCCCAGATATTCTTTGAGCACAGCACCTACTTCATGGCGCGCAAGCATCGCCCCATCGTGCTGAGCAACGGAGATCTGCAACCTCAACTTGCTGGCGTCTTCACCCTGAATATCAATCAGGACGAGAGCCATCTGGCGAAGTCCATCCTCCAACTCTTGGAGCGTGGGCACGGCCATGGAGAGCAGAAGCATGCAGGGCCACCCATGCAGATGGAGAGCACCGTGCTCAGTCTGCGAGAGATAGAGGTGCTACGCCTCGTGGTGCAAGGGTATATCAACAAGGAGATAGCCGATAAGCTGAATATCTCCCTCACCACCGTCATCACCCATCGTAAGAATATCACCGAGAAACTCGGCATCAAGTCGGTTTCCGGACTCACCATCTATGCCGTGATGCAAGGTTTGGTAGAGGCAGATGCCATTTAAGCCATCATTAGTCAATTTATAATAGTATTTGTTATGAAAAGAAACGTATTTGGAATTTTGGGTAGTGTGGCACTCCTGGGTGCCCTACTCGCAAGTTGTGAACAAGCACCTAAGTATGAGCAGCCCACGTTGGAGGCACGCAAGGTGCAGATTATCGAGAAAGACGGCTACCAGTTCAAGGATCTGAACAAGAACGGTAAGCTCGACGTGTATGAAGACTGGCGCCAGCCTATGCAAGACCGCATCGACGACCTGGTAAGTCAGATGACACTGGAAGAGAAAGTCGGACTGATGTTCCATCCCAACATCGCCGTACCAGCCGATGGTAAGGTGGTGTACGATGCACAGGCAGCTTTGAGCCAAGAAGCCTACGCAGGCCCTATCGGCCCTGGTGGCAACAATCAAGGCGCTATGGGACAAGGTCAGATGCGTGTGGGAGCCGATGTGAAGACGTTCATCGAGGAGCGCAATTTCCGCAACATCCTGAACAACGGTATTGCAGAGCCTAAGCTCTTCGCACAGTGGAGCAACACCATGCAGGAGTATGCCGAGGCCTCTCGTCTGGGCATTCCTATCATGTTCTCTACCGACCCACGTCATGGTGCCACCCTTGGTGCCCACGTCAGCGGCAAGCAGTACTTCTCACAGTGGCCAAGCAAAGAAGGTCAGATCGGTATCACTGCTTCACGCGATCGCGACATCGTGAAGAAATTCGGTGAGGCTGTGGCCGAAGAATACCGTGCTGTTGGTCTGCACATGATCCTCGGTCCACAGATCGATGTCATCACTGAGCCACGTTGGAGCCGCAACATGGGTTGCTTCTCCGAAGATGCCGACCTCACCATCGAGATGATGGAAGCCTTCATGGAAGGCGCACAGGGCGACAATGTTGGTCCTGACAAGGTGCTGGTACACCTGAAGCACTGGCCAGGTGCCAATCCTCACGAGGGTGGTAAGGGCAACTTCACCGTCTATCCAGGCAACAATGTGGATTACCACCTCAAGCCATTCAAGGCAGGCATCGCGAAGGGCGCGTTGGCCATCATGGGTTACTACAGCGGTACTTATGTAGATACGCTGAACGTGAACTATTCTCCTTACTGGAGCACCAAGGTGCTGTATGATCAGCTGGGCTTCAAGGGTTCCATCTGTACCGACTGGGGTGTAGTAGGCCGCACTGGTCCGCTGAATCCACGCTTGGCAGGCAAGACCACCCTGAAGGACAATATGGAGATGGTCATCAATGCAGGTGTCGATCAGATGGGTAGTGAGACAGAGACACAGCTCGTCATCGAACTGGTGAAGGAAGGTCGTGTCAGCGAAGCCCGCGTCAACCAGGCAGCCAGTCGCATCCTTCAGTGGCACTTCATCCTCGGCTTGTTCGAAGATCCATACGTAGATCCAGAGAAAGCCCCATTGGTATGCCAGCGTGAAGACCTCCAGAAGAACGCCTACCAGGCACAGTTGGAATCCAACATCCTGTTGGTCAACGAGGGCAACACCCTGCCAGCTAAGGAAGGCATCAAGCTCTATGTAGAAGGCATCGATACCGAGATCGCCAAGAACTACGGCACCTTGGTAGACCGTCCTGCCCAGGCCGATCTGATTCTGGTGCGTACAGGCGTGACAGAGCCTCGCGCAGCAGGTCCAGGCTTTGGTGGACAGGCCAACATGACTCCAGCCCAGCGTGCAGCCATGCAGCGTCAGCGTGAGATCGAGGCCGCTAAGCCAGTGAACATTGAGATTCCAGCCAGCATCTGGAACAACGTCAAGAAGCTCTCTGCTACAGGCAAGCCAGTGGTCGTAGCCTTCAATCCAAGCGGCACCAGCATCGTGCTGCCACAAGACCTGAAGAAAGTCGTGAAAGGCTGCTTCCTCGTATTCGACTGCCTCGACAATGCTCTGCTCGATTGCGTCTTTGGCAAGTTCAATCCTATTGGCAAGCTCCCATTTGAGATTCCTGCCACGATGAAGGACGTAGAGGCTCAGTTGGAAGACGTTCCATTCGATGCCCCAAACAAGGCCTTCGAGTTCGGATTTGGTTTGAGCTATTGATTTTGGTTGATAGAAATAGGAAGAGGGGTAGGAATACCCCTCTTTTTTTGTGTTTGTATGTGTGTGTTAATTAAAAAAAACAATTGATATAAAATTAGTTTTCCTTATTTGATTTTTCGAAACTAACACATATCTTTGTGGAGTATTCTTTGAGATAGAAGTAATAATAAAATAAAGTCCATAGCAGAACGAATTTATATGAAATCTAATAGATTATGCAGACTATGAAAACTAACTTCCTATAAGACGAAAGAAATTCCCCAATATTATATTTGTACTAAAAATTTAAATATTAAAACAATGGAAGAGGTATTATTAACTAAGTATTGGATTGTAGAAAAAGATTTAGATAAGCTCTATATTAAATCTTCTAGTGGTAAAACTATGGAGTTTGACGGGTGTAGTAATTTAAAAAAGATATCAGACACACTGTATGAAATTGTGTTATTAATGAAACAAGTAAAACAAGGCGAAGAGCGTTACCCACCATACTTCTTTCAGTATGAATATCCTGAAAGAATAACTGATATAAGAATTTTGTTGGACAATAGAACTGGCTTTGCTTACATAATAGAACCAATATATGGTCTTATTTACAAATTTACTAAGTATAACCAAAGTCTTATTTCTTCAGATACATTTGTTGGAACATATTCAAAAAGCCAACCAAAGAAAATATGTAGTAACAAGGATTTCCATGTTTATTGTGATGATTCTTTAAGAGTATACAAAATTGCTTATCGTATAAAGGATCAAATAAATGTTTGTGAAGTCAACACAAACGACGACTCCTCAAAGATTGTTGCTACTTTTGAAGGTGTTGATGAGTGGGAAAGGTTATATGAAACTGTTGGGAAATGTAAAATTTTATCTTCTTTTTTTATACTGACAATTAAAAATAAAAAAGTGATATTTAATATCCATTCTTTAAAGAGTATGGAGATAGATTATAAAAAAGCAATTCCTTCGGCTTTTTCATTCAATTCTGAAAATAGATATACAAAAGAATTTGTGTTTGTTAGAATTAAGTCTCATTTCTTGTGTGTTGATGATAAAATATATGATGAAAACTTGAATATATTTCTTTGTTATTGTGATTTAATTAGGGAAGATGCAACAATTATTGATACAGCGGCACATATGATAGCAATACAAGCTAAAAATGGTAAGTTATATTTTGTTGAAGTAGATAATGAACATGTACAAACGCCTCGATACCGTACCATTTCTTATACATGCAGCTACAATTCAAATAATGAACCTATAGCGAGTTGTGATTTTTACTCGCTTCGTAACGAGGGTTTTTATTTTAACATTGCATTAAAAAAATTTCTTCCAGAAGAAACAACAAAAAACAATTCTTTAATGATATGACGCACTTGATGGTGCGATTTGTGTGCATATAGGCATAAAAAAGAGGGATATGAAAATACCCCTCTCCTTGTTTAAATCGGATCTTGTTCATTGGTTGGAGCTTTTGGCTCTTCAGGAGTTTCCCCCTTTTGCTGTGGATTACTCCGAGAGCGCCAGTTGTCGGGGCGTCCATTCCCAGCCTGTGGGCGATCAGTTTGTGCACGTCCGTTGTCTGCCTGTGGGCGATTGTTGCCCCTTGGAGTGGAGGCCATGGGTTGGCGGTTCCTGCCCTGAGGCACGGTGACGCGAGGCACGGGTTGCGGACGTGGAACGGTGACCCTCGGAACCGTAGGACGGGGACTGCCTGCATAGAGTGCTCCACGCTGGGAGAGGTAGAGCGTGAACTGAGGGGCTGTGAGGATGCGACGAAGCTTGGCTTCGTACTTGTCCCACGCCTTGCGGTACTGGCGATCGGAGAGGCCCAGTGCGCTGTGGCCCTCGAAGAGGTAGTGGTACTTCATGTTCAGTGCCTGTACCTTCACGCGCTGTGGATCGGAAAGGGCCAACTGGCGCGCCATGCGGCTGGTGACCTGCCCCACTGCTACGTTAGTGCTCATCGCATAAGTGCTTTCTTGTTCTGCTGCCTGCAGTGAAGTCAGGCTCACCATTGCCACAAACAATGTCATCATAAAAACAATCTTTCTCATAACCTTACCTTTTTAATTATTGTCGTTTAGTCTATTGTCATGCAGGGGGCATAAAAAAGGTTTCCCCCTCGCTTCTATTCTTTTAGACCGAGGGGGAAACGGAATGTTTAAACGCAATAAGAGTATTTAACTTCTTACGCTTGAAGTGTTAATATTTGAATGCGATGTAGGAGTGTGGCTTAATGGTCATGGAGAACTTGTTCACCTTGTTTGGCGTGCCTCTGCGTCCTACTGGTGAGGTCTCTTCTGTAGCATTGATGGTGCCGCTTTCCTCGAGGTTGGTAATCTTGGTGATGCTGGCATCATTGGCTACCAACTTGATGTTCACTGGCTCGTCGTTGAAGTTCTCTACGATCAGGGTGCGATTGTCATACATGAACAGGCTCACCTTGGAAGGACCTTCGAGATAGAAGTCGAGGTCTTGGCTCATGGTGCGACGGATCTCGTTCAGCACGGCGTCTGGATAATCGTACAGGTTGCCGAAATCGTCTGGAATAGTGAGCACATAGAGGTAAGCACCATTATAGAGGGCCTTGTGCAGGATAGGCCAGCCTGACACGCCTCCGGTCAATGGGCGACCAGCGCTGATGACTTCCCAACTGTCGTTGGTGAGGTACTGCACCTGTGGGATGATGAACTCACGCTTGCTCTTGCCATAGCGTCCGAAGTCGCTCACCAAGGCCTTGAGGTCTGTGCAACGAAGCTCGCACACTTCGGCTATCTTCTCTGGAATGGCTTTCAGCAGGCCTGAGGTGATGATCACGTCGCGTCCGCTGTTGAGCTGCTTCTTAATCTTCTCCATGATGTTAGGATCGCCTGCTGCCTGCTGGGTGAGGAGCATGATCTTGCGGTCTTCATCGAAGGTAGGACGGATGTCCATAGGCAGACCGATCATGCCAAGGTAGTTCTGCAGGAAGTCCTCGCCAACGGTGTGGAATACCTTGTAGGACTTGATGCCGATAGGCTCACCAAGTTGCCCCACGAGGTTGTCGGCCTTGCGCAGCACCACGTCTGCAATACGGGCCATGGTGGTAGGGGTGACGGTCTCCTTGCCATTCTGGAATGGAGCACGCATCTCAGCATAGTCCCAAGAGGTGCCTGTGCCCTGCCAAGGTGCATTGAAGCTGTCGCTCAGTCCCACGCCAATGAGCTGGTTGTAAGCGAAGAGCATCACGTCGCGGGCTTTGGCAATGGCCGTGAGGTGCAACTGCTCTGCATAGCGGTCCATGCTCATGTTGATACCACCTGAATCTACCCAACCACCACCGTTGCGACCTGGTGCCAGGTTCTCGAAGTAGCGCATCACGTTGTAGCTAAGGTAGTTCTGAAGGTGCTGGGCACCTGCAGGGTCGCGGGTCTCGGTACCTGTCCATACGCCGTCGAAGATCTGAGGACCGTATTCGAGGTTGAAGCCCAAGCCCTGGAAATGGTCGTACCAGTTAGGGTATTTGATGATGACCTTTACTTTAGGATTCACCTTCTTGGCAGGACCAACGACCAAGTTGCGTCCAGCCTCGTTCATCAGTTCCAGACGGTACTGTGTCCAGCTCTTGTTGCCTTTGGCCTTGATCTCGGCTTCTGACTTACAACTGGTGAAGAAGAAGTCGTCCAGCAGGAACTCGTCAAAATGCTTGGCAGTATGCTCTGCAATCTGCTGCACGATCTTGCGATGTTCGGGATCGGAATAGCAGAAGGTCTCGAAGTCGTTGGCTTCATTGATGGTATAGGTGATACCACCAGCCACTTCGATGCCTTGGCTCTGGAAGAACTTCTTGGCTTTCTCCAAGGTAGCGTCATCTACGATGAGCAGGTCACGGTGTGTCTCCAGGTAGATCTTGTCCACATCGAGCTGACTGGAGATGGTTTTCCACGTAGATTCCAGCCACTGGGTGTCTTTCATCTTGTCCACCTCATAGGCGCGTACATAAACAGAAACTACAAAATTGCGATGCTTGGCCTGAAGGGTAGGGAAAGCGAGCAGGCTCAGCAACAGGAAAAGGCTGAGCTTCAGGAACGTTGTTTTTCTCATAATACTGTTTTTTAGATTTAAGTAGGTTATTAGTCTTAAAGTTTTATGGAATACAAAAGTAATTATTAATGTCAAACTAACAAATAAAAAAAGGGAAATATCCTCACAAATGAGGATTGGTTAATCGAAAGACTCTGTTTATCTTTGCAACGCCTAATGAATAATTGACCAAGATATGAGAAAGATTTTACTGATCACAATGACAGCCCTGATGCTGGGGACGCAGGTTCACGTGATGGCGGATGATGTGAAGACGCCAGTGGACAGTGTCATTGTAAGAGATATTGAAGAGGTGGTGGTGATCTCTACGCCAAAGGAGAACCAATATCTGCGCCAGCAGACACTTTCTTCGACATCGTTTTCACAAGCGGAGATGCGCACCAAGGGCGTGACTTCCATCAAGGGTGTCTCTGCGATGGTGCCCAACCTCTACATCCCTACCTACGGCTCTAAGCTGACCACGGCGACCTATATCCGTGGTATCGGCTCGCGCATCAATACGCCTGCCGTGGGACTGTATGTGGACAATATACCTTATATAAATAAGAATGCGTTCGACTTCAACTTCTCCGACGTGGAGCGTGTGGATGTGTTGCGTGGTCCGCAGGGGACGCTGTATGGACGCAATACGATGGGTGGACTGATCCGTGTGTTTACGCGTTCGCCTTTCGACTACCAGGGCACGGACCTGAATCTGAGTGCGGCAACGTATGGTGATTTCAAGGCCAATGTGACGCACTACCACCGCATCAGCGAGAAGTTCGCTTTCTCTGGGGGCTTCTTCTACGACCGTCAGGGGGGCTTCTTCAAGAATACCTATACGAATAAGAAGGTGGACGATGGCGATGAGTTCGGTGCGCGTGTGCGTGCCATCTATCTGCCTGGCGACAATACCAAACTGGATTTCACATTAAGCTATGAGCATCTGGATCAGGGGGCTTATCCTTATCAGAATGTAGGATTGGCAGCTGGGGTTACTGAGATTACGGACATTTCCAACCATAAAGGCACCATCGCCTACAATCGTGAGGGCAGCTACAAGCGCAATCTGCTGAATGCTGGCCTGAACTTGGAACACCAAGCCAACAGCTTCATCTTTAGTAGCGTGACGGGCTTCCAGTTCCTGAAGGATGATATGAAAATGGATCAAGACTATTCCGTAGAAGATATCTTCACCTTGCAGCAGAAGCAGAACGGCAAGTCGCTCTCACAGGACTTCGTGTTTAAGTCGAAACCACAGGCAAGTTGGCAATGGACCACAGGCGTGAGTGGCTTCTATGAGTGGCTGAAGGTGGATGCTCCTGTGGGATTCTGGCAAGATGGCGTGAAGTCTATCATCGAAGACCATGTGAACGATGTGTTCATCCGACTGAAGGAGCAGAATCCACGCATGCCAAGCATGGGGCTCGATGTGACGGACAACAATTTCCTGATCGACGGATTGTTTGATACCCCAACAGCCAACCTTGCTCTGTATCACCAGAGTACGTTCAACCTGGTGGGAGGTCTCTCTCTGACAGTGGGTGCCCGCTTGGAGTACGACAAGACGTGGCTGGACTATAATTCTGGCACCAGACTTACTTTTGACTTCTTGATGCCCGACTTTGAACGTGTGCCTGCCATGAAGCCGATGCTGGATGGACTGAAGGGCATCGTGATCACGCCTGCCTTCGATGGCAAGCTGAACAAAGATACGTGGCAGTTGCTCCCTAAGTTTGCCTTGAAGTACGACTTCAACGAGCGTAACAATGTCTATGCTTCTGTGTCTAAGGGTTATCGCGCTGGTGGCTACAACTTCCAGATGTTCTCTGAGTTGATTCAGAGCAAGATGTCGAGCGATATGACCAGTGCCATCAACGAGAAGAGTGGTGGTCGCATGGAGCAGATGGGTGGAGGCGCCTTTACGCCTCGCGAGGTAAACTACGATGTGGAAGGTACCATCGGCTATAAGCCTGAGACTTCTTGGAACTATGAAGTAGGTACGCACCTCACCAATGCCAAGCAGACGCTGCAAGCCGATTTTGCCGTGTTCTATGTGCAGACCAAGGACCAGCAGATAGCACAGTTTGCGCCTTCTGGCTTAGGACGCATTACAGTGAATAAGGATGAGAGTACCAGCTATGGTGCGGAGGCCAGCCTCAAGGCACAGCTGACAGATGCCTTCAGTGTGAATGCGAATTACGGCTATACCTATGCCACCTTCAAGGCCAATAACGGTTCTGCGGGTACGCTGAAGAAGTACGTGCCTTTCGTGCCAAAGCATACGTTCACCCTGGGTGGTCAGTATGTGATCGCGCTGCGCGATGCTTTCCTGGATGACATCACACTGAATGCCTATTATACGGGACAAGGTCGCATCTACTGGACACTGGACAACAATGCTTCCCAGAAGTTCTATGGGACACTGAATGGCCAGGTGGGCTTCCGCAAGGGAGACATCAATCTGGACGTGTGGATTCACAATGCCTTGGATAGCGACAACACGGCGTTCTATTTCGAGAGCCGTGGTTTAGGCTTCCGTCAACCCATCAATCCTTTGCAAGTTGGTGTGAATCTCCGTTGCAGATTCTAAGAACGAAATAAAACAACACAGTAATAAAAGACGACAAAATAGGTCAATTTAGTTATTAATAGCTCCGCAGTGCGGGCATCTGCCTTTTTCACGAAGGGGATGTCCGCATTTTCCACATCTATAGTGGGTGGACTTCATCAGTCGGATGGTGCGGTAGAGAAAGAGTACGATGAATGCGGCTAAAAGTACATAACCGATATAGTAACGCGTACTGTAAATGAAACCGAAGTAACTCAGTACCAATGCCGAAGCGAGTCCGAGAATATAGAACAGAGCTGCATCGGCATTCAACAAGCGGAACGCTTCTGTAAGGGCGGCAATCAGGGCAATCCAGAAAAGCCAGAAACAGATGATCTGAATGGCCAGTACAAAAGGTACATCCCATGGGGAAAGGGTGGGGTTGTAATAAAAATGCTCCCACGTTTCCGGATAGAAATGTTGCATGGTTTCATAGTGCGTGGCACTGAATGCCATAAGCAGACAGAGGAACAGGGGGTAAGTACTTCCGATGTCGTGGAAGTAGATCATCTGCAACTGCTTCTTACGAAAGGCGCGCACGATCATGACAATGATGAACAGGGCCAAGATCACCAGGAAATAAATCACGTGTGTGTCCTTGAAAAGATGAATGGCATTGGAGATGTCGTTGACGGGTAGGAAGTTGGGACGAATATCCTTCAGATACACCCAGCCCTGCACTTCCCCAGAGTGCGCCAGTTTCACGAGGATGCTGTCTCGAGGCATCAGGGAATCCACCTGGAACTCTGCTACCACGACACGATCGCCTGCATACACCATGTTATCACAGTCCTGCAAAGGCAGGCATGCCAAGTTAAAGGAATCGGCAATGACGTCAAAATTAGTGTCGAAGGTAAAGTGGTAATCATGCAGGTAGGTCAAGGAATCCCTTGTCTCTTGCGACATATCCTCCGTAAAGACAGGCTTGGGGTATTCGCAGGAGATACATGCAAACATCAGGAGTAAGGCCAAAAGTACTTTTTTCATCGTTCCCCCTCCTTCATTAACGATACCTTCATCTGGCAGTTCTTGCAGTCGAAGGTAAGGCGGAAGCGACGTCCGTCCATGCTTCGCAGATAGAGGGGTTCCTTGATAGCTGTGTTGCGCTCCTGATGTTTAGGACATCCTCCCAAGGAGTAGCGGATGCAGTGGCGACAGAACATCACCGTGGCACCTTCTACAGATTCGCGCTCGAAGGCAGGAGCTATGCTTTCCACCCCATGAGCCTGATAGAATGCTGCAGCCTTGGCATTCATCACATTGCCCAAATAAGTCAGCGCGGTAGCAGGAAACGCATGGGAAGTCTGATGCCAAACTGCCACTTCTTGTGGGTAATTGATCTTTCTCACTCTCAGCAGTTCCTCGATGACTTGTCTTCGCCATTCGGAAAGCGTAGAGGAAGGAATGAACCAATTCTCCGTGAACTCCACGGAAATCTGAGAGGCAGAAGTCTCGAATGGCGTATTTCCTAGTTTGCAAAATTGTTTTTGTAAGTTAGCCAGTTGAGGAGAGCGTGCGGGTTCTTTGGATAGTTCGAAAGTCAGTGAAGCCATGCTATCATCTTCATCGGTGGCTGTCAGTGAGAATCCGAAAGGCGTCTCTGCCAGTTTCCAAGAAAGTTGAAGCTTGCGTTCAGCGGAGGGACGCGCCAAGAGGCGTTCAAAATCTTGGTCGTAGTTGCGAAAGATAGGCGTGCGTGGCAGTATCTTTGGCACTTCTCCTTGTGGGAAAAGACGGTTTCCTTCCACCTTATTTACTCGGAATCCTTGCAATTTCCCCGATTCATCGATATAGCATACGCCATCGCCGTTGTGGAACGGCTTCAGACCTGCCACTGTCAGGAAAGCACTATGGCGCTCCTTCAGCTTTCCCATAGGTTCTCCCATGGACTTAGGGGTATGGGGATTGGAAATATCGGGTGTGCGTCCTTGCAGGAAATAGTGCGTGAAACCTCTATTGAAGCTCTTTTCCAGTTGTGGCTGGAAGGTCAGATGTGAGGTACCTGAGGAAGCCCGCATATACTCCGAACGACGCTGGAAGATCTTATCGAGTGCCTGACGATAGGCAGCTGTCACGTTCTTCACATACCCCACGTCCTTCAGTCGCCCTTCTATCTTCAGGGAAGAAACGCCTGCATCCAGGAGCGATTCCAACAGATCCAATTGGTTCATGTCTTTCAAGGAAAGCAGGTGTTTCTCTTCCACCAGATGCTTTCCATTGGCATCTTCCAGATGGAAAGGCAGGCGACAGAACTGGGCACATTCTCCACGGTTGGCACTGCGTCCGAAGCATGCCTGACTGGCATAACACTGTCCGCTGAAGCTCACGCAGAGCGCTCCGTGCACAAAGACTTCCAAGGCCGTATTCGGACAAGCCTCATGGATTTCGCGGATCTCCTCCAAGGTGAGTTCACGCGCCAATACCACTTGACGGAAGCCCGCCTCACTGAGAAAGCGAACCTTCTCGATGGTACGATTGTCCATCTGCGTACTGGCATGTAGGGGGATGGGAGGGAGGTTGAGCATGGTGATGCCCATGTCCTGCACGATGAGCGCATCCACCCCGATGCGATAGAGCTGCCAGATCAGTGCTTCCGTCTCCTTTAGTTCGTCATCACTTAGGATGGTGTTCAGCGTGACATAGATGCGCACGTTGTAGAGGTGAGCATAGTCCACCAATTGGGCAATGTCCTCCACCGAATTAGTCGCAGAGGCACGGGCACCGAACTTAGGCGCACCAATATACACGGCATCAGCGCCATGATTCACAGCCTCAATACCACATTCCAAATTTCGGGCAGGGGCAAGCAGTTCTATGCGTCGCACCTCCTTCATCGCTTACTTAATGTCTTCGATGTTGTATGGGGTCTCTTGATATACGAAGTAGTTCAACCAGTTGGTAAACATCAGGTTGGCATGTGCTCTCCATCGCACCACCACCCCTTCTTCAGGGTTGTCGTGCAGGTAGTAGTTGCGTGGCATTTCAATGGGCAGTCCTTTACTGAGGTCACGTTTGTATTCGGTATCCAGCGTCATTGGAGAATACTCGGAATGTCCCGTAATGAAGAACTCACGTCCATTACGCGCTTCAACCATATAGACACCAGCCTCCTCACTTTCAGAGAGAAGTGTCAGTTCTGGACAATTCAGGATATCTTCCTTGTGAAGCTCTGTATGACGGCTGTGGGGCACAAAGAACACATCGTCAAAGCCACGGAAAATAGGATGTAAAGGCTTTGATTTATGATGTTCGAAGATGCCAAACATCTTTTTCTCCAACGGATACTTAGGGATACCATAGAAATGATAAAGTCCGGCTTGCGCTGCCCAACATATGTAAAGCGTCGAAGTGACATGGGTGCGTGCCCAGTCGAAAATATCCGTCAGTTCATCCCAATAGTTGACCTCCTTGAAATCCAATTGCTCCACAGGAGCTCCCGTCACGATCATGCCATCGTACTTCTGTGAACGCATCTCCTCAAAATCCGTGTAGAAAGCCATCATGTGCTCCACGGGCGTATTTTTCGACGTGTGGCTTTTCAGCTTCATGAACGTCACCTCTATCTGCAAAGGGGAGTTGGACAACAAGCGAATCAGGTCCGTCTCCGTGGTAATCTTCAAGGGCATGAGGTTCAGCACGGCAATGCGCAGCGGACGGATATCCTGCTGTGTAGCCCTGGAAAGGTCGATCACGAAGATATTCTCTTTCTTCAGCAGCTCGATGGCTGGTAACTTATTGGGTAAATTTAGTGGCATAACATATTAATTTTGCTTGCAAAGTTAATAAATTAATGACACAAACACTCAATTAGTCCCCAAAAACGGAAATGTCATTCAAAAATGCTTAGCATAGGCCTTCCTACCCACGCCTGTGGCGTTTCCAGTCCTAGAATATAGGCCACCGTAGCAGCCACGTCATACTGCATCATGGCATCTGTCATCTGGAAACCCTTGCGTATGCCTTTGCCATAAACGATAAACGGTGAGAGCATCTCCTCCAGCGTGATGCCCCCATGTCCCTTGTCTATGCCCCCATGGTCAGCAGTCAAGACGAAGATGGTGTCATCATAGATTCCCGCCTCCTTGGTAGCCTCTATCAATTGGGCGATGCTCTCATCAAGCACCTTTTCGAAGTCATAGTATTTCTCCGTGTACCATCCGTAGGTATGTCCCGTTTCATCCAGACCGCCGAAGTACACTGCAAAGAGTGTAGGTTTCTCTTCTTTGATGACGTTCACAGCTTCCTTCACATAGTCTAAGGGTTCACCGCAGTCTTCTCCGAACTCCTTACCATAGCCCGCATGATCGCGCTGCATCACATGGTCCACTGCCAGTGTGTCTATCACGTACTTGATGCCGTCCCAGTCGAATATGGCTGCTGTCTTGCTCTCAGGCAGCTGCTCTTTCAGTATGGAGAAGATGGTAGGGAATATGCCATGTGCGTTGGTCACAGACGATGGGATCTCAGGCACCTTGCTGCCCCACGTCGTATAACCGTGGCTTTCCGTGCCCACTCCCATGAAGTTAGATGCCCAGTTGATGGCCGAAGCCGAAGGAAGCACCGAGCGTTTCTCGAGTGTGTAACTACCCTCTGCCATCAGCTTGTCCTTTACGAAAGGCATAGGTGCCTTGTCGAAGTTTGTAGCTGCCCATCCGTCTATGCCAATCAGAATCACATGCTTAGCCAGAGGCTTTCTTACATTTTGCTGAGGTTGGTTACAGGAAATCATAAGGAAACCTATCAAGGTCATCAGTGCCAAAAAATAGCTTTTCATAGTTGTTCGTTTTAAAGTTCTTATCGCAAAGGTAGTTATTATTTTGAGAGAGTGTTATGCACATGGGGGATTTTTGCTATCTTTGCACGAAATTAGAGTCTATGAGTCAGCGCTTTGAGAAAATATGGAAGTTCATTACAGATGACATGTGGCACTATACTGCTGAGGATGCCCACATCTCTCCTCTGTTGTTGGGGATACTGAAGACGGTCTATCTCACCGTGCGAGGAATCTTCAATAAAAAGCTGACAGTAAGAGCGGCTGCGTTGACGTACAGTTCGCTTTTGGCAGTAGTGCCATTGTTGGCCATCATTTTTGCCATTGCCCGAGGCTTCGGACTGGATGATTTGATGCAAAGGCAGATCACAGCGACATTAGGAGATAATACTGAACTAGTGCGGACGGTGATGGGATTTGTGAATTCTTACTTAGAGCAAACCAAGAACGGGGTTATCATCGGCGTGGGTATTGTAGTGTTGTTGTGGACCGTTTTCAATCTGGTGAACAATATAGAGGTGACTTTCAACAATATCTGGATGGTGAAAAAAGACCGTACTCCTTCCCGTATGTTTGTTGATTATCTGGCACTCTTACTTTTCATGCCTTTGTTGCTCTTGTTCTCAGGTGGTCTCAGCATTTTCATCTCTACTTTGGCCGATCAGATGGAGAGTTATCTGCTCTTGGGACCTATTGCGAAGTTTTTCGTAAAGCTCACTCCCTTTGTGCTTACCTGGTTGATGTTCACTGCGCTCTACATGTTTATCCCGAATACCAAGGTAAAGTTCAGACATGCTTTTCTGGCAGGCGTCTTGGCAGGTACGGCTTATCAATTGTTCCAATACTTATATATTAGCGGACAGATTTGGGTATCGAAATACAATGCCATTTATGGTAGTTTCGCAGCGCTCCCACTCTTCCTGCTGTGGTTGCAGGTATCTTGGACCATCTGTCTGATAGGCGTGGAACTGACGTATGCCAGTCAGAACCTCACGAATTTTGATTATGAAAAGGAAACTCGTGATGTAAGTCGTCGATATAGTGACTTCGTTTCTTTGCTTATTCTCTCAATGGTTGCTAATCGTTTTGAGGAAGGTAAAGCACCTTATACGGCCTTGGAACTGTCCAGTGAAGGGCGCATTCCCATACGACTTACTCAGCAGTGCATCAATGAATTGGTGGAATTGAATCTCCTGCATGAAAAACTGACAGAAACAGAGGAGAGTACTTACCTGCCTTCTGTGGATATTGGACAACTGACTGTTGCCAAGGTGCTCGATGCCCGCAACTGCAAGGGGAAGGAGAATTTCAAAGTAGATCATGAAGGCCGCTTCCATCCGCAATGGCAAGCGTTGATGGATGCCTATGCCGATTGTTATAAGAATGCCAATCAAGTGTTAGTAAAAGATTTATATCATGGATAAGAAAGTTAATGGACATGCGGCGATTATCCTCGCCAACGTGATTTTCGGTTTGGGCGTACCTATCACCAAGTACCTGCTTGAGGATTGGGTCACTCCAATGACCTATATGGCTACCCGTTGCATAGGTGCAGCGCTTATCTTCTGGGTGATAGCCGCCTTTCTGCCTAAGGAAAAGGTGGAGCGTAAGGACTTGATGGTTATCCTGCTGGCTGGTCTTTTGGGTTTTGTGGTATCACAGACACTTACCGCATGGGCACTTAATTATACCAGTCCAGTCTATTATTCTCTGATTGCCACCCTCACTCCGATCGTGACGATGCTTTTAGCCATTCCTTTCTTGCATGAAGGTACGACGCCCGTAAAGACGCTAGGTGTATTTCTAGGCATTGCAGGCGCAGCATTGATGGTTTTCGTGAAATGGCAGACGGATGCAGGTCGTAACGATTTGCTGGGTATTTTCTTCGCCTTACTCAGTTTGCTTACTTGGTGTATTTACCTTATTATAACACGTAAGGTTTCTGCCAAGTACAGTGCTGTGACACAGATGAAGTGGGTGTTCCTTATCTCTACGGTAGCAGTGCTGCCCTTCGCTTGGCATGAATTTCCACAGACAGCTCTCTATGGAGGTGGTTGGAGTCCCGATATCTGGGCAGGTATCGCAGGTATGGCATTCATCGTGATCTTTGCTACGGTATTGGGTTATTTCTTTATCCCTTATGCCATGAAATTCCTAAGGGCGACTACCGTCAGTGTCTATACCAACTTACAACCCATTGTGGCTTCACTGGTAGCTATCGCCATCGGACAGGATATTCTTACGTGGGACAAGCCTGTAGCTGCTGTCTTGGTACTGTTGGGTGCTTGGTTGGTAACTTCCAAAGAATAAAACCTCTTTATAACAAAAAGCGACTCCTGAAACCAGAAGTCGCTTTTTGGTGATCCGCTTGGGGCTCGAACCCAAGACCCCAACATTAAAAGTGTTGTGCTCTACCTGCTGAGCTAGCGGATCTCCGCTTGTCGATTATTAAATCGGGTGCAAAGATAGGCACTTTATTTGAAATAGCAATGCTTTTGTGCAAATTTATTTATCTGCCTCGGGTGGGGGTAAGGCTTCCCGCTGCTTGAGATGTTCCTTATTGATGATGTATCTTTGGTAATAACTCAGCAAAAGAGAGGTCATTGGCAGAGCGATAATCATACCCATGACGCCCATCAGTGATCCCCAAATGGAGAGTGAAAGCAGGATGATGGCGGGATTAAGTCCGGTGACATGTCCCATGATCTTTGGGGTGAGGAACATATCCTGTA
>JAEEGH010015329.1_pt1 | contig 16667 bp, 9 predicted proteins | sample 9134181 | NCBI WGS metagenome assembly JAEEGH01 (sample SAMN16246544, study PRJNA631951) | gut metagenome | biome: gut microbiome; feature: rumen; material: DP-attached | host: Bos | place: Iran: Karaj | collected 2018-10
TCTACGGCACCCTGGTCCTGTCCTTCTTCCTGCAGCTGTTCGCGCCGCTGCAGCAATTAACCCAGGTCCACGACCCCATGCTGAGCTGTATCGCCGGCGGCGTGCTCCACGGCATCGGGCTGGGCACCCTGTACCGGGTGGGCGGCAGTACCGGCGGCAGCGACATCATCGGCGCCATCGTCCAGAAATTCTACAGCATCAGCATCGGCACCACCGGTTTCCTGATCAACATCGTACTGCTGACGGCAGGCGCCTTTTTCTTCGGACTGGAACCGGCCCTGTACACTCTCACCGCCTACTTCATCGTGTTTAAAGTCTCCAACGCCTTCACCGATGGCTTTGACTTCAAGAAAAATATTATCATCATCAGCGACCGCAACGAAGAAATCGCGGAAGCCATCATCAAAATCGTAGGCCGGGGCGTCACCTACATCGAAGGGGAAGGCGCCTACACCCACCAGCACCGGAAATTGCTGTTCTGCGTGGTCAAACTGACCCAGGTGGCCAAAATCAAACAGCTGGTGAAAAAGCTGGACCCCTTTGCCTTCATGATCGTGCAGGATGCCAGCGACGTCTTCGGCCGGGGCTTTACCCAGCGGACCGACCACACCGTACAGCGCCCGCCGGAACTGCGCACCGGCTGGAGCGAAATGGGCGAAGCGGAAAAAATCTAAAACAGTTATTAATAAAGCGGAGATGATATTCCTTACTCCCCTTTCTCGTTTCACACGTCAAAGGGGTTTTCTTCAGAGATATCGTCTCCGCTTTTTTATCTTTCTTTAATAATTTGTTTGTCAAATTTCATTTTTCTTTCAAATAAAAACTCCCCGAATAGCAGGGAGTTTTTATTTTTACAATTTTACCAAATCGGCAACCACAAACTATTCTTTTTTCTCTTCGTCAGCCAAACGGAACTCCGCATCGGTGAGACCGCTGTTTTCCTCAACAGTGCGGGCTTCCCGTTCTGCTTCCTCCGGGTCCGCTTCCGCCTTACGGATAGCTTCCCGCATTTCCGCGTCCACTTCCGCAACAGTTTTTTCCCGCTCCGGTGGATTCTCCGGAGAAGCAGCTTCCGCCGCCCCGTCCGTTGCTTCCGTTCCTAACGCGCCGTTTGCCATGCCGGCCGCAGCCGAAGCCGCCGTCCACTGGGCCTGCTTGGCCGCCAGTTCTTCCGCTTCCCGGCGGGCCTTTTCCTCATCCTTCACCCGCTGTTCCGCATTGCGGGACTCCGCTTCTTCCGCAGCTCTGCGCACCGCTTCCACCGGGTCCTCGTTATTCAGCACCGCCATGAATTCCACACCGGTGATGGTTTCCTTTTCCAGCAGGTACGCCGCCAGCCGGTCCAGTTCTTCCCGGTGCTCCCGCAAAATAGCCAGGGCCTTCTGGTGCGCTTCCTTAATAATCTCCATGACCTTTACGTCCACCTTCGCCAGGGTGGTCTCGCTGCAGGTCAGGGTAGCATCACCGCCCAGGTAGGCATTCTGGATTGTTTCCATGCCCATCATGCCGAATTCTTCCGTCATGCCGAAACGGGTCACCATGGCCCGGGCCAGACGGGTGGCCTGCTCAATATCGTTGGAGGCGCCGGCAGTCATGTGGTTGAACACCACTTCTTCCGCCGCCCGGCCGCCGGTAAAGGTCACAATCTTGGTAAACAGGTCTTCCTTGGTATAATTCAGCTTTTCCTGTTCGTCCACCTGCATGGTGTAGCCCAGGGAACCGTTGGTATGGGGAATGATCGTAATCTTTTCCACCGGGGCGCTGTGGGTCTGGCTGGCCGCCACCAGCGCATGCCCGATTTCATGATACGCGGTATTCTTCTTTTCCTCTTCGGAAATCACCATGTTCTTGCGCTGATACCCGGCGATGATGATATCTACCGCCTGTTCCAGGTCGGCGTTGGTCACTTTGTCCCGGTTGTTGCGCACGGCGCACAGGGCCGCCTCGTTGATGATGTTGGCCAGTTCCGCGCCGCTGGCGCCGGGAGTGGAGCGGGCAATCTTCTTCAGGTCCACATCGTCCCGCATCTTCACGTCTTTGGCATGAACTTTCAGGATCGACTCACGGCCGTTCACATCCGGCAGTTCCACCGGAATCCGACGGTCAAACCGGCCCGGGCGCAACAGAGCCGCATCCAGGGATTCCGGACGGTTGGTAGCCGCCAGGATGATGACGCCCTTGCTGCCGTCAAAGCCGTCCATTTCGGACAGCAGCTGGTTCAGGGTCTGCTCCCGTTCATCGTTGCTGCCGAAGGCGCCGCTGTCACGCTTTTTGCCGATGGCATCGATTTCATCGATAAACACAATACAGGGAGCCTTTTTCTGGGCTTCCTTAAACAAATCACGGACACGGGCCGCGCCCATGCCGACAAACATTTCAATAAATTCGGAACCGGAAATGCTGAAGAAGGGCACCCGGGCTTCCCCGGCGATGGCCTTGGCCAGCAGCGTCTTACCGGTGCCGGGAGGGCCAACCAGCAGCGCGCCCTTCGGCATGGTAGCGCCGATAGAGGAATACTTGCCGGGATTGTGCAGGAAGTCCACCAGTTCCACCAGCGCTTCCTTGGCTTCGTCCTGACCGGCCACATCCGCAAAAGTAACGCCGGTCTGGGCCTGCATGTACACCTTGGCATTGCTCTTGCCGAAGTTCCCCATGCCGCCAAAGCCCTTGCCGCCCATGTAGCGCATGATCAGCTGGCCAATGATAAAGAAGAACAGGATCGGCAGGATCCAGTTATAGAATATGCTTTCCAGCGGTCCGCTTTCCTTGGGGATGACCTGGGAAAAGGTCACCTTGCTTTTCATCAGCTTTTCCACCAGCTGATTGTCGTCTACCCGGCCGGTGACATAAATCTTTTTATCCTCCGGGTCCTTGGCCGTGGCTGCGATCCGCTTGTCGCTGATCTCCACCTTGCCGAACTTGCCCTCGTCCACCATCTGGATAAAGGCATCATAGGACAAATCTGACACCTTGGTCTTGAACATGGCGGGGAACACCCAGGTGTTCAGAGCCATGAGCACCACCATGGCCAGGATGTAGTAATAGTAAAGAGGCCGTCTGCCGTTGTTATTGTTGTTATTATTGTTCATAAATCTATTTCACCTCGAAGCTGCAGTATAGTTTTTTGTAGCAGTTTTTTCATAGTAACATGATAGTATATTCTATCGCGAAAGCACAGCCTTGGCAATATATGATGGGTGAAATAATTGAAAAAACTATTCGAATCCGAAAAAGACATCACAAAACCGTGTACGATTGCTATTCCATGGATTCATTTGCCTGCGGCTTCGAAACTCGGGCTTCGCCCTCAGACAGTCTCGCCGCGACGGCACATTTCATCTCATGGAATGACGCAACCGTACACGATGTTTTGTTCACGTCTTCTCCGGATTCGAATCATTTACCAACTTAAAAATATATTGCCCAGCCTGATACCATCTGAATAAGCGGCGCGCTCCCAGAGGGCGCGAGGAAGAGAAGTATACGCAGTATTCTCAGCCACGCAAAACAAACTGAACCGCAGGCTTCTAAGCCTCGTGCCAACGGCACGCAGCGAAGCCAGGCACCGAAGCGTTTGCGCCGCGCTATGAAGATGGCATTAGCCGGGCAACTATTCCATTAATTTTAATTCTTCGAATCAATCTCCAGCAGGCAGTCCCCGCTCTCAATGCGACTGCCGGCCTGCACATGAATCTGGCCGATAATGCCGCCGATAGGAGCCGCGATGGTAGTTTCCATCTTCATGGCCTCCGTGACCAGCAGCGGCGTTCCCTTGGTTACGCTCTGGCCCTTTTCCACCAGCAGCTTCACCACGGAACCGGACAGGGTGGCCCCTACTTCGCCCGGATTGCTCTTATCCGCTTTCTTGCGGGCCACGTTTTCCGTCTTCACATTCTTGTCGAAGATCTCCAGCTCACGGGGCATACCGTTAAATTCAAAGGACACGGTGCGCTTGCCGTTTTCGTTAGGCTCGCTGATGTGGATCAGCTTGATGATGACCACTTTGCCCTTTTCGATTTCCACGTCCACTTCCTCGCCGACAGTCATGCCGAAGAAGAAGGTCGGTGTATCCAGCACGCTTACATCACCGTATTCCTCGCAGCGGGTCACCCACTGTTTGAACACATCGGGATAGAGGCAGTAGGAGGAAACCGCTTCGTCCGTGGTGGGCGCATTCATGGCTTCCAGTTTTTTCCGCACCTCTTCAAAATCAACGGGAGGCAGCACGGCGCCCGGCCGCTGGGTAATAGGTTCTTTCCCTTTCAGCACGATCTTCTGCAGCCGTTTCGGGAACCCGCCGTAAGGTGTGCCGATACGGCCTTCAAAGAACTCAATGACAGATTTCGGGAAGTCCATGGTATCCCCTTTGGCATACACATCCTCTTCCGTGATTTCGTTCTGCACCATGTACAGGGTCATGTCGCCGACAACTTTGGAAGAAGGCGTAACCTTGATCACATCGCCGAACATCATGCTGACGCGGTGATACATGTCCTTGATATCTTCCCAGCGGTCCAACAGGCCAAGGGCAGCAGCCTGCTGCTTCAGGTTGGTGTACTGCCCGCCGGGCATCTCATGTACATAGACTTCCGGGTTGGGGAAGTTTTCGGTCTTATCCGCCGCTTTGTAATAGGGACGGATGGTCTCCCAGTACCGGGAGAATTCGTTCAGGGCGTCCACGCTCAGCTTGGGCTGACGGGGATGTCCTTCCAGGGCATAATACAGGCTGGAGGCCGAAGGCTGGGCAGTCCCGTTGCTCATGGCGCTCATGGCCACGTCCACAATATCCACCCCGGCGTCGATGGCCCGGGCGTAGGTGTAGATGGTGTTGCCGCTGCCTTCGTGGCTGTGCAGGTGGATAGGCACCGTCACCGCGTCTTTCATGGCGCTGATCAGTTCATAGGCAGCCTGGGGTTTCAAAAGGCCGGCCATATCCTTGATAGCGATGATGTTGGCGCCGGCCCGTTCCAGTTCCTTGGCCATATCCACAAAATACTTCAGATTATATTTATCCCGTTCCGGATCCAGAATGTCCCCGGTGTAGCACAGGGCCGGTTCCGCCACTTTGTTGCACTCCCGCACCGCTTCAATGGACAGGCGCATGTTGTCCAGGCTGTTCAGGGAGTCGAAGATACGGAACACGTCCACCCCGTTTTTGGCGGACAGGCGGATAAACTCTTTTACTACATTGTCCGGATAGCTGGTGTAGCCGACGGCGTTGGCGCCCCGCAGCAGCATCTGGAACAGTACGTTGGGAGCCGCTTCCTTAAATTCCTGCAGCCGCCGCCAGGGGCTTTCGTCCAGGAACCGGTAGGCCACGTCGAAAGTAGCGCCGCCCCAGCACTCAAAGGAGAACAGTTCCGGCAGCTTGCCTGCGGTATCCTTGATGACCCGCAGCATGTCCGCCGTACGCAGGCGGGTAGCAAACAGAGACTGATGGGCGTCACGGAAGGTGGTATCCGTCAGCAGCACTTCTTTCTGCTCCTGCACCCACTTGGCCAGCCCTTCCGGCCCTCTGGCGTCCAGGATCTGTTTCGTGCCGGCGGGCAGTTCGCCGGTGAAAGGCTTAGGCATATTCATGGGCGCAAATTCCGGTTTGGGGACCACGCCCACGTTGGCGTAGCCGTTCACCGTAATATCCCCAATGTAATGCAGCAGTTTGGTACCCCGGTCCCGGCCTTCCGGGAAATGGAACAGCTCCGGCGTCTCGTCCAGGAAATTGGTGGTATAGGTGCCGTTGATAAAATGCGGATGCTGCAGCAGGTTTTCCAAAAATGCGATGTTGGTCTTCACGCCGCGGATACGGAATTCCTTCAGGCAGCGCAGCATCTTGGTCACCGCGATGGTATGGTTCAGGCCCCAGGTGGTGGCCTTAACCAGCAACGAATCATAGTACGGGGTGATGACGGAACCGGTGAAGGCATTGCCCGCGTCCAGCCGGATGCCCATGCCGCCGCCGCTGCGGTAAGCGATAAGCTTGCCCGTATCCGGCATGAAATTGTTCAGCGGGTCTTCCGTAGTGATACGGCACTGGATAGCTTCGCCCCGGATGCCGATCTTGTCCTGCTCCGGAATGCCCACTTCCGGGCTGTGGATGCCGTAGCCCTCCGCAATGCGGATCTGGCTCTGGACGATATCGATACCCGTGATGGCTTCCGTAACAGTATGTTCCACCTGGATACGGGGGTTTACTTCAATAAAATAGAACTCGTCGTCAGCGGTAACCAAAAATTCCACGGTGCCGGCGCTGATGTAATCCACATTTTTCATCAGCTTCACCGCCGCGTCGCAGATCCGCTGCCGCAGTTCCGGCTTCACGAAAGTGGCCGGAGCCATCTCCACCACCTTCTGATGGCGGCGCTGCACGGAGCAGTCGCGCTCGTACAGGTGCACGATCTCGCCCTGTTCGTCGCCCAGAATCTGCACTTCAATATGTTTCGGGTCTTTCAGATATTTTTCCAGATAAATCTCATCGTTGCCAAAAGCTTTCAGCGCTTCGGACTTAGCCAGAGCATAGGCTGTATCCACTTCCTCCGGGGAATTGACCGCGCGCATGCCGCGACCGCCGCCGCCGTTGACCGCCTTGATCAGCAGCGGATACCCGTACTTTTCGCCGAAAGCCCGCACGTCTTCCACGGAAGAAATGGGACCGTCGCTGCCGGGGATCATGGGAATGTCCGCCAGCTTTGCCTGGGCGCGGGCGTTGACCTTGTCCCCGAACATAATCAGGTGTTCCACCCGGGGGCCGATAAAGAGGAACCCTTCTTCGGCGCAGCGCTTGGCCAGCTCAGCATTTTCCGAAAGGAACCCGTAGCCGGGATGGATGGCGTCCACATCATGTTCATGGGCGATTCGCATGATATCCTCAATATCCAGATAGGCTTCCACCGGGCCCTTGCCCCGGCCTACCAGATAGGCTTCATCGGCTTTATTGCGATGCAGGGATAAGGTATCCTCTTTGGAAAAAATCGCAATGGTGTGAATCCCCAGCTCGTTACAGGCGCGGAACACGCGGATGGCGATCTCGCCCCGGTTCGCAACTAAAACCGTCTTAATCTTTCTCATCTTGTCTCCTCCTTGGAATGTGCAGGCATTTTGTCGGGAAACGCGGCCCTGCTGCTGAAAACGGCAGAGTGAACCGGCGTTCCCTCCCATATGTGGCTCTATTGTATTATAAGAGATTTACAAATTCAACCGTTTCAAACCATGTATACATTATTCTTGTAAATTTTGTGAAATCTTAAAACGGCTCTTGCATGAAAACAGATTGTGATATAATATGCTGTAATGTAAAATATTTCTATAATAATAGCAGGATCGTCCGGAAAGAAATATTCGGACCCTTTGGGAATATGCATCCGAATCATCCGGCATCGCCCCATTACCAATTGTACCTGTATCCTGCTTTTCTCTGAACAAAATACGATGCAACTGAGGTAACGAAATGTCTTCCAATAAAGAAATGACCAATACAACTACAGATTACCAAAGCCTCTACCTGTATGTGGTGGAACACATAGACAGCAAGGGGAACTACGACGCCTCCCCCCTGCCGGACAATCTGATGCGGGAATATACCTACGGCACCGAGGACGCCGCCATGTTCCGGTCCAAAACCGAAGACGGCGACATGGAACAAGCCAAAGATATCTACCTGCTGCTGAAGGCCTGGCTGAAAAATCCCACCCAGAAAACCAAAAACAATCTGTATGAGAAAGTCTACACCACGCCCATCATCACAGTATTTTTTGCCCTGGCCGGCCAGCTTCGCGGCGAAAAGCTCAGCTACGACCTGCTGCATCTGGCCCAGGAATGGTTCTACACCGCCAAGGACCGGGAAGCGGTCAAGTTCGCCTACCTGATCTGCGGGCTCATCGGCCTGGACCAGGTACGCAAGTCCTTTTCCGAGCATCTGTACAACGACCTGTTCACCATGGCCCGCTGCGAGGAGTTTACCATTTTCCTGTGCATGGCCTGTCAGTTAAGCGAAATCCGCCCGCAGAAAGAACTGTGGTTCCTCGCCCGGCATACAAGGGGCTGGGGCAGGGCCATCACCCTGCTGTTGCTGCAATACAGAACCCCGGCCCAGCGTCTCTGGCTGCTGAAAAATGGGCTGGAACTGCGGGTCTTCTGGCCGCCCCTGTCGCCGGTCATCATCAGGGAAAGCCAACTGCCGCAGCTGCTGCAGCAGGAAGAAATTCCGGAAGATATCTATCTGGCCGCCGCCAACGTCATCATCACCTATCTGATTTTCCTGCTCCCCGACCGGGACCCGGCGGAGGATAACATTGAGAACTCGATGATACCGGCGCTGCATATTCCGCTGGAGCTGTTGCTTCAGGATTTCCTGCGGCATGCGGAAACCTACGCCAAAACGCCGCGGAACCTGCTGACCATCTTTGCCATCAAGGACAGACTGGAAGTGCTGGCCGCCGAAAAAAAAGGTGCCGTCCTCACTGCCAACGCAGTCCAGCTGCTGATTGGCAAGTGCGACAGCCTGATTTTTTATAAAGACTGGGAACCGGAGATCCGGGCTTCCCTGTTCGACCGCAACGGCAGACTGAATGCGGAGATCGTGGACTTTGCCGCCGATCTGGATATTGACATCTGGCCGGATGTGATCAAGTTCTACAATGAGCATCCGAAGGATCAGACCGCCCTCCGCTACCTGATGTTTGCGGATGCCGGCGGCGACGAGAAGCGGATCGATACCCGGCGCCATCTGTTCCTGGACTGCGCCGAGGCCCATCTGCGGCAGTACATGGAAGATGAAAACCTGCTGGTCAATTTTGCCAATTACCTGCGGGATTACCCCGGGGAAGGGGAACCGCTGCTGCAGGCCTGTCTGACTTCCATTTACGAGCACGCTATCGGCATGGCGGCCCTTTCGGTATCCGCCTGGCCCCGGGACAAGGTGCCCGTGGAATTGAAGAAGGCCGTGATCCAGGCAATGCAGCTGAACCAGAATCCGTTTATCGGGATGGTGCTGCAGTCGATTATTGATGAACGGGAGCCGGGACCGGTGGAGTTTGAGCAGGGGGACATGTAGTCGCGTTGCAGGGCAACCCGCCTCCCACTCCTCTGTACGCCGCGCATCGCTTCGCTCAGCGTGGCTTCCCTCGTCGACTGGGACCCTCACGGGTTGCCCCGTCAACGCTCAACGAAATCTTAAAGTAGCATTTCAATAAGACAAATAAAAAGTTTAAGCGTGCAGGGATTGAACAAACCATTGTGCGTGTTTGTGTAATTCCATGAGATGAAATGCGCCGTCGTGGCGAGACTGTTTGAAGGGCGAAGCCCTGAGTTTCGAAGCCACAGGCGCATAAATCCATGGAATCACAAACATGCACAGGTTTGCGAAACCCTGCACGCTTTTATTATTATCTGTCTTTTTATAAAATTATTTTGTTGTGAGTTCGTTCCCATCCCGAAGGATACGGTTATGGGGTCCTGCCAGGTTGTAATCTTCCAGCTCAGCCACCGGAACCCAGCGCCAGTCGTTCGGAAGTGTTGCCGCATCCGGATTGGTTGCAATACGATCTGCCGGATCCGTTTTGCGGGATTGTTTCGCAGCAGTTGCCTGCGCACATTCACCGGTTACCGTTGCTGCCTCTGCCGTATAAACCGCCATCTGCCAGATTTTATGAGAAAAGACATGCCGGATCTTCCGGACCCTTCGGGATATGTTTCCGACAGCGACTCCCATTCCCGACAGCAAAGCAGTCAGCGCTTCCCTTCCCTGCTCACCTTCTCCCGCACAGTTGGGGAATTCCCACATGCCTGCCAGCAACCCTTTGGACGGACGCTGGTGAAGAAGGTAATAAAATGTAGCAGCTTCTGTTGGAATGCCTGCCTGATCTCTGCGACTATTGCAGCACGATTGCATCGGTTCATTCTGTATCAGCTTATCCTGCACCGCTTCTTCCTGTTTCCGTTTCACCACAAACACCGTAATGGGTTCCACCGGAACTTCCTTCTTCGTGATCCGCAGGGGAATCTCATTTTCCTTCCCTGCCTTTTTTGCCAGGCACACCCCGACCAACGGGCACACTTCACAGCGGGGCTGCCCCGGAATACAAACGGTAGCGCCCAGATCCATCAAGGCCTCATTGAAATCGCCGGGACGTGCGGTATCCTGCCGGGTTTTCACCAGCTCCGTAATTTCTTTTTTCACTTTGGCGGAAAGAATATTATCTTCAATATTATAAATGCGTGCAAACACCCGGAGTACGTTGCCGTCCACCGCAGTTTCCCGCTTGCCATACGCCATGCTGAGGATAGCGCCGGCAGTATAGTCGCCGATGCCTTTCAGTTTGCGTATCTCTTCCCTGGTTTCCGGCACCTTGCCGCTGTAATGCTCCACGACCTCCCGCACCGCCGTGTGCAGGTTTCGGGCGCGGCTGTAATAACCCAGCCCCTGCCACTGACGCACCACATCCTCTTCTTCCGCAGCCGCCAGCGTGGGAATATCCGGGAAGTGTTCCATCCAGTTTGTATAATAGGATTTTACCGCTTCCACCCTTGTCTGCTGCAGCATGATCTCCGAGACCCACACCTTGTACGGGTCACGGGGCGATTCCGTCCGCCAGGGAAGCGTCCGTTTGTATTTGTCGTACCACTGCATTAACAGCGGCGTCCAGTCTGAATTCAACATTGTTTTCACCACATTCTCTTTACCGTTACGCTGCACGACCAGTCTTTGTCGTGACTTCCCCGCTGGAAGGTTGCCTTTACGCCGGGGTCCGCTTTCTTTTTTCTGCAAATCCCGCCGCCGACAGGATTTCCATCCCCGGTTTCGCCGGGTTCAGGTTCTGATCCACCAGATGCAGGTTCCAGGACCTGACATCGGTTACTTGGGAACTAAACCGCGTCATCTCCTCCCCGGTTGCTTTGGAACACCTTACCTCTGAACGGTTCTTTGGTACATAGACATTTCCGTTTTCGTCCAGATAGTCCACAACATTATAGATTCCCAGGGCATGCCCCAGTTCATGACGGAAAGTACCTACAAAATAAATTTTTGCAACGATTTACAATTATTTATAATTACTTACAATTATTTGCAATTATTTGCATTTTTTTGTTTTATCAGATAATTATAGCCTGCTGCACAGCAATAAGTCAATAAAAGCAAAAAGTATGTAGATACGTAAGGAAAGCAAATCTATCTAAAGCCTATAAATAACAGAAAAGCTGCAAAAGAAACAGCATCGCAAAACCGGAAACGCTTGCTATTCCATGGACTCATTTGATTGCCTCTGCGGTGTATTTCGTTCCTCTGCCATTACCGACAGACTGCACATAACCTTTATCCATGAGCCTGCGCAAAATGGAAACCACTTTCGTTTTTCCGAAGCCGGTTTCTTCAACAAGAGAAGAACTTGGCAGAGCCTTTCTCTTGATCAGCAGATAAATCCGGTTCTCATCCGCAGTTAACGCATTGCAAGCGTCCATCACCGGAAGCATTATCTTAATCGAATTCTCAAACACTTCAAAGATCGGTTTTCTATCGTTATCTTTATACGATTCTTTAATCCTGCGGATTCCGGTCCCAAACCGCTCTATTAAATGCAACCGGAAAAAGAGATTGCCGATAATTCGATTTCGAAGAACAGAAAGGCCTCCCCTCAAATACTCTTCTTCCGTTACACCCTGCGGCAGCCCGCCGGGAGACGTAATCTCAATTTTATCCGGGAACATTTCAACATGAATATTGGTTTCTACATCCCATGTTCTGTGAACCAGCGCGTTGGCAATCGCTTCACGATAAGCTGCTTCCGGAATCAGAATGACAGTTTCCCTTTCACTGCCATTGATTTGTTCATATTGATAATATTTACGATACATAGATAACGCTGCATCATACTGGGTCAGGATAGATTCCCGCTCATGCAACTCCCGGTCAAGCAAAATATTTATACTGTCTCCAAATCGTATCATGTCAATACCGGAAAAACTGTTTTGATCTGCTAAAAGCTCTGCCGCAACGGTAAAGCCTTCCCCGTCTTTATACAACTCCAGCGTCTTTAATGTATCTTTGATTCTCTCACAGTGCGCCTCCTGATAATAAACGAATTTTCGTCGATACCATTTTAACAAAAAACGAACGAAAAACAACCGTAAAATTTTTCGTTCGTTTTTTTGTTCGTTTTTGTTTTTTCTTTCTATAGCATAATAGGATGCTGGCAGCAAACTTTTTCCGGACGTTGGCGAAGGAGATAAAACACCCTCGTCTGTCACCGAAGGTGTTTTTAGTTTCAGCTTTGTTCTTTATTCCATCCACTCTGTATGGAAGGTGCCTTCTTTGTCCACGCGCTGATAGGTGTGGGCGCCAAAGTAATCCCGCTGGGCCTGCAGCACATTGGCGTTGCCGTTGGCGGTGCGGTAGGCATCGAAGTAGGACAGCGCACTGCTCAGCGCCACTACGGACACACCCCGTTCCGCAGCCAGCGCTACTACACGACCCCAGCCAGTTCGGGCTTTTTTCAGGGCTTCCGCGAAGAAATCGCTAAACAGCAGGTTCTTCATACCGGCCTGTTTCGCAAAGCTTTCGCTGACGTCATCCAGGAACCGGGCCCGGATGATGCAGCCGTTCCGCCAGATTTTGGAAATCTTGTCCATCTGCAGGTTCCAGCCGTAGGTCTCGCTGGCGGTCCCCAGCAGGTTGAAGCCCTGGGCGTAAGCGCAGATTTTTGCCGCATATAATGTGTTGCGCAGATCTTCCAGCAACTGCGCTTTTTCTTCTGCCGTAAAAGTTTCTTTCCGGCAGCAGGCAGCGGTTTCCAACATCTCCGGCAGTTCCGCGTACACCTTTTCTAACGCAGTCCGTTCTTCTTTATAGGTGCTCATATTCCGGGCAAACACCGCTTCCGTAATGGTCGGCGTAGCCACACCCAGTTCCAGGGCGCTCATGCTGGTCCAACGGCCGGTGCCTTTCTGTTTCGCCACGTCCAGGATCACATCCACCATGGCCTTGCCGGTCTCCCCATCTTTTTTCTTTAAAATGTTGGCGGTGATTTCAACTAAATAGGAAGAAAGCTCCCCTTTGTTCCATTCGTCCCAGACCTTCGCCATCTCTTCCGGCTCCAGGCCCAGCACCTGCCGCATGATGGTATACACGTCGGCGATGAGCTGCATGTCCGCGTACTCGATGCCGTTGTGGACCATCTTTACATAATGACCGGCGCCGTCGGTTCCGATATAGGTGACGCAGGGTTCCTTGCCGCTCTCCCCTGCCTTGGCAGAAATCGCCTGCAGCATGGGTTCCAGCTGCACATAGGCTTTTTCGCTGCAGCCCGGCATCAGGCTGGGTCCGTGAAGAGCCCCTTCTTCGCCGCCGCTGACACCCATGCCTACAAATTCCATCCCCAGTTTCGCCAGCTTCGCGCTGCGCCGCCGGGTATCCTCAAAATAGGAATTGCCGCCGTCAATGACAATATCGCCCTTCTCCAGCAACGGAGTCAGCGTATCCAACATGGCATCCACCGGCGCCCCCGCCTGGATCATCAGAATGATCTTCCGGGGCCGTTCCAGATTCTGCACCAGCTCTTCCAGACTGTACACCGCCTGCAGACAGGGATCGCTGCCAAAATTTCTCATAAACTCATCCGTTTTGGCTACAGTTCTGTTAAATACAAGAGTAGAAATATTCTTGCTTGCCAGATTGCGAGCCAGGTTGGCGCCCATAACAGCCAAACCGATCAAGCCGATTTTTGCTTTTTGCATTCGTTTGCTCCTTTATATGAACAAGTGGAGAAAAGCGCCGGGCTTACCCCGGAAGGGCTTGCCCCATCGAAGCGTGTCGCGACGAACCGCAACTAGGATTGCGCGTGAGTCGGCGATGCGATTCGGGGGAGGGAGGGGTAAGCCCGGCACTTTGTAATTTTTCAAAAAAGGCGCACGCAACACGCATGCGCCTTTGGGATTGCAATAATTATTTCTTAACAGCCTTGTTCCATGCTTCCAGCAGGCGGGCACGGTTGTCGCCGGACCACTGGAAATCGTATTTCAACAGTTTTGCGTCTTTAAATGCCAGCGCTTCTTTCGGAGGATTGGCTTCCGGATTGGTCAGGAACTGATAGGAATTGTTCTTCTGGCCGATTTCCTGGGCTTTCTTCGTTAAGCACCAGTCGATGAACTTCTTGGCAGCTTCCTTCTGGGGCGCATTCTTGATCATGGCTACGGCGCCCAGTTCGTAAGCAGTGCCTTCTTCCGGCAGGGACAGTCCTACGTTCTTGTTGCCTTCCTTCATCAGGCGGATGCCGTTATGCAGGTAGGTGATGCCGATGGCGCATTCGCCCAGGGCCGCGGAACGGGCCGGAGCCGCGCCGGCTTTGGTGTACTGTTTCACCTGTTTGTCCAGTTTGGCCAGGTATTCCATGCCTTTTTCTTCACCCAGGCGCTGTACGGTTGCGGAAACCAGCACATAACCGGTAGAAGCGGAACCCGGGTTGCCCATTACGATCTGGCCCTTGAATTCCGGTTTCAGCAAGTCGTCCCAGGATTTGGGAGGCTGCGCTTTATGTTCCTCAAACCAGCGGGCATCCAGAATGAAGCCCAGATAGCCCTGATAAATGCCGGTCCAGAAGCCGTCCGGATCCTTGAATTCGGCTTTGATCTTTTCCGCATTGGGGGATTTATAAGCTTCCAGCAGGCCTTCCTTTTTCGCCATGATGAAGCTGTCGGCGCTGCCGCCGTACCACAGGCTGGCCTGAGGATTGTTCTTTTCCGCGCGGATACGACTCAGGGTCTCGCCGCCGGACATACGCACGAATTTCACTTTGATGCCGGTATCTTTTTCGAATTCGGAAGCCACAACCTTAGCTGCCTGTTCTACGATACCCATGTACATAACCAGTTCTTTGTCGTTGCCTTTCGCTGCTTTCTTGTCGTCAGCCTTTTTGTCTCCGCCGCCGCAGCCGGCAAACGAAACGGTCAGTGCTGCCATGGCTGCCAGTGCAGCTGCTTTTTTCCAGGTAAATGTCATTTTCCTTTTCCTCCCTTTCGGAATTTAAATTATAGTTATAACTTCAAGAGTCCGCACCGGAAACGTTTTCATAGCGCTCAGCAAACGCATCGGGGTCGCGACGGAGGCATCCCGCCTCCCACTTCCTCACTGCGCACGCTCACTCTGTTCGCGTTGCTCGGTATCGTCAGACTGGGAACCCTTCCGGGATGCCGTCGTCGCTCAACGTAATGAACAATTCCTCGCGCCCTTCGGGAGTGCTTCGCTTATTCAAACGCTCCCGGTGCTGCCCTCACAATCCATACCTTACTCTATTTCTTTATGGCATGTAAGCTTTCCCGCTGAATGCGCAGATACACCGTATCGCCGGGATTGTAAACTTTCTTGCTGCTGGGATTGTAGGTCTGGGTCACCAGTTCCTGGTCTCCCACCTGCACTACATAGTCCTGCATCTGGCCCATGTAGGTGGAGCTTGTAACTTCCGCCTTTACATCACCGTCATCCGCCAGTTCAATGGCCTCCGGACGAATCACCACTTCCACCGTATCGCCGGCAGTCAGCTCGCCCTGAATGCACTTGGCGGTGAATTCCTGGCCGAACATTTCCACTACCGCGGTACCGATTTCCATGCCGGGGCCCGCCTTGCTTTCCAGCTTCGTGCCCTGGCTGCTGACGCTCTTCACCCTGGCCGGCACAAAGTTGGCGCTGCCGATGAAGTCCGCCACAAAGTGGCTGGCCGGATACTGATAAATTTCCGTGGGGCTGCCAACCTGCTCGATTTTACCGCCATTCATGATGATGACCTTGTCGGACAGGGCCATGGCCTCGCTCTGGTCATGGGTTACATACACGCTGGTGATACCGATGCGCTGCTGGATCTTGCGGATCTCCGTGCGCATGTACACCCGAAGCTTAGCATCCAGATTGGACAGGGGTTCGTCAAAGAGCAGCACCGCCGGTTCCATAACCAGGGCCCGGGCTAATGCCACACGCTGCTGCTGGCCGCCGGACAGCTGGTTGGGCATCCGGTGTTCCATGCCCTTCAGGCCTACCAGGTCCAGCATCTTCATCACTTTTTCTTCGATGGTCTTCTTGTCCATCTTCTTATTTACCAGGCCGTAGCCTACGTTATCATACACATCATAATGAGGGAACAGCGCGTAGCTCTGGAACACCATGCTGGAATCCCGCTTGTCCGGGGTCAGCTCGTTGATGCGCACGCCGTCCAGGAGGATCTCCCCGTCGCTGATGCCTTCAAAGCCCGCGATCATACGCAGGGTCGTGGTCTTGCCGCAGCCGGAAGGTCCCAGCAGGGTCACGAACTGGCCGCTGGCGATATCCACGTTGATGTGGTCCACCGCCAAAAAGGTGCCGGTCCCTTCATGGGTCACATATTCCTTGGTCAGATTTTTTAACTGGATGCTAGCCTGTTTTGCCATTTTCAAATTCTCCTTCTCGCTTGTCTGAATTATCCTGTGCTGCGTTGTCGTCGGTCGGAGTAGATTGGGCTACACCGTCCCTCCTCCGCCTTGCACAGGAACGTGTATCCTTCGCAACTCAATTCACTGAAATTATTTATGCCTGACTTTTCTGCGGGTTGCTGCCCAGCCGGTTCAGCATCAGCTTAATGACTACAATTGCTACATATACGATAAGAATCAGGATGGTGGAGAAGGCCGAAGCCACACCGAACTGGTTGTCT
>JAEEGH010015331.1_pt1 | contig 16666 bp, 4 predicted proteins | sample 9134181 | NCBI WGS metagenome assembly JAEEGH01 (sample SAMN16246544, study PRJNA631951) | gut metagenome | biome: gut microbiome; feature: rumen; material: DP-attached | host: Bos | place: Iran: Karaj | collected 2018-10
AGTTGCCGAGGCTTTCGAGATACTGGATGCGTGCGCTGCCACGGCATTCGCCGTTGACGAAGGCACCGATCTCATAGAGACCGTCAGCAAGACGGAACTCGTTCTCGTCGAGGGTCACCATCATGGTGAGGTTGGTCGGGAAACGATGGGCGTTGGTGGACCAATAGTTAGGCAGCGAGGTTTCCGCGATGATGCTGCGGGTTGCATTCGGATAGACCAAGGTGAAATCGCTGGTACCCGTGTTCAGGTAAATATACCCTTGGCCGGGTTGGAGTGTGGTAAGACTACCCAGCCAACCCTCTTCTTCACTATAGGATGAGAAGCTGACTTGTCCCTTAATTACGTCGTTTTCAAGAGGTGTCAACGAGGCTAAAGCATCGTCCAAGCTCATCGTTTGTGTAGAGAGATAGCCAATCCAGTTCCAGCCTGAGGTCAAAGTAATTGGATGGTTTAGGGGATTCACCCGGGCACCTGTCATCGAAATCTCTGTTGCCTGTTGCACAAGGATTTGATACATTTGCTCATTGACCAAATCGGTCATTGATCCCATCCATCCGTTTTCATCCAAGTTAACAAAACCATCAGATTGAGATTTGACCACTGCCGCATTGACGTTGTTAGCCAGCTCATTTTCAAGGTTGAAAAGTGAGTTGTCATCACATTCCAAATAACTGGAGAACCAGTTCCAGCCTTTAGCCAAGATAATTGATTGTGTTGTCACCGCAGGGGTTTCGCTCTCGATAGCATACATCAGGGTATAACAATAATTACGTCCGACAGACATTGTATCGAGAATATGCAAGATGTTTTCGTGAATAGGAGCATCATCATCAAACATAGTCACATGAGTAATCCAAACATTGTCAAGCGGTATTATTTGGCCATCGTCTCTAGTACAGCAGACAAGTTCATATTGTCCTTGTGCAGGATCCTCCACATAGGCATAATTCCAACCCGCATCCACGGAATTCAGATTCAACAAAACGGTAGTGTTGGTTTCTGACAAGGTGCCTTCTGTAGAAGCGCCAATCACCCTCTTAACCGAAGCTGTTCCTCCATTGGAGAAATAAAGCATATCAGGAATATGACTGAAATCGGGTGTCTCATTGACAAGGAAATCATGGATGTTGTCGTCCAATGAGCTATATGCTCGGACAGCCTTTATCAAATCATGCGAATGAAGTTCAGTAACCAGACTCAGGTCGGGATTGCCATAGCTATTATTATGAATGAGATGAGGGGTAGATTGGATGACACGCGCCATCAATGAACTGGTGAAATACCATTCTGCAATACCAGCTGTTTGAGCCGGAATGATGCCGAATGGAATATTCGTCAGGCCTAAAGGACGTTGCTCACCATTCATTGCTGAGCCAACCAAATCAAATTGAATCAGCAAACCATTCTGGTTCTCGATGATTTCGGGTTGTGAGCTTTCGAGATACACATTATTAGCGTCCCCCATACCGACATTGCGGATCATGATGGCGATTTCAGCTGGTTCAGTCATTTCAATGGTATCTTCCGTTAGCGGGTCGTCGCTGATGATGTGACGTTGGACGAAATAATCCACATGCAATTCAGGGCTGGGGTTCACGGTGAGCTCCACGGGATAGAGCGGATAGGTCACCACCTCTCCCGAGAAGGGATCCAGGAAGCTGAACGAGCCTCCGAAGGAATAGACTCTCGGAGTTTCGGGAGCCGCAGCGATAGTCGGTATCATCGTCAGCTGGATGACACCTTCCTGTTGCGCGTTGAGTGAGCCCGAGCCGTCGATTCCCGTAACCTGATCCAACGAACTGACATTGATTTGGAACAGGTTGGTACAGTCCACACCCTCCTCGTTTTTGATGACCATGTTCACTTGGATGTTCTCCATCGGATCCGTTGTATGTCCGTTATAAATTTTCAAGGTGCCCTCAAAAGCTTCACGGGTCATTGCCATGGTTTGCTTGAATTTGACGCTTACTTTGGAGCAGACGTCGTTGGAGTGTTCTATGGATTGTCCGCTCAGATAATCGAGTGACGACTCAAACATTTCAAGTACACTGCTGAATCCATAAGATTCCGCCATTGAAATTGCTTGTTGAACAGGTGCAAAACGCATCGTGTCTAATTGGATAAAATTACAATCAAAACCTTGAGGAAGATCTTCTACTTTGAAAAAGCCTTCATTCCAATACATAACGCTTCTGTTCCAGCGATCCACAAAACGTTGGACAAGGGTGTCATTAACAACAGACAACTCGCTGATTGCAATCAGATTTTCGGTTGATTGCGGCATCACAATGCCAGAAATGGTATCAATTACCGCTGTGAAATTATCCAAAAACAAATCAAGTCGTTCTTCATGAAGCCATTCTTCTTCTGGGAAAAGATTGACTAATTCGTCCATATATGACTTGAAACAAGCTCCACTTTTCACAAACTGCTCCACGACTATGCCCAATTGTGAATCTTCACGATTAGGATTCAATGTGATACACTCTCCAATTCTATTTCCCATTTCAATGATTTCATTAGCGGTATCATAAATTTTAAATGGGGTGCCTCCTTTTTTGTCGCCAAGAACACCAAGGCCAACATTTGCGACGCATTTGGTCAGGTCAGAACTAAATTTAATATAATCTTTTGTAATATACTGATATGCAAGGCCTGCTATTGGTGAAGCAATCATCATTGAGGCTTTTAGCATATTAACAAAATCGTCCGCTTTTGCTTCATAAATCAAACAATCCAAAGCACCTGCCACATAGGGAATTTTAAAATAAGCAGTAGCGATGGGAATTGCGGTTGATAATGCAACCTTCCAACAAGGTGTGCAATCGCCATCTGAATCTGAGGCGATTTCCGGTAATTGAAAATCTGGAGTTATAGTTGGAAGAACTGTAATATGGGGAGGCGGTGTGGGTGTTGGAGGATATGGTGGTGGTGGTCCTACAGGAGGAATATGTGGTGGTCCTACAGGAGGAAGAATTGGAGGTTGAGGATTCCCTACCAACAAAGAAAAACCATCGCAATGGAACCATGGGATATTAATCTTTATGTTTTGTTCGTGACGAACCCACTCTGCTTTATTGCTACAATGATACCATGTGAGAACTTCGTTAATACCTTTATTGCATGGTGCTTCTCTATCTCCGAATATTCTTGTCATCGTACAGGGAATAATCACTGTAGAATTGGCATGAATCGTATCAATCACATCGAATAAGGGCGTAAACACATATTCGCCTATAGTGGGCAAAGTGATTTGAGCGTCGTATGCGTCAATCAAGCCATAATTCGAAACAGTGATATTATATTGCAATGTTTCACCGTATGCCAAAGTATCAAAGGTACTCGGCCCTTCAATCACTACCACAGGTACAGGAACATTTGTTTTGATGTTACAAACTAACTCAAGTTCGTACTCATCCTCAACTTCTGTCGGGACCACAACCCACGAGTATGAGATGGCTTGGAATTGAAGATAGATATCCTGATGGTTGGTCTGTCCTGCTTCAATATAAATGACACCACGATTGTACTCGTTGTGATTTGGAGCCTGAACATCCAACACATAATAACCTTCGGGAAGAGTTTCTACGGTGAATAGTCCATTCTCATCGGTCAAGCCTTGAGCTACAACATCCAAGGAATAGTATCCCGTTACCGTGACTTGAGCTCCAGCCAAATGCGGCCCAAATCCACCGTTAGTGTTAAATGTGTAGTCATCAGTCACATCCACCACTAAAGTGCCTGTCGTAGCATTAGTCGCTTCAATGACGTAAGGGATTGCAATGCCGTTGCCGTTGGCACAATTCACTGCAATGGATCCTTCATATTGAGTCAGACTCACGTTGTCCCCAGGGAACAACTGAATTGTAAAAGAGCTCGTATCGCCTATCGCAATGGAAGGCAAAGTGGAACCACTCATGACAGACATCCAATCCACTTCTGGAACATTGATGGTGATCTCCCCCGTCTCATCATGACCGTTGTTAGTAATTTGGAACGACAACATTTTAGATTCGTTCCTTCTCATTGTGGTAGTGACACCTGGAGGATACACATACAGTTCGCCCCAACCTTGACTGCAATAATAATAGCTGGTCATATTCATGCTGACCCCTTCGTCACTGGAAATAATAAAAGTGGCTTCTTCCCAGTCGGAACCCGGCGAAAGTTCAGTTCCAGTGACAACATAGTTCAATTGACCCATCTCTAACGGTCCCAAGTCAATGCTTTCGAATTCAATAGTACATCCATCTGGAAGGGAAACAGGCTCAATATGAATATTATTTAAAGGAATACGGCTGCGATTCTTAATATCTAATACCCCAGTAATACTCTCATTAAGGTAGGGTTGCCACTTGATAAAGTCTGTTGACACGCGACTCATGCCAGGAATATCAAAAGAATCGTGCATTGTGGTGGAATAAGAACCAGTTGCGCAGGATCCTACTTGGTAATAACCAGCCTCAGAATATCGAGGCGTATAGGTAACACTGTAGTCACCCGATTCGTTGGAGATGGTCGGAAGGGTAATCCTACTTCCCATCACAGAAAGATACACGTCAACATCCAGGTTGGAAACAGCGTTGCCCAACACATCTTCCACATGTCCGGTGATGGTGATCTCCTCATTGGCGGCATAGATCTCCTCCTCCACGTTGGTAGTGAAAACAAAACGGTTTGCAAGACTGCCTTCGCAATAGATAGTATCTGCGAAAGCCCCAGATGCAATACGCACGGCTGTGCTGTAATACAATTGGGTATTTGCTGGAGTAAAGGTCACTTTCAGAGAACCGCCTCTGAGTGAATTCCAGTTTCCCGCTGGAGTGATGTTGAAATAAGTGGCATCCCCTCCGAATGAGCCACCAAGGAAAGTATAGCTTATTGGTTCCGTCAAGGCGGTAGCAGAAACAGCGATAGTCTTGGTACGGCTTTTCCCAATCTCCACCTCGCCAAAGTCAATGAAATCATTAGGAAGCACCGTCATGGCAGGATCAAGTTGGCAGACGAGCGATCTGACGGCACTTTCACGCTCCGTGCAATCATTTTTGGCCACCACACACCAATGGTAAGTTACGCCATGCTGCAAACCTTCAAGATGGAAGCTTGTAGTGGTGATGCCTGAAGCCATAGGGGTATTGGGGTGGTTCCCTTCTCCTTGCCAACAGTAAAGGTTATAAAAGTCGGCTCCAGGAACGGAATCCCAATAGAAATCAACTTCGGGGTAACGATTGATGTATTCGTCAGCTGGACTCAGATAGGTGAAATCGCCCAATGATTGAAGACTACAAAACTCGGCGACCAACTCGCGCGAGGAGGTAACGGTAAACGTGTAATCAGCCTCTTCCGACACCACTGTACCATTCTCCGTCCATCTCGTAAACTTATAGCCCTCGTTAGGATGCGCCGAAACAGTGGCTTCCGATAATTCAGCGTACAATCCATCGCCAGTCACAGTGCCAGCCTCTTCTGGAAATACGGTAGCGGTGATGGTGTAGGTGTTAGGCACCAGAATGGAAGGGCCTGTAACATAGTAACCGGTGTCAACCACAGAGCAGACGTTTTGCACCTTCCAATAATAAGTACTCAACGTGGGATTTGCCAGCTCGTATGAATGGCCTGTCACATCCACCACAACCGGTGTTGAATCAACCGAATTATAGTATTTCAGCCGGAAATTGTCTCCCGGACAAGTCCATGAAAACGTAACGGAATGATATCCGAGAACTGCTTCAAGGTTGTCAGGATAGGGACAAGGACTGAGCAGCATCTTTGTGAACTCGAAACTGCGAGTGGCTGTCATTTCGTTGCCTTCAATGATAACGTTCATGACATGATCACCTTCTTCAAGGCCTGTGACATCCATCGAGAAAAAGCCGTTGCTCAGTGTGCCAGTTTGAAGATTAGCATGATCCTCATCAAACCAATAGTAATAGGTCAGTTCATCAGAAGACTCTTCAACGGCCAACTTCAGAAACAAGAAGCTTTGTGCTGAAGAATACTCATTGCCTTCCATAATAACATGCAAGGTATGCATACCTTCGGTTAGGACTGCTGCATTCATTGGAAGCAAGCCGTTGCCAAGCGGACTGGTTTGAATGTCAGCATCGTCTTGGTCAAACCAATAATGACAAAGCAAATCAGAAGACTGGGTAAAAGGTGTAAGCTTATAAAACAAAAAGCTTTTAGGAGAGCTCCATACCATGGAAGTGTCGGACAGTTGAAAATGAAGGGTATGCATCCCATCGGGCAGTGATCCAGCCTCAATGACTGACTGCCAGCTATCGCCGTTGAATGAGGCTGTGACCACTTGCCCATCATCAAAGTCGAACCAATATTGGCAAGTGTAGACCGATTGGGCATGTAGCGCAAAGCTAAACAGCAGGCATACTATAGTGAATAGTTGTCGTTTCATAACAAATAAAATTAAAGCGGGATGATTATTCTGCTTCGGGATAAATCTCAATACCCACGTTCAAGTTGCCTTCGTTGTCGGATTTGTTAGGCACGTCGTACTGTTTCACGATTTGATAAGAAGGACGAGGATCGTAAGGCATAGTGCCACCATAGATGCCCACCTGGGTTCCATCTGTTCCCAAAAAACTTGTGGCGATTTCTTCTGTTAAGATAAAGGGTTCATCAAAAGTGAAAGTGCTGCCATCAAAGGTCTCAAAAACATTGGAAAAACTACTTATTATGCAATTTTCATTTGGTACAGAAGAAAACATGCTGTTATTATTTATGCCAATGCAATTAAAGGCTACAGAGTTGCTTTTGAGTTGGCAATTACTGCTAATAAGAATACAATTATAAGCTGATAATGCCTGGACATAAGCACCCAAAGCTCCACCGCTGCTAATAATCTTAATAATAGAATTGTATGCTTCAACGGATTGATAGGTGTTATTTAATTCATGAGCTGACCAAACAATCGAATTCACAAAAGTAGTATTCCGTGCATAAGAAAAATAGAATTCTTTGATTCTGCAATTAACAAACTGAGCAAACACCATATCACTTGAAGTGTCTGTCTTATTTATTCTATCAAAATTACATTTCATAAAAACGGGATGACTCAGATACGTGAATTTCGCTATACCAGCAAAATAAATTCCTTCCATCACTAAAGGTCCAGCATCGTCAGCAACATTCATGGTAAAATCATCAGAAATAATCGTCGGCAAAGTACCCGATACGGTATCAGTAAGGCATCCTGCACCATGCAAGGTGATACCTTTCGTGATGTTAACACCTGTGAAGGAGCCACTGGAAAGGGTGATGACATCACCGTTAACCGCGGCATTGTAAGCATTCACAAAAGCGTTGGCCCCATAAAAAAAGCTGAGGGCTTCGCCATGTTGCAAAGTGGCAATCTGTGTTTGAGAAAAACTCACAAACGGGGCAATCAACAAAAAAAGTAAAATTGCTAATCTTTTCATAAAAAAGGTTGCCGGTTATTACCGCATTGGCTCATCGGGTTTGAAAAAACGGCGGACCTCCCTGCGCCGAAAAAAAATGAAAAAAACTTAAGAAAAACGCGGGGATCCTAACTATCAGTTAGCTCAACGTCTTTCCAATGATGTCTTTTGTCTCGACCTACACCTAAAGGGTGTGTTGGCTTGACAAAGGCAAAGATACAAAACTATTTGTTGCAATATCAAGAATACTTATTATTTTTGCAAAAGAAAACAACACGCCAAGACCATGACTAAATATCCTATCGGCATACAGACCTTTGCCAAAATCATTGAGGAAGGCTATATGTATATTGACAAGTCTGCTTTCGTCCATCAGCTTGGTTCAAACGGAGGTTACTATTTCCTTAGCCGACCACGCAGATTCGGTAAGAGTCTGTTGGTTTCCACTTTGGAGGCTTATTTTAAAGGGAAAAAAGAGCTGTTCAAGGGGCTTGCGATGGAACAATTGGAGAAGGAATGGAAAGTGAATCCTGTGTTCCATCTCGACTTGAATGCGGAACAGTATATCGCTCCTGAGGGTCTTTTGTCTATCTTGGATCGGCATTTAAGATTATGGGAAAACATCTATGGGAAAGAGGAAGGTGACAAGACTCCTGCTGACCGATTCATCACTGTGATCCGTCACGCATACGAGCAAACGGGGCGCAAAGTGGTTATCTTAGTGGATGAATATGACAAGCCATTGCTACAGGCGATTGGAAATCCAACACTTCAGGATAATTATCGTTCCGTGTTGAAATCGTTTTATGGCGTTGCCAAAACAATGGATAGTTTCATTCATTTCGCTTTTTTCACAGGCGTTACTAAGTTTTCAAAAGTCAGTGTTTTCAGCGACTTGAATAACTTAAAAGACATCTCATTAGATGAACGTTTCGCTGATATCTGCGGCATTACAGAAAAGGAAATCCATGCCAATTTTGACAGCGAAGTGGGTGTTATGGCGGAGAAAAACCATTTCACCAAAGAGGATTGTTATGCTAAATTAAAAGAAAACTACGATGGGTATCATTTCTATCAAAACACCGCAGGAGTTTACAATCCTTTTAGTCTATTGAATGCGCTAGACAGCATGGATTTCAAAGACTATTGGTTCGAGACAGGTACGCCGACATTTCTGGTGGAGACCCTGAAACGCAACAACTACGAGTTGGAGAAATTAACCCGAGAGGAAGTCACCGCCGACCTATTGGGAAGCCTCGACTCCATCAGCACCAATCCCCTGCCTCTCCTCTACCAAAGCGGTTATCTCACCATCAAACAATACAATCCGCGTTTTGACACCTACTTGCTTGGTTTCCCAAACGGAGAGGTGGAGAGAGGATTCACGCGGTTCCTGTTTAGGCACTACGCCCCAGTCCGAATCGAAGAGTCCGCCTCTTTTGTCAAGAACTTCACCCTTGAAGTGGAAGGCGGCCAACCCGAGAAGTTTATGACTCGCCTCGAGGCCATGTTCGCCAACCAGGACTATCAACTGGTAGGTGACACAGAGCTTTATTTCCACAACGTGGTCAGTCTGGTCTTTAAGTTGCTCGGCTTCTATGTCGACGTTGAACGCCACACCACTGACGGACGTATGGACATGCTGGTTCAGACCAAGGACTACATTTATATCTTTGAGTTCAAGATTGACAAGTCAGCAGATGAAGCCTTGGCTCAGATTGAGGAAAAACAATACGCCAAGCCCTTTGAGCATGACCCGCGGAAGCTATATAAGATAGGAGTCAACTTCTCCAGCGAGACAAAACGGATAGAGGGATGGGAGGTTAAAGGTTAGAGGTGTTGATAAACATCTAAAAACACGAAAAGCACGAAAGTTTTCGAGTCTTTCGTGCTTTTCGATGTTAAAAAATTATTTAGCCAACACAAAACGCCTTACAACAGTAAAAGCATCGGTGTTGACATGAATCATATACAGACCTGATTCACAGTTCGAGAGATTCAGCTCGATTTGGTCGGCATTTACTTCGGTGTCGAAGACCACCTGACCAAGCACATCCGTCACAGTGAGGCGGTTCATGCCTACGGCCTTGACGGTGACTTTGCCTGTGGTGGGGTTCGGGAAGAGGCTGACCTCATGATGTTCGTCGTTGACACCTGTGTTGCGGAAATGCAGCATCATGGGTGCTTTCAGGCTGCCATGGACGGCATCGGCATGATACACGATTTGTTCGTTCGCGATGACATCGAGGACTTTGTTGCTTGCCACGTCGAAGAGGCGGAACGAGATCTCCTCCCCTTCTTCGCCACATACCGTGAGGAATGCCACATAGTTGCCGAGGCTTTCGAGATACTGGATGCGTGCGCTGCCACGGCATTCGCCGTTGACGAAGGCACCGATCTCATAGAGGCCGTCGGCAAGGCGGAACTCGTTCTCGTCGAGGGTCACCATCATGGTGAGGTTCGTCGGGAAGCGATGGGCATTGGTAGACCAGTGTTTAATAAGTGGTGTTTCATCAACATAACCACGGGATGCCTTGGGATAGACCAAGGTGACGCTCATGCTGCTATTGTTCAGATAGATATAACCTTGGCCTGGCTGGAGGGTGGTGAGACTGCCCACCCAGCCTGTCTCTTCGCTATAGGAGGAGAAGCCGACTTGTCCTTTGATAATATCGTTTTCTGAAGGCGTGAAGGATGCCAACGCACCATCCAATGGCATCGTCATGGGTGAGAGATAGCCAACCCAGTTCCATCCTGATTCTATGGTAATCGGATGTTGCTGAGGATTAATCCGCAAGCCCGACAATGACAGTTCCGCATCTTGCATCACAAGGATCAGGTACATTTGCTCGTTGGAGAGGCCGTTCAGCGTCCCTGCCCATAAGTTGTCCTCGAGGCTCGCGAAGCCATTGCTTTGCGATTTGATATAGGCCGTTGTTGAGGATGTGGATAGGCTGTTCTCGAGCAGTGAGAGTGTGTTGGCTTTGTACTCCACGAAACTTGAGAACCAGTTCCAGCCTGCTGAGAGCGTTTCGGTGTGGGTGATTTGGTTTCCGTTGCCTGTGGCGAAGACAGCTGTCAGGCTTCTTGGACATGTGACCACGAAGTTGAAGACTGCATCCAACGAAGCGATTGTGTCGTTTTCAAGCCAATACACGAAATGGAATCCTTGGTTGGCCTCGGCAACGACGGTGACACGGGTCCCGTGATTGTATTCGGCACCGCCTGTTACAGAACCCATGGTGTCGTCTTCGGATGACACTTCAACCCAGTAGCGGTTGATAGCGAACTGTGCGGTAAAGGAAATGTCCTGAGTGACATGGATGGTTCGTGGATTCTCGGTGTTGCCATCGTTCCATTGGGTGAAATGATAGCCTTCAGCGGGTATTGCCTCGATGGTGATGTCGCTGTTTTCAACGTAGGTACCTGATCCTATCGTTGTTCCCAGTCCTTCGGGCGCGACAACTGTCACAGTGTAATAGTTATGATCTTCGAGGCTGAAGACATATTCCGCCAACTGCTCTTTCGGCTCCACATTGCCAGCGGAATCCACAGCCGCCACATAGTATTCAGTGGTTTGGAGGTCGTCGAGTTTCAAGGCGAAACGGTTTTCAAGGATCATCGTTTTACGGATTTCCCATTCCATTTCGGTGAAGTCGTTGCGATAATATAAGGTATGGTACCACACACCCGAACGGTTGTCTTCTGAGTTGAAGACAAAGACCAGACTGTCAGCCACAGGGGTGACTTCCACCATTTGGGATGTGGGAGGCACAGCATCGACGGTATTGGTCCAGGTGGGAGTCATGATGACCTCCTCTTGGTCGAAGACGATGCCAGCGCGGTTGCTGACTTGTATGCCGTCCTCGAAAGGAGCTTTCAGATTGACGCTATAGTCAATGAAGCCTACTCCATCACCGAAATAGTTGACGGGCAACACTCCTTGATGAGGATTATCCGTTGGCTCCATGGTCATGGGGTCAAGAGATTGGATGGTCCAAACAACGATGCCCGTATTAGGATCATACTCTTGATTGATCTGAGCAATGACATACAGCTCTGGACGCATGTCTAATGTACGAGCAAAGTTCTGTTCTCCATTGAGTTCCAAACGTTTGTCGCCAATGGTGACACTGTGTGCCGCTAAAGAACTGAGATCAAATTTCGTGGCATCCAGAGTGTCGCGCACGATGATGGTATGGGCAGCAGCGGAGGCTAAAGTGGTGTCGTTCTCAAACTCGATTTCGTAATGGATGTTTTGGATTTCCTGACGCATGTAGAGGCTACCAGATGCGGAGAGATAGCCATGGATGTCATTGGGGTCCATGGAAGCAACTGGTTCAGAGGAACCACCTTTAGGATTTCCTTGAGGACAACTGGTATGTGGTTTTGTCCACGCTTGAACACAATCTCCCACAGGATTAAGAATGTTTGCTAATGACCAATTTGAAAGCACAAGACTAATGGCTTGTAATCTGGATTTAAAAAGTCCAGCAGGAGAAAGTGACAGCAGACAAGATGCAATGATTCCTCCTATAGACAGTTTTGTATTAAAGCTTCTCAGGGCTTCCATATATCCATCTTGATTATTATAGTATTCAGGACATAACACCCTGTTCCTTTGCTCTATCCTTAAACTTAAAGTATGACACAAACAACTACCTAAACTAGATGCAATCCCCCATCCACCAGGTATCAACGAAGTGTAATCTAATCCTGTACATATCAAATCAGTAGTACATTGCAGTCTTTCATCAACGCAACAATTTTGACTTGAACCACCGGGATTTTCACCAGGATCGTCGGAATCTTCACCAGGATCGTCGGGATCTTCACCAGGATCGTCGGGATCTTCACCAGGATCGTCGGGATCTTCACCAGGATCGTCGGGATCTTCACCAGGATCGTCGGGATCTTCACCGGGATCGTCGGGATTTTCACCGGGATCGTCGGGATCTTCACCGGGATCGTCAGGATCTTCACCGGGATCGTCAGGATCCCCACTGGAACCATTTCCTGGATTATTTCCACTTGGATCATAGGGAGGGTCAAAAACCAGTGGAGGATACGGATCAGGAGGATATGGAGGATCATATTCATAATTAACTGCGCCAGGCAAGGTCATCCAAACATCGTTAGTACAATCTGAAGTTATTTTAATTTTTATTTCCCTAATTTCAAATGGAGCCAAATTGATAAAGAAATAATTACTTCGAACCAATTTTGGATCACCCGTTACTTCATCATTGCCATAAGATTTCAAAAAATTATGATCATCTCCCATTTCATCTGACCATGCTCTTAACTCCTCTATTTCAGTCAGTGATAATGAATCTAAATCAAAATAGTCAATCAAAGGCATTATATCAAGACCCTCAATCTCTATATGAGATATACAATCTATGGAGGAATTGGAAAGATAAAGATATATTGGTACTGCATACGCAGTCATATTTCCATTGTTAGTGATTGTATATGTATAGGTCACGACCGTGTTTCTTAAATAACTAGAAGGATAATTCACCGTTGAACTCATTACAATATCAATTGGATCCTGTACTTCCAATGCACTATTAATACGGATTATTTCCTCATAAAACTCAAACACCGCATCATATACACCCAAGTTTACTTGATAAAAATTGAAGGTTGCTGTTGTGGTTGTGTTGCTTTCGTGGCCGATATCCAGTGTACATATAGTATCGGTCTGTGTATTCACTAAATACACATTCAACAAACTATTAAAACCATTTCCTTGGAAGGTTATGGTAGAACATCCGCCATTGCCCACCAAATGCACATCGTATGTCAACACAGCATACTTATGGAGATATTTATAGGTTACAGAAACTGTTTCGCCGCTTCCCATTACATCATGCACAGCCAAGTAATAGGTTCCATCTTCCCAAGCGTGAAGTCCACCAAGCACTACCGATTCGGGGCCAGAAACATTATATACTTCCTCGCCCGAAGGAGCAAACAACTGCATCGTGCAAGCTTTGTTTGCAACAAATGCCAAAGAATCACCTACTGCCGCATCCAATTTGAACCACTGGATTTGATTATTGCGAGGGGTAGCAAAGTATTCAGTAGTATTTCGCTCGAAAACACTGGCCACAATGTCTTGCTGAACCTGATAATCAACATAGAATGCGGTTTTTTGCAACAAACGGTCATCGTTGGTCCAGAAACGAAAAGTGATCTCATTTTTTGCATTGAGGTAAGGCTCATCACCATTAGGATGGAAGTGGAAACATGAACTACGGACGGGCCATGTCTCCACTGGCAACAGGGTGACAATCTCCAAAGTATCAATCAATGGAGAAAACTCTGTAGTGTGTAGTTGTGAAGTCTCTCCATTCAAAAAATACTGCCATTTTGCGATTCCAAAATCCTGGTGCTCTGGCTTTTTAAAGAACATATAGGTTTGCGTTGAGGTCAACGCTTCGCCTTCAAGCAGGATATGAATCGTATGCAAACCGTCAGTCAGGTTATCCACATCAAACAGAATAACACCATTGCTTACAGCGTCTATGGCGTGGTTCTCATAATCCTGGTCAAACCAACAATGATAAACTGGATTTGTCATGTCAATTGGCCCAATCAATGAGTTCGGCTGTGGCACTTTGGCAAAAATATAAGTCTGTATTGAAGTCAGAGCTTCCCCTTCAAGCATAACATGAACCGTATGCAATCCGTCAGTTATTTGCTCCAGATCCAGCAAAATGACACCATCGCTGACAGAATCTATTACTCGATTCTCATAGTCCTGATCAAACCAGCAGTGATAAACCAAGTGGCTCATGTCAAGAGGCTCAATCAAAGGTTCTTGCTGGGCAACTTTGACAAACATATAGTTTTGCGTAGATGTCAGTGCACTTCCCACAAGCAAGATATTCACAGAATGAAGACCTTCTTCTAAGTTGGAAACATCAAACATAAAACCGCCATTGCCTAAATCACCTGTTTGCTGATGAGCATCATCTTGATCAAACCAACAATGATATGTCAAATTGCTCATATCCACATAATCTATCAAAGACTCTGGGGAGATTAGTTTTAGGAACATGTAACTTTGAGGCGGACACCAAACTAAGGAGGTGTCTGCTGTTTGAAGATGAAGTGAATGCAGACCTTTAGAGAGAGCACCCACATCCAGTTCTGCTTGCCAAGTACTCTCGCTGTAGGTACTTGTAATGGCTTGCGCATGGTTCTGGTCGAACCAATAACGACAAGTGTAGGTCATCGGCTGTGCATTCAATGATAATGCGAGCAGAATTGAACCCATTAAAAAAACAAAACGTTTCATGGTTTATTCTCCTTCGGCAATCACTTCGATTTCAACACTCAATTTATTGTCAACTGTGGATTGGTTGGCTACATTGCATCTTTTCATCACCATATAATTAGGACGAAGTTTATAAGGAGCAACACCACCATGGATACCTACCTCCGTGCCATCAGTGCCTAAAAAACTTGTGGCCACATCGCTTTTCAAGATAAATTGCTCGTTTAATAAATCCTCAAAGGAAGTCCATTCTCCGTTATAAGATTCAAATACTTCTAAACAATCAGAGACCAACCAGTTTGTGTTGTTTTCTTGGCCGTCAAAAATACTACCATAACCTATTCCAATACAATTTTGGAACATACTCGTTGGAGAAGAATCCCCATAATAACTAATGATAATGCTATTTTGAAACAAAGCCATATTAATCGATCCAGAAGTAAAAACAATGGAATTAACAATTCCTAATCCAGAATAATTATTTACCCAATAAGGTAAACTATATATTACAGAGTTTAATATCTGAACATTATGTTCGCTTATCTCATAATTATCAATAAAACAATTGACAAATTGCGCATTCTCTAATGTTCCATCCTCTAATGTTTCATATAAATAACCAACTTGAACATCACCACCCAAATGGCATTTGATAAATCTTGGATTAAAAAGTTTATGAATTGGAGGGGTTTGGGCAAAATATATACCCTCAACAGTAAAAGCACCTTCCTCTTGTGGAACGTTAAAAAATACATTTGTAGTTGAAAAAACCGTAGGGAGAGTGTTTGTAACCGAATCCTGTACACAACCTGCGCCTCGTATTGTGATTCCTTTAGTAATGTCACATAGGTTGAAGGTGCCACTAGAGAGGGTGATAATATCACCTGAGTAAGCAGCTTCATGCGCTTGAATAAAAGCATTACTACCATAAAAAGCACTAATATCATCACCGTGTTGTAATGTAGCGATTAGGTTTTGTGCAAATAAAAAAAAGGGGGTACTCAACAAAAATAGTAAAAAAGCTATTCTTTTCATAATAAGGTTGCCGGTTATTACCGCATCGGCCCTTCGGGGTAGTAACTCCGCCGACTCCCTATGCGGAAAAGAAAGAAATTGAATCCAAACACAACAAAGAAAAAGCGTGGGAATCCAAACTTTTGCCTATCCCACTCGTTGAGGCTCTCGCATTGCCTGTTGCTCGAGGATAAGCAATGCCGAAGCCCACGCTGTATGGTTAAATACAACATGAACGCCAACCATTGCTTTACCTTGCGAGCAACCAAGAATTTGCGAGATTCCAACGAGTCGCAGATAAAACGTCAGTTCAACGTCTTTCCAATGATGTCTTTTGTCTCGACCGTTATCCATGTTCGGACTTCGGCTTGACGTGACAAAAATAAACATTTTTTTTTGAATGACCATATTTCGTCAAAAAAATCACGCCAATTTAATATTGAAAATAATTCAATAAAATAATCCTTGCGGATTAAAAAATTGTTTTTATCTTTGCATCATCAACCTAAAAAGGACATTGCCATGGAACCCATGAGACTCTACACCGCAGGCATCGCCGACTTCGAGCGCATTCGTCAGGACGGACGCATCTATATTGACAAAACCGACCTGATCTTTCGATTAACGAAAGAATCACAATTCGTTTTCCTCAGCCGCCCGAGGAGGTTTGGTAAGAGCCTATTATGTAGCACCTTGAAATATTATTTTCAAGGAAGAAAAGATTTGTTTGAGGGTTTGGCCATGGGCGTGCTTGAGAAGGAGTGGAAACAGTATCCTGTGCTGCATTTCGACATGAGCAGATGCAAGAACCAGCCCAACACCCAAGAGATTTCCAGAGCCATAGAGCTTCAATTGAAAGATTTTGAAGCCGTTTATGGAAGCGACCCTGAGGAAAGCACACCTGGCAAACGTTTTGCGGGACTTATCAAACGTGCCCATCAACAAACTG
>JAEEGH010015333.1_pt1 | contig 16664 bp, 7 predicted proteins | sample 9134181 | NCBI WGS metagenome assembly JAEEGH01 (sample SAMN16246544, study PRJNA631951) | gut metagenome | biome: gut microbiome; feature: rumen; material: DP-attached | host: Bos | place: Iran: Karaj | collected 2018-10
TGGCTCGTGTGGCTGTGGAGAACGCTGCCAGCATAGCAGGTATGTTCCTCACCACTGAGTGTCTGATTGTTGACAAACCTGAGAAGGAGCCTGCTATGCCGATGGGTGGTGCCCCAGGCATGGGCGGTATGATGTAATCATCTGAGTGCTTATTGAACTTGGCGGAATAATATAATTTTGCTAAGTTAGCATAACAAATTAGGGGATGGATGACCAAATCCATCCCCTAATTTTGATATTTTTGTGCGAACACAACTATTTTATTTGAGAATAACTTGCATATTTCTTCATTTTGCCGTACCTTTGCACCGTGAGGAAGGTGTAAAATCCTTTGCTCGCAAGAAAGTGTTAGACACTCTTAAGTGAAAGATATTTTTTTGATTTGTTTTAGTAGATTAGTTTTTAAGTAGTTTGTTTTTTGAAGCCGGCTGTCGGGAGACAGCCGGCTTTTTGTGTATAATAACAACAACTTTAATAACAATAACAACTCTTTTCTCATTTTTTTGTTGTATCTTTGCAGCAAACTTACCGAGATAAAGAAAGCAAAAATGAAATTGGCTGAACACAAAGACACAAAGTCACAAAGTCTACGGGGAGGCGAGTCCTGCTCGGGAATATGTTTTTCTCTGTGGCAATTCTTTGTGTCTTTGTGCCTTTGTGTTCCATTGGGTATTTATGCTCAGAGCCAGAAGATAGGCGATTTTATTGAGTCGACTTCCTATAACCTCGACAAGATAGGAGTAGAGCGACATCAACAGTATTGGCCTTTGGATGACGGCTTCGTTTGTGAAAACGGAACGAACCGCTTTACACGTGCACTTTATGGTGGTTGGACAGACTACCGTATAGAGACCTCCGATCGCCCTATTTTCGCTATTGTGAAGAAGAACTACCACCGTCATTTGCGCTTTTTGGTGAATGGCGTACCCTTGGATTCTACGGATTATTGTCGTGCCAATTATGTCAACGGGATGCGTGTCTACAGTCTGCGCGACCGTCGATGGGGCAACCATGCTGAGTTGGCATTACAAGTGGTGGCGTTGCCTGACCGTGAGGGGGCTGTATGGCTGTTCGATGACCGTCAGTTTGTCAAGCGCTTTGGATCGGATAATGGGTTCTCGCCTGCGATCTTCCGTGCAGAATTGTGTGCCATTGCCAATCCAAAACTGCATCGTAATGGAGACATCGGTGCAGATAAGCCAGGTGTCTTCGAAGCTTCCCCTAAGCGCGAAAACCTAGTGACGAGAGAGTGGAAGGGTGGGCACGAGACTTACTTCGTGATAGACTCCATTAATCAGGTGACTGAGGTCACAGAAGAAGAAGGTAGAGCCTTGTTCTTAAAGGCTGTACTTCATAATGGTCAGTTGGCTGCTCGCTTGCAGTTCCAGACACCTGACCCTTATATTAATACCCTTGGCAGTGCTTTGGCATTTGCAGCTGATGGCGACTGGGACGGACAAACCTGGTTGCATGGCTGTATCGGTTGGCGTATGCCTTTGGCGGGTTGGCGGGCAGGCTATTTAGGCGATGTGTTGGGTTGGAACGATCGTGCCGTGTCGCATTTCGATGCATATGCTAAGAGTCAGGTGACGAATGTTGAGCCTGTCGTTCCTCATCCATCGCAAGATCCGAAGATGAATTTAGCGCGTGCAGAGAAGAAATGGGGCACACAAATGTATTCGAATGGTTATATTTGCCGTAATCCTGAACGCAACGACCAGATGCATCACTACGACATGAACCTGAATTACATTGATGAGTTGCTCTGGCATTTCCAATATGATGCAGATACAACCTATATGCGTAAGATGTGGCCTGTCATTAAGTTGCATTTGGCATGGGAAAAACGCAACTATGATCCTGATGGTGACCATTTGTATGATGCCTATTGTTGTATCTGGGCTAGTGATGCGCTCTATTATAGTGGTGGAGCGGTGACTCACTCCTCAGCCTATAACTATCGTGGCAACAAACTTGCTGCTCGTATTGCTGCTATCATTGGTGAAGATGCTGAGCCTTATCGCAAGGAGGCAGATGCGATTCTTAAGGCGATGGACGAACGGCTATGGCTTCCGAAGAATGGCGTATGGGCTGAGTATCAGGATGCAATGGGATTGAAACGTACCCATGACCATCCCGCTGTGTGGAGCATCTATACACCTATCGACTGTGGGGCTTGTACCCCTTGTCAAGCTTTTTTTGCTACTCGCTATATCGACAATCATATTCCTCATATTGATGTAGAGAATACGGGCTTGTACACAATCTCAACTAGCGATTGGTTACCTTATTCATGGAGTATTAATAATGTGGCAGCTGCCGAGGTGATGCATACGGCTTTAGCCTATTTCGAGGCTGGACGTTCTGAGGAGGCTTATCGTCTGATGAAGGCAAATATTCTTGACCAGATGTATTACGGTGCTTCGCCTGGGAATTTTGGACAGATAAGCTATTACGATGCTGCTCGAGGTGAGTGCTATCGCGACTTTGGCGATTGTATTGGCATTTCATCGCGTACTCTGCTACAAGGACTCTTTGGAATTATCCCTCAGGCTTTGGACGGGAAGTGCATCGTTCGCCCAGGATTCCCGATGGAGTGGGATAGTGCCAGTGTGAAGACGCCGTATCTAGCATATAAGTTTACGCGAAAGAATGATGTTTGTCGCTACGAAATCACCCAGAACTTCCGACAGCCGTTGAAGATTGTGTTCCGCCAGAATCTTGGTAATGGGCAATATCGTGATATAGAGGGTACTGCAGAGGCGCATCAGGTGATTGAGGTATCACAGAGGGACGGTTCTTTTGTGACATTACCGATGTCACAGATGTCACAAAAGAACCGTCCCTCTGTGATACTGGGCCTTGAGGAGCCTGACGTGACGAATGCGTTTAGGATGGAGAAGATTGAGCGTTTTTTTAATGCGGAGGTCGATGATATTTATAAGAATAAGTATCTGAGTCCGCGACCGCTGACGACCACTTTGCAGATTCCCACCCAAGGCATCGGTGAATGGTGTCACCCACAGTTGACTGCTGAGATCAATGATTCAGTGTTCCGTACGCTTATTAAGAATGGTGTCTTCGATGTGGCGGGTGTACCTTTTAGAACACCTGCAGAGGGATGGAATGTTATCTATACTAGTCTTTGGGACAATTATCCTGACACAGTTGTCATTCCTCTGAAGGGAAAGGCAGATAGTGCTTATCTATTGATGGCAGGAAGTACGAATCATATGCAGAGTCGGATTGATAATGGACTAGTCATCGTCACCTATCAGGATGGTTCAAAAGATACGCTTGCCCTGAGGAACCCAGATAACTGGTGCCCGATAGAGCAGGACTACTATGTGGATGGCAAGGCCTTCCAGACTGCGGACTCCAGACCGTATCGCGTGTGTCTGGGAACAGGTGATGTGAGTCGTGACTTGGGAAAAAGTTTAGGAATTCAAGGTGTCTATGGTCGTGAGATTCCTGGTGGTGCAGCCCAGATGCTTCGGATGCGTCTGAATTCGCAAAAAAAACTCAAAAGCCTCACTGTCCGAACACTTTCGAATGATGTCGTTATTGGCCTCATGGCCCTTACTTTACAATAAGGATATGCAGAAACTCATAGAATTATACAAACAGTGGAAAGGTGCTGAGCTCGGCACTGTTGCTTGGCAAAACCAAGAACCTGCTAATATTCAGCAGATTCCTGGCGGTGGTAGTAATCGTACATACTTCCGTATGACTGACCATGAAGGAAAGTCTGTGATTGGTGTGATTGGAACCAGCCGTGATGAAGACCATGCCTTTATCTATTTGACGGAGCATTTTAATCGTCGTAAGTTGCCGGTTCCTAAGATCCTGGCTGCCAGCGATGATCAGTTACGCTATCTCCAAACCGATCTGGGTAGTCTGTCGCTTTTTGATGCTATCCGTGGTGGTCGGGAAGCTGGAGGCAGATATACCCTGAAAGAGCAGGAACTCTTGAGACGTACCATTCGCGAGTTGCCCAACATTCAGATTCGTGGTGCCATAGGATTGGATTTCTCCAATTGTTATCCTCAGGCAGAATTTGATGTCGATAGTGTGCTATTCGATTTGAACTATTTTAAGTATTGTTTCCTGAAAGCCACGGAAATCGATTTTCATGAACTGAAGCTTGAAGCCGATTTCCGACTGTTTGCAAAGGATCTGACGATTGATGAAGGAGTCAGGAGTCAAGAGTCAGGAGAAAGTTTCCTGTATCGTGATTTCCAGGCCCGTAATGTCATGTTGGATCACGACGGGAATCCTTTCTTTATTGATTACCAAGGTGGTCGGAAAGGACCTTACTATTACGACCTAGCCTCTTTTCTGTGGCAGGCTTCGGCACGCTATCCACATAAACTCCGTCGGGAATTAGTTTATGAATATTATAACTCGCTGAAACAGTACACCGAGGTGCCGCCAGTACGACATTTTGTCAATCGTCTGTCGCTCTTTGTGCTCTTCCGTACGTTACAGGTGTTGGGCGCATATGGTTTCAGAGGCTATTTTGAGCAGAAAAAGCATTTTATCGAAAGCATTCCACCGGCTATCCAGAATCTGCGTGAGTTACTGGCTTCTTCAACCGTATTCCATTATCCTTATCTGATGGACATCCTGCGCCAGTTGACCGAACTACCGCAATATCAGCAGATTGAAACGACTGCCAGCAGAGCCGACGGTTATAAGATTACCGATTTAAATCCTTATAAGGCTCATCCGCAAGATGGTCCTGCTACTTTTTCGAAATACGACGCTCAAGGACCATTGGTGGTGAAAGTGTTCAGTTTCTCCTATCGGAAGGGTATTCCTGAGGATGAGTCGGGCAATGGGGGAGGGTATGTGTTTGATTGTCGAAGTACCCATAACCCTGGCCGTTATGAGCCTTATAAGCAACTAACAGGACTTGACGAGCCAGTGATTCGATTCTTGGAGGACGATGGTGAGATACTTACGTTCTTGGATAGTGTTTACAAATTGGCTGATGCGCATGTGCGTCGTTATATCCAACGTGGCTTTACGTCGCTGATGTTCTCGTTTGGCTGTACGGGCGGTCAGCACCGTAGTGTCTATTCTGCCCAGCATCTGGCAGAACATATTCATGAGAAGTTTGGCATAGAGGTACGTATCTGTCATCGCGAGCAGGGTATTACCCAAATCATTCAGGCCAACTCATAAAAAAAGCCCTCGATAATTTCGAGGGCTTTTTTATTGCCGGTTTTCAGAAACCGATCTGACCATTCCATTTCAGATACCAGTTCTTCCGATCCATCAGACGACTCTTGAGTCCTCCATCAACGTCGTTCTTACCACGACGGGCAGCAACCTTCTCTGCCAAGAATGCTTCAGGATTCTGCTGGCGGAAAGCAAAGCGCATGATATCGTAGAAGCGGGTGCCTTCGAAAGCCAACTCCAGACCATTCTCATTCAGTAGCAGACTGTCGACGAAAGCCTGTTGCTTCTGGATCAATTCTGGCGTGTCTTTCTCAAGAATCAAACCTTCTAAAGGATCCTCGAGATTACCTTCTTCTGCCTCAGGCTTCTGAGCCTCTGGTAAACGATAATACTCATTGTATGGCGTCCAACCGGAACCATGGCTATGGATACCCATGGTGTTATATACACCGGTAGAGCTACCTGACGTAGAAGTAATATACTGAGCTGTTACGATACCATAACGTGTTTCGGGGAAGTCGAGTTGGCTGATCCACAGAGAGTCGCTCTGAGAATAATAAGGATAGACATCATCCCGATAGACCTCGTTATTAAGACCCGTTGACAGGATGCTGAAGGCTGCACGGGGGTAGCCGGCTCCGTTGAGGGCTTCTGCCAGGCGCAGATAGAGCATCGAACGACGGTAGATGTGGATATTCTGGAACGACTGTTTGTCGATGTAGGATACATCGAAACGCTCACCCGTCAGCGTGTTGGTGCCATAGCCATAGCTATAACTATTATAGAGACGCAAATCACCAGCTCTATGTTCAGTCAGGTCTTGGGGTGCATACGAGAAACTAGTTCCATTGGTCTCCAAACAGCAGTTAACCTGACTTTCAGACAATTCGAACATGGCATTTGAAGGCACGATACTCACATGATAGTCGTTGTCTTCACGTGAATAAAACAGGTTGCGCAGTTCACTATAGTTACCTTCTGAGCGGATAGAGTCACCAGCAATGATGGTGATGATTTCCGAATTCTGTGAATAGTAATCATCATCAGAATACCAGGGTTGAGTGTTTGTACCAGTGTAAGAGCTTCCAGGCGTTCTTCCTGGGGTCCACATTATATAAGACATACCAATGGGGTAGGACGAGTTGTCACCATTACGCTGCGAGATGTACTTGTAGTAACGCATGGCTGCTTCACGGTAAGTGTTCTTATCGCCTGTGATACTGGCGAGCCAGAGGTTCAGGTCACCCAAGACAATGTTCATCGGGAAGAAGAGCAGTCTGGATGCACCGTCACGGAGACTTCTGATGTTACCGTAACCAGGGTACTCGTCTGCCCAGCGGTCTGTCAACGGCATCAGGTCGTTGATGAAATACCTGCAGACTTCCTGAAGGTCGTATCTCGGGTAGTCTTTCTCTGCCTCTAACTTGGTAATAATGGGCTCCGTAACAAAGGGAACAGAACCATAGTTCAATACCAGCTGGAGGTAGGTCCAGGCACGGATTGCTTTCACGGCAGCATACTCCTTCATGAAGATGTAGTCATTACGGTTGTTCTTCAGAGCCGTATCAGCATGGGCTATGAAGTAGTTACAGTTGTTGATGACGGCATAGTAATCAATGGGCTTATTGTAGCGGTTGTCATCACTCATGTTAAAGAGGAACATGTCGCGAAGATCACTATTGGCGTCTGTCGTGAGGTCGACCAGGTCGCCGCGCACCTCTCCGAGAAGGATGGTGCGGTCGCCGATGGCCTGCAGCTTGTTGAGAATGCCGATAACACTATAGATAGAGTCGGTGGCATTGTTCAGGTGGTCTTGGTCTGTGAAGACGACGTGCTCAGACTCCTGATTGAAGAAGTCGGAACAAGATGTCATACCACCGATCGCAAGTACTGCGAAAATGAATTTATATATCTTAGTCATCATAATTCTTTATTCTTAATGATTCATGCAAAATTACAACTTAATCTTGATGCCAGCTACAATCGAACGGCTCTGGCTGAGCTGTCCGACGTCGATACCTTGTCCGATGACATTCGAGGTCATGGTAAACTCGGGATCACTGCCGAGATACTTGGTCAGTGTGAACAGGTTGTTAGCCTGAACCCAGAACTGGAATCCTTGGATGTACTCATTGTTCATCGGCAGATCATAGCTCAAGGTAACGGCTTTCAGACGCAGATAGCTGCCGTCCTCAATCCAGCGGTTGCTGAAGCGGGAGTTACCCATCGGATCCTGGAAGGAAAGTTGTGGGATATCGGTCTGCTGACCTTCTACCTGCCAACGGCGCAAGAGGGCTGTTGTCTGGTTCATGAAACGCGAACCGCTCTCCAGCTGGGCACGCTGGTAGTTGTAGACATCATTGCCATAAGAGTAATTAAAGCGCAGATCCAACTTCAGACGCTTATAAGATAAGGTCGTAAAGATATTACCGTAGATATCGGGATTTGGATTACCAATAAACTCGCGGTCAGCCTCAGTAATTTGATGGTCTCCGTTGAGGTCGGCAAAATGAATGTCACCAGCCTTGTAGAAGTTCTTGTCGATACCGTTCTCACCGAGAACATAGAGACCTGCGGCCTCAGCCTCAGCTGTTGTGGCGAAGACACCGAGTGAACGGTAGCCATAGAATTGGTTGGCGGCCTGTCCTACTTGTGTACGGATGGTGGCACCATAGATATCGGTGTCAACGTAGTTACGGCCTTCTGCCAGACGTGTAATCTCGTTCTTGTAGTGACCAATGCTGGCTCCTACCTCCCACTGGAAGTCTTTCAGGGCGATAGCTTTCACGGCAGCACTGGCATCGAAACCGTTGTTCTTCAGTTCACCGTCGTTGGTCCAGTTCTCATTCAGACCGCTGAGGAATCCTAATGACTGGCGGGTCAGCAGGTTGTCGGTCTTCGAGGTGAAGAAGTTGAAACTCAGGTTCAAGCGATTGTTGAAGAGATTGGTCTCCAACCCGACGTTGAAACGACGGGTGGTCTCCCACTGGATCTTTGTATTACCGATGCTGGCGAAGCTCAGTCCGGCAATCGTCTCCAGGAATTGAGAAGCACTAAAATAACTGCGGGCTGCATAGTAGTCGATATCATCGTTACCGCTGACATCATAACCGGCTGTCAGGCGCAGATAGTTGATGGGTTTGATCTTAGCCATCCAAGGCTCGTTGCTGATTACCCATGAAGCCTGTACGCCAGGGAAGACACCCCAGGCAGCATCGAAGGCGCGGATGTCGCCACCATCACGTCCGAAACGTGAAGAACCTTCTACCGTCAGGTTAGCCTGAAGGAAGTAACGACCCAGATAGTTGTATTCTGCCTGTGCATACCAAGCCAGAGAATTCCAGTTGTCGCTGGAACCGAAGTCGTTGGTATTGGCCAACTCCTTCTTCAGGAATGGCTGCTTGTCGTTACCGGTATTGTAACCGAGCAGGGAGTTCATGGAGTAGCTCTCCCAGTTGATACGAGCACCACCGAAGAGATGGATGAAGTGAGCGTTGTAGCGATTGCTCCAGTCCAGACGGGTGTCACTCAATACAGAGTTCTGCTTCGAAGCCAGCGAACGTACTTCGTTGTCGCGATAGTCACCGATACTGCTCACATAATAGCTGGGCGTTCCGTTTACAGGAATATAGAAAACCTCATTCGTGTTCACCAGGTTATAGCTGAAGTGCTCCGAGATGGTGAGGTTACGGGTGAGACGGAACTTCGGGGTGACCGTCAGGTTAAGCATAGAGTTCTCAAGGCGGTTCTTGTTCTCTGCCTCACTATATTCGTTGATGGCTGCAGGGTTACCCAACTTCCAGTTATAGTTCTTGTAGTTGGCCAAAGCCTCCGTCAGATAAGACTCTTCGTCGATATCGTAGTGAGAATCTGATAGACGTCCCATACCATAGCTATAAGGACTCATGAACGGGCTCTTGGCATAGGACAGGAAACCGGGAGCAGTAGGTGTACCCTCGTTATAGCTGGCTGGGGCACCATCGTTACGAATGTCACGGGTAATGTTGCCAAACGAAGCGTCAAAACGGACTGAAAAACGCTCGCTCAGATTGATATCCGTATTAAAGCGGATGTTCAGGCGACCCATGTCATTGTACTTCAGCGTGCTCTGCTGATTGACATAGCCTACAGAGAGACTGTAGTTGGCTACAGCGTCACCACCTTCCACATTGATACCATAGTTCTGGGTCATGGCTGTGTGGTACACAAGATCCTTCCAGTCGGTATTCTGGTGGTACTGGGTGTAATAATAGTAGTCGGGATCCTCTTTTAGGAACTTGAACGTGCGGTTGCGCGTGTTGGTAGTCTTCAACAACTCAGAGGTGTAGCTGCGATACTGTTCTGCATCCATCACAGAGAGGAACTTCGGCTCGAAAACCACACCTGCAGAGGCGTTGGCTGTGATTCGGGTTGCCATCGACTTGCTGCGGTGCGTTTGGATGATTATCACACCGTTGGCGCCTTTGGCACCGTAAAGGGCAGTTCCATTACGCATCACGGTCACTTTCTCAATATCAGCAGGATTAATCGTCGACAGGATATCGTTGAAGAATCCTTCATGCAGCATGGTACGGCCATACTGCTGGTCGATGATCACATCGTCGACAACCACCAATGGTTGAGCGTTCACATTGAGTGAGTTAAGACCTTGCATGAACATCACATTGCCGACACCTGGGGTGCCATTACGTGAAATGGTGTAGACTTGCGCGCCCAAATGCTTTTGTACCTCGTCCTTGATATTCACCGAATTGGTATAGGCAAAATCGTTAGTCGAATAGTCACTGCGCACATTGATGGTCTTCTCGTATTCTTTTGAGAAGGTCTGGGGATAGAGCTTCACCACCTGTTGTTGTTCAGTTGCCTGCAGACCTAGTCGTACGGGATTAAAATCGGGCATGTTAACATACACCGAGGTGGTAAATGTAGGCACTTTCAATTTAAAGGTACCGTCTTCTTCAGTCAGGGTGCTGTAGCCGTCCACATCGTCAGCGCTGACAATGGTACCGGCAATGGGCTGTCCCGTGGTGGCGTTCACGACACGACCGCTAATCACTCGGGTGGGGTACTGCTTCTGCTTTGGTGTCAGTTTGCGGGCAATGGTTTCGATGAGGTCTTCTTCCTCGATATCATCGTCCTGGGCCACAACACTTAAAGGAAAGGCCATCAGCAGTGTAAGTCCAAATAAAATATATTTCTTCATAACCTTACAGTTCTTAATTCATAACTTATTATTAGTTCTTCAGCCATTGGAAGATATCACCGTCACCATGGGGCGCAATTTCGAAGCGCTCCTCATTGACATTCGAAATGCCGTGCGGTACCAGCATGATGCAGTCGATTCGCATGGTACGATCGAATTTCTTCTGGCGCAATTCCGAACTTGATACCTTGGTCTCAAGGGTTAATGTAATCTGCGGTTCAGACTCAGTCAGACCCCACGTAGCTGTCGGGAACGTAAATCCTTCTTTAGGATCAGATATCAGAAGATAGTCCACAACATCGGGATTGTTAGAAATGCTCGACTGAAGGACTTCTGTCTGTGTTACACCATCCTGGTCGTGGAAATTGATAGAACACTTCATCTTGACGGGGATGCGCTCAGCTTCAGTCGCATTACTATCATTAGCAAAGGCAGGAGCCGTCACAACATAGATGTCGTAAGGAATGTTGGAAAGCACATTGCGGATGTTGAATGTCACGGTATGATTGACCGTAGTCTTCTGCTGTTGGAATTCCACAAAAGCATTGTTCCATACTTTTCCGTTGAAACGGTTGTCGCTCATCACTCTGCGGATGACATTCTTAACGGTAGGCTCCATGTCGTGGGTGATGCTATTCTCTGACTTACTCACTTCCTTGACAGAATTACTCTCCTCAGCCTCCACAATAATCCACTGGTAGAAGGTATTCAGTTTGTTGATCTTCCAGTCGTTGGTCTTCTTCACCAATCCGTTGGAACAGACAACGTCGTCAGTATCTGAGAAAATACCAGTGGCAGAGTAGGGCTTCTGGGTATTTTCGGCCGACTTGCCGCCAAACTGGTAGTAATGAAGGTTCTTGTTGCCCCAATAGGAATCACGGTACGTGTATCTCTCAGCGGCACTGGTCGACAAGGCAGAATCCGTCAAATGGGTATCGGGGTTCAGCGTACGGCTAAAGGTCGTACCATTGACTATGGCCAGACGCGGCAGCGTGTAAGCCATAGAGTCACGGAAAGGCACGTTGTTGTCATAGTTAAAGTAGGGCTCATACTCTTCAATCAGTTTCTTCCACTCCTGATTGGTGGGGACGACCATCCAGTAGGTACTGTCTTCTTCGTTCGTATAGGCCCAAAGGTAATCCCAGAGGTCATTCTGCTGGACAAATACTGAGTCGAGATAAACGGTCTTACCATTTTCCAGACCACCGGCAACGCTTCGTTCTGGCACAAACTCCTTGCGATAGAAGCGGTCGTTATAGAAGAAACTGGCGATGCTGTCGAGATCGGCATCTTTGCGCAGGTATTCAAACACTGTCGGGAAATACTGTGCCTTCCCCTGAATTGTGAACAGAACACCATTGCTGTAATGCTGATTGTTTGTCAGAATCTGATTGTTACCGAATGCGTTGGCTGTCAGCATTGTCTTTTTGCCGTTCATGAGCACTAACGAATCATTGCTCGTAGGTGCAATAGAGTGGGTATACATCGCGATGTGGTTCTGTATAAACTCCTTGATGACGGTATTGTCATCCTCTATCACCTTACCTTTCTCTGCATTATAGCCGGCGATGAGTTCATCGGCCTCCTGGGCAGAGAATTGGTCGTTGGTGGGCGCAAAGACTGTAAATACCTGACTGCTGTTTAAGGCTTTGTCATAGCCGCAGGCCTGTACAACCTTCGCAAAGTTACTCAGGTTGCCGTCTTGTGTGATGGCCTGCCAGAGTGTGGCGTCGATAGTGCCTTCACCCTTCTTGTCATAGTGGTCATCCCAGGTGTCGGAACAGGCCATGAAGGTGAGGGCTACGAGTGCGAGCCCTATCACCTTATTATATATTTTAAAAGTAATCATATTATTTATTCTTTTTCTTACTTCTTACTTCATACTTCTCACTTCTTAGAGGTCGTCCTCCATTTCGCCGTCACCGTCGGAGCCGAAGACACTCTTCGGTACTAGCTCCAGGAAGTCGAGTGCGAACTCGTTGTTGTTACCTTGCTTACCGTCGGAAGCCACACGGATTCTCATGTAGTGGTCCTTATTACAGTCAAGGTATGTCTGGCTGATGATTTTACGGATACCGATATCATACACGATGTTCCAACCTCTGTTTCCTGATCCACCGTTGTTACAGTACATGGAACGCGGATGGGGATAGGCGCCGAGGTTCTTCAAAGCCTTGTAATACTCTGCTTTCTCTTCAACCGACTGACCATCGTAATTATCAATGTCATCAATGAAGTCATCACCGATATAGTAAGGATCATTAATTCTCTTCGTCATGTCCAAAGGAATACCTTGTGGGACACCGTCCACATAAATCTGGGCGACGCCACGGGAATCCTGAGCAGTAAAGCCCAGACGAACCTGCCATTCACCATCGAACGGTACGGGCGGCAGACGGAAGGTGAAGTCATAGTTGCCTAAGAGGTTGAACTCATCCCACATGTAGATGTCGAACATCGAACCAGGTCTTCTCCAAACGAACGTACAGTTGGTGAATGATACACCGTCGAGATAACCCTTCGGGAACAACCAGTTCTGACCGTCTTTCTCTTCATTACTATTTTCGTTCCAGGGGTTTCCTAATATACGGAGACCGTTGGTAATAAATTCGGGGAAGACCGTGTTGAAGTCCATACGAATACGCAGGTTCTGTACTTTGTCCTGTACATCCTGGCTGAAGGCGACGATGTCGTCTACATAGAAGTAGTGGCCGTTGATACCATCGTGCTTATATTCATCATCAATAGGTTCAATGCGCTGACCCAGAATGTTGAACTTGGCGTCATAACGGCGGTTGATATAACGTTGGTTCCTCTTGCAGCCTGCCAGGTATTTGCTGATGGTGATCTTCTCCACCTTGATCATTCTGTGAGGCAGGAGTGTATAATGCCAATCGCAAGGATTGACACGTGTCTCATCGATACCGATGGCACCTTCAAAGTTAGCCTTGTTTGTGATTTCCTGTGGTGTCAAGTCATCGGCACCGGCAGCAATCTTGTTCAGGATGTGATACTGTACGAAGCGGCGCAGGGGATTGACACTGTCTGTCAGGTTCTCAAAGCTGTGACCGGGTGCATTCACGTCTTGTGGATAGACGGGGTCGTAGAGGGTGCAGGCCAACTCATAGAGCGCATGAAGATCGCCCTTCTTGATGTTGTATTTCGCCTCTAACAAAGAGTCGGGCTCAATGAAGAATGTGTAACCATACCGTTTGGTAGCAGGTGCCTCATACTTCTTGGCATTGGTCTCATAGTCACCAGAGGTTCCGTAATATGGATCGTAATCCTTTACATTATAATTCTCGTCTTCAACCAGCAAAACATCATTGATGACACCCGTCGCCATCAGCGCATTGTAGAAGGTGCTGATCTTGGGATTCTCGCGCATCAGGTCAGTGATGTAACTGTTTGATTTCTCAATCACCATGTCGATGGGCTGCACGATACCGTTCTCCACTGAGTCGTCCTTTTGATCGAATTTGATCTTGGCCAGATTCTCAAGCACGATGACGGCATTGCTGTCGTTGTCGAAACCTGGTTCTGTTGCCAGATAACGGTTCAGCATGTTTACGGTCGGCAGTTTGTGTCCGATCATGTCATAGGTTGTGTACATGTAGGACACCAGATGGGTACGGGCAATGGTATCACAATCGGCATCGCTCAACTGTGAGACACTGTTCAAGCCACGACCCTTCAAGAAGGCATCAACAGCATCATTGGATGGTGCGAAGCAAGTGTAGTGACCGTATGTGGCAAGAAGATCCATCATATTGGCTCTCTGCACAATTTCCGTGAATTCACTATACTCTGGACGATTCTTTAACCAGTCGCTCATCATCTCACCCGTGAAGGTGTAGAAGTACTCGCTGTCAGGCTCATCAGAGCAACTGCTCAGCATCAGTATATTGAGGGGGGTCAGCATGGCTATCAGCAGCCCTCCCAGAAATCCTTTGAATATATTGTTTCGTCTCATAATTCTTAACTTCTTAACTTCCTAACTACTTGACTACTTTTTTGTTGTCTTTTCGTAACTTTGATCTTCACCACTGCCGAAGGCCGGGTTCTGTACAAGATTCAAGTTGACTTTCATCTCATCGAGATTATAGGGCCAATAGATAGCGTCCATCTTTGCCAGATGGTTGCTGATCAATCCTGCACCAGTCGTGGCTTTCTGCAAGGCGGCAGCAGCCAAGGTCTGGGTGTTGCCTGTACGCTGTGAGATGCGGACGAGGTCGAACCATCGCTTGCCCTCGAACATCAGTTCGCGCTGGCGCTCCTGATAAACCAGATTCTCCATATCACCTTTACTGCTATAATTGCCTCTCACGAGTGTGTCTGTGAGCTGTGTCTGGCAGATAGAGCGTTTGTTAATGGCATTGACCAGTGTAAAGGCTCTGTCGAGAAGACTCTTGTTATACTCGCTGGCATCTGCATCAGATCCATCACGCATCATTTGCGTCAGTGCTTCAGCCTTGAGGAGCATGATGTCGCTCAGGCGATAAATCACCCAGTTGGACCCATTCTGGTTCTGTGGGTATTTTGAACCATAGCTAGCTTCTGGTGTGGTACCGGCGGCATAGATGTCAAGCGAACTCGTCGTGTATTTGTTGATAGACTTGTTGCTGTTGCCGCTGCCGCTGCCTGTGTATCGGCAGTTGGCATAGATACGGGCGTCAAACATCTTGTTCTTATCGGCATAGACTTTGCGGTCTGATCCACTTGCTTCAATCTGAGAATAGATGTAGTCAGAGGGCGCTACCAGACCGGTCGTCGATTGTGAATTACCATAGAAATCATTGACAGCACCGTTGGCAGGCATACCTGATCCTTGTGGGTCATCGTTGAAGACCAGCTGGAAGATAATTTCCTGGTTGACCTCATCAATATTATTGCGGTCACTGCCGAACAGTGTAGTATAGGCATCACCGAAATAGTTTGACGAGGTGGAGTTGCTAGCCAGAGGGAAGCCATTGAAACGCTCTTCTACAGCATCTTGGCTCTGAAGAGAAGACGATGTTGTACGCTTTTTGCGGTTCTCCTCATAGATGGCCTTCTTCGACTCAATGACAAGGTCAGCATAGCGGACGCAGTTCTGATAGTCTTTCTTCCAGAGATAAAGCTCGCAGAGCAGGGCATGGATGGCATCTTGTGTGATGCGGCCAGTCTGATACATCTCCTTGGTGACAGGATAACGCTTCACGGCATTGTTCTTGACGCTCTCCAAATCGTAGATCAGCGAATCCAAGACATCGTTGAACTTTGTTGCGGGCAGATCCAGTGTCTGGTCATCATCGATGTAGGCCTCTCTTGAGAAAGGTACATCGCGGAAGGCACGGATCAGATAAAAATAGCAGAGGCTGCGGAGGCCCACCATCTCAGCGATATTGGCCTGCAACTCACTCTCCGTATAGGCGGGGTCGATGGCGGCCACACCAGGGGCATATTTGATAAGCGTGTTACAACGGTTGATGACAGAATAGAAACTCTCCCAATTGGTGTAACTGTTCTTGGCATCGATGTTCTCCTTGAGGATCTTCTCGAGGTTGCCATCCTGCTGAACATTACTGCCAGGACCGATGTTGTCGCTGCGGAACTCACCCCAGACCATCATACGTTTGATAACGTTTCCTTCCTGAATGCCTGCGTAGCAGCCGGTAAGAATGGCATCCACATCGGCCTTCTCATTCCAGAAATCCTCTAGAATGATCTCATTCTGAGGTTTGATCTCCAGGAAGTCCGAGCATCCGGTAATGCCCATCAGACCCATGAGACCCATGAACCCCATTAAACCTTTTTTATATATCTTGGTATTCATAACTTTTAATTCTTAACTTTTAATTAAAATTCTACAGTGATACCTAAAGTGTAAGAACGGGAACGCGGTGTCTGGTTGCCGTCGGTAGCGGGTGCATAGCCGCCGCTCGAGATATCCGGGTCTACACCAGAGTACTTAGTCCAGACGAAGGGGTTGTTGGCGCTGACATACAGGCTGATGCGGTTCACGCCAAGAGCCTGAGCGTATTTCCTACGGATGTTGTAGTTCAGCTGTGCATAACCCATACGCAGATAAGAACCATCTTCAACAAAGCGGTCGCTGATCAGCGTGTTGTAGTTCGAGTTGTTGCCGTACATGGCACGTGGAATAGAAGTAACGTCACCTTCCTTACGCCAGCGGTAGTTCACAGCCTGGCTTTGGTTGTCGTTACCAATCATGGCCTCAGCGTTCAGACGGGCCTGGTGGATAATCTTGTTACCGAAACGATAAGTGAACTGGGTG
>JAEEGH010015334.1_pt1 | contig 16664 bp, 7 predicted proteins | sample 9134181 | NCBI WGS metagenome assembly JAEEGH01 (sample SAMN16246544, study PRJNA631951) | gut metagenome | biome: gut microbiome; feature: rumen; material: DP-attached | host: Bos | place: Iran: Karaj | collected 2018-10
AAGATAACTATAATATCCGGCAGTATATCCTCCTCCCATGGTGTGGCTGAAGTTGGTCACACGATAGCGGGGGAGGATTTGTCGTGGTATGCCGCGTTCCTGCAGCTTCCTGTTTTCGAATTCAATCACGTCAAGGTCCTCAGGGACTTCGGTCAACGTATGCAAGTCCATATCGACGAGCGAGGCGGCAAGATACTCCACGGTGGCGAAGCCTTGTCCGTACTTGCTGCTTTCATCAAGTTTCTTGACGAGGTCCATAGGGATGACTTCACCTGTCTTGTAATGCTTGGCATAGACCTTAAGCACTTCGGGCTCGGTGGCCCAATGCTCGTTGAGCTGGGAAGGCAGTTCGACGTAGTCCGACTCCACATCGTAGGTGGCATTGTAGTGCACGTCGTGGAGCATGAAGTGCATGGCGTGGCCGAACTCATGGAACATGGTGGTGACGTTGTCGATGCTCTGCAAGGCGGCACCTTCAGCATTCGGACGTGTCATGTTGCATACGTTGATGGTGATGGGAATCTGTCGCACTTCGTTGCCCAGTGAGTCCTGCACGTAGGACTGTGGACGCAGGTCGGTCATCCAAGCACCGGCACCCTTTCCGTCGCGTGGGAAATAGTCGTTGTAGAAGATGGCGACCAGTTTCTTGTCGCGATCATAGACCTCCCAGGTCTGTGTCTCCTTGCTGTAGGTTGGCACCTGTCCAGTGATTTCCTTGAAGGTCAACCCGTGCAGTTTCTCGGCGACATAGAAGATGCCTCGGAGGACGTTGTTGATCTCGAAATATTCGGCAATCTTTTCTTCATCGATGGCATATTTGGCCGCCTTGGCGCGACTGGAGTAGAACATATAGTCCCAGCCTTCCGGCTCGCAGGTCAATCCGTCTTTTTTCATCTCGACGCGGATGTCGGCAAGTTCCTGATTGGCTTTCTCGACAGCAGGTCCCCAGACGGCGTTGAGCAGGTCATAGACGTTCTCCTCGTTTTCGGCCATGCGGTATTTCAGAATCTGTTCGGCGCAGTTCCTGTAGCCGAGCAGCCGGGCGCGTTCGAGGCGCAGCTTGACGAGTTCGGCGCAGATGGCCTTGTTGTCCCATTCGTTGCCCCGATTGCCACGGTTGTAGTAGGCATCGTACACCTTGTGACGCAGTTCGCGGTTGGTGCAATACTGGAGCACGGGATTGCACGACGGGCGCTGCATGTTGAACATGTACTTGCCCTCCTGTCCCTGTTGCCGGGCCATGTCGGCAGCACGCTGGATGTTTGCCTCGGGGAGTCCGTCGAGCTCTTCCTTCGAATCGACGGTGACGTAGGTGTTGTTGGTCTCGTGCAGCAGGTTCTGGCTGAACTTGGTCTGGAGCGCGCTGATGCGGGCGTTGAGTTCGCGCAGCTGGGCCTTCTGCTCTTCGCCGAGTTCGGCACCACGTCTGGCAAATGCCTCGTAGGTCTTTCGGAGCACCGACATCTCCTCATGGTTTAGGATTTCCTTCTCGGCTTCCGGTTGTTCGATGCCCATCTTGTAGTGCTTGTCATAGACGGTCTTTACACGGTCGAAAAGCTGCGGATTGAGGTAGATACCATCGCTGTGGGCAGTCAATGCGGGAGAATATTTGGTCTGCAAAGCTTCCAGTTCCGGGGTGGAGTTGCTCGACGTGAGGTCTTCGAAGATAAGCACCGACTTGCTGAGCAGCTGGCCGCTCTGGTCGAGGGCAGCGATGGTGTTGCGGAACGTGGGCTCTTCGGGGTTTTCGCAGATGTCCCTGACTTCGCGCCTTTGCTCCTCCATGCCCAGCTCGATGGCTTCGCTGAAGTGCTGGGGCGTGATGCGGTCGTAGTCGATGATGCCATATTTGGCGGTGGGTTCTTCCAGAAGCGGATTGCCGCTTCCGCGCTTCTCTCCATTGGTCGAACAGGAGATTGTGATTGCACTGATTAGTGCCATGATGCTTAGTGATTTAGTTTTCATTCTTCTTGTGGTTTGAGGAGTGCAAAAGTACTCATTTTTTGTCTATCCGCCAAAAAAGAGCCGATAAAAGTAGAAAAATTGTGTGAAAAAGAGCCGAAAAATTGGACTTGTTCAAAAAAATCTGTATATTTGCGGCGTTTATCCTATATAATTTATACGCATGAAATACGAAGTTTTGCTTCTCTCCCTGGTCGGAGTGCTTGGCTTCACAGCCTGCGAGCAGGAAGAACCTGTGGCCGCGAACAAGCTGATTCTGCATTACAGTCGTCCCGCGCAGTACTTCGAGGAAAGCCTGCCTATCGGCAACGGTCAGCTCGGAGCGCTGGTCTATGGCGGCGTGGCTGAGGAACGTCTTTCGCTCAACGATATCACCCTCTGGACGGGCGAGCCCGACCTTGTCCCCTGGACACCCAATGCCTGCCAGAACCTGCCGAAGGTTCGCGCCCTGCTCGACAAGGAGGACTATCGGGGGGCAGAGAAAGAGAACATGAAGATCGAAGGTCACAACAGCGAGATCTACCAGCCATTGGGATCGCTGCTTATCACCGACCTGAAGGCCGCCGGCGAACCTGCCTCCTATTCCCGTTCGCTCGACTTGACCAGGGCGATGGCCTATGTCGCCTACGAGATGCCCGATGGCAGCCGTGTCGAGCGCGAGAGCTTTGCTTCTGCTCCCGATTCGGTCATCGTGGTTCGACTGAAGTCGTACAACACGTCCCTGAACCAGCGCATCCGGCTGACTTGTCCCCAGCCGGGCAGTGTGACCACTGCGGAACCTGACAAGCTCTTCACCGAAGGCTATGTGGCCTATAGCACCAAGCCCGAGAAGGGCAAGGACGAGTGGTTCCATTACGATGCGAACCGCGGCATCCATTTTCGTACCGAACTGCGCATCCAGGCTCCCGAGGGCTGTGTTACGGTGGAGGGCGACTCGGCTCTTGTGGTGAGCGGATGCGACGAGGCGGTCCTTCTGCTCACCAATGTGACCAGCTACAACGGCCCCTACAAGAACCCCGTCACCGAAGGCCGCGACTACCGCTCGGCAGTGGCCCGGCGTCTCGCTGAAGCCGTGAAGAAGGACTATTCAACCTTGCAGTCGCGACATCTCGAGGACTTTCAGCGCCTCTTCTGCCGCGTAAGTCTCGACCTGGGACAGACGTCCGATTCCATCCTGGAGCTCGATACCGATCAGCAGCTGCTTCTCAACGACGACCCGGACTATTTCAACCCCGATCTTGAGGAACTTTATTTCCAGTACGGACGCTATCTGCTCATCTCGTCGAGCCGTACCGAGGGCGTGCCTGCCAACCTGCAGGGTCTTTGGAACGAACTTATGACACCGCCCTGGAGCTGCAACTATACGGTCAACATCAATGTCGAGGAGAACTATTGGCCCTCCGAGGTGGGAGCTTTGCCCGAGATGCACAACTCCATGCTGACATGGATCAGGCGCCTGCCCAAGAGCGGTGCCATCACCGCGCAGAACTACTATGGCGCTACTGTCACTGAGGAACAGAGTGTGCCTACCTGGCTCGTTTGTCACAATAGCGACATCTGGTGCATGACCAATCCCGTGGGCTATCGCAACGAAAGCCCGATGTGGTGCTGCTGGCCCATCGGTGGCGCCTGGGTTTCGACCCACTTGTGGGAACATTATATGTTCACCCAGGACCGCAAGTTCCTGGCTGAGGCCTATCCGGTGATGAAAGGTGCGGCCCGCTTCCTGATGCAGTGGCTGGTCGAAAAGGATGGCTACCTGATGACTTCGCCTTCGACGACGCCCGAGAATGAATATAAGCTGGCCGATGGTTTCGAAGGCGCTCCTTTCTATGGAGGTGCTGCCGATGTGGCCATGATTCGCGAACTGCTCACCGACGTCAGGCGTGCAGCCAATGTCCTCTATGGCGAGGCCGTGACCGAGGGCGATGCCGCCTTCCTCGAGCAGGTGGATGCCACCTTGGCAAAACTCCTGCCTTATAAGATTGGTGCCAAGGGTAACCTCCAGGAATGGTACTTCGACTGGGAGGACAAGGATCCGCACCATCGTCACCAGTCGCACCTCTTCGGGCTTTATCCCGGACATCATATTACTGTCGATGACACTCCTGAACTTGCCCAGGCTTGTGCCCGAACGCTCGAGATCAAGGGTGATCGTACGACAGGTTGGAGTGCAGGTTGGAGAGTCAATCTCTTTGCCCGGCTTCGTGATGCTGGGGGTGCCTACCATATTTTCCGTAAACTGATGACCTTTGTGCATCCCCAGGATTACCGCGGAGAGGACCGTCGTCGTGGAGGTGGCACTTATCCCAATCTCTTCGACGCCCATTCACCCTTCCAGATCGACGGCAACTTCGGCGGAACAGCCGGTGTGATGGAGATGCTCGTCCAAAGCCGTTGGATCAGCGACACCGAGAGCGAGGCCATTGTCCTCCCCGCATTGCCCGAGCAGTGGAAACAAGGTGGACATATCAAGGGCGTGCGTCTGCGTGGCGGTTACGAACTCAGCATGGAGTGGAAGGACGGCAAGGTGACACGCCTCGACGTCACAAGCCTTCGCAAGACTCCAGGCAAGCTTCACGTGAAGTCCTTGGATGGACAAACTTGGGAATTCTAACGATTTATAACCATTATAGTCACTATAGATTCTATAGTTCCTATAGTTCCGATACAAAAATATAACTATATGAAAAAGACCCTTCTGATAGCCCTTGCCGCCGCCCTTTCGCTGGCCGTCCAGGCACAAGATTCGCTTCGTGTCACCATCTTCGGCGACAGTTATTCCACCTTCGAGGGTTATCTGACCCCCGCCGACAACGAGCCCTGGTATTGGAGTGCCGACAGCCCTCATCGCCAGAAGGGCAACGACGTGACTCGTGTCGAGCAGACCTGGTGGTGGCAGGTCATCGACCAGATGGGCTGGAAGCTCGAGATGAACAACTCCTACAGCGGAGCCACCGTGGGCTATGCCGGATATAATTACGACAACTACAAGCCCCGCTCGTTCAACATCCGCGTCGAGAACCTTGGCAATCCGGACATCATCCTCTCGTGCTGCATCACCAACGACTCATGGACGGGCGAGCTGGTCGGCGACTACAAGTGGGCCAACTGGACCGATAACGACCTGTGGTTCTTCCGTCCCGCCATGGCGCGCCTCTGCAGCGTCATCAAGCAGAACTATCCCATGGCCCGCATCTACTTCATCCTCAACACCGAACTCAAGCCCGAACATGCCGAGTCGATGCGCATTATCTGCCGCCACTATGGCCTGCCCCTCATCGAGCTTCACGACATCGACAAGCAGTGGGGCCATCCCAGCCAGGCCGGCATGAAGGCAATTGCCCAGCAGGTGATGGACTTCGTGAAGAAGGATTTAGAGCAACACCCTTAACCCTTTGCTTCCCCAGGACGCGACCAAAGGGAGCAACCCCTCTTAACCCCTCAAACCCCCTCGAACCCCTTGAACCCAATCCTATACATCGTCATTCCCTGCTTCAACGAAGAGGAAGTGCTCGACGAGACAGCTCGCCGCATCCTTGTCCTTCTCGACCGCATGGAGAGCGAAGGCCTGATAGCTGCCGGCAGCCGTATGCTTCCTGTCGATGATGGCTCGCGCGACCGTACCTGGCAGATCATCGAACGCCTCCATGCCGCCGACCCGCGTGTCGGTGGCGTAAAGCTGGCAGCCAACAGCGGACACCAGAATGCGTTGCTGGCAGGGCTACTCACGGCCTCGGACAAAGCCGACATCATGGTGAGCATCGATGCCGACCTGCAGGACGATGCTGAGGTCATTCCCGATATGGTACGAAAATACCACGAAGGCAATGATATCGTCTATGGCGTGCGCCGAAGCAGACAGACCGACAACTGGTTCAAACGAACCACGGCAACCTTGTTCTATCGGTTTATGCAGGCATTGGGCGCCAAGACCATCTACAATCATGCCGACTACCGCCTGATGAGCCGCCGTGCCGTGCGCCAGCTGGCCAACTATCGCGAACGCAACCTGTTTCTACGCGGACTCGTCCCCTTGCTGGGCTATCGGTCGGACGTCGTCTATTACGACCGTGCCCGTCGTTTTGCCGGCACGAGCAAATATCCCTTGGGAAAGATGCTCAACTTCGCCCTCGATGGCATCACCTCGTTCAGCATCCGTCCCTTGCGATTGCTCTTCCACCTCGGCCTTTTCTTTATCCTCATCGCACTGTGCATCCTCGTCTGGGTGCTCTACAAATACATCACGGGCGATGTGGTGACGGGCTGGTCGTCGCTCATCCTCTCCATCTGGTTCGTGGGAGGCTGTGTCCTCACAGGCCTCGGCATCACGGGCGAATACGTCGGCAAGATCTACATGGAGGTGAAGGATCGTCCGCGTTACAATATTGAACTGACTCTCGAATAATAATCCTAATACATATTATTATATATAAAATGAAAAAGATTCTCTTAGCATCAATGACATTGGTTTCAGCCCTTGTTCTAACCTCATGTGGAGGCAAGGCTGTCAGCCAGAAAGGTCAGCAGGTCACCGTCCGTGTGGAACAGACTGCTGCCGATGGCCCGAAGCTCGTCCGTCTCGAAGTGATGGGCGAAAAGATTATTCGTGTGACGGCTACTGCCGCCGACAAGTTTGCCGACCGTCCCTCTCTCATCATCGTGCCCCAGGACCAGACGGTGAAGTACGATGTCGTCGAGAACGGCGATACCGTTCGTGTCAAGACGGCCTTCGTCATGGCCCATGTTCTCAAGAGTAACGGCCAGGTCTGGTTCACCGACCTCAAGGGTGACATTATTCTGGCCGAACAGGCTCAGGGCAGCAAGACTTTTTCGCCCTACAGTGCCACGCAGACTGTCTGGACGGCCAATGCAGATGGACCAGCCGAAGTGCCCAATCCCACCACCTGGAAGGGATGGTCCGCACGCGTGGTCTTCGATAGTCCTGCCGATGAGGCATTCTATGGCCTTGGCCAGCATCAGGCCGACGACTGGAACTACAAGGGTAAGAACGAGGAGCTCTTCCAGTACAACACCAAGGTTTCCGTGCCGTTCGTCGTTTCGAGCCACAACTATGGCGTGCTGGTCGATAGCTATTCGCTGATGCGCTTTGGCAACCCCAAGGACTATAGCCAGATCCACGAGCTTTTCGACCTCTACGACAAGGATGGCGTGGCAGGGGCTCTCACGGGCACCTATTCTGCTCCCGGCGAGGAGACGCTTGTGCGTCGCGAGGACAGCATCTATTTCGAGAACCTTGTTTCGGCCCGCAACCTGCCCAAGTACCGTCTGGACAAGGCTCATGTGACCTATGAGGGCGAGATTGTGCCCCGTGTGACCGGCGAATACAACTTCAGCCATTACTACAGCGGCTATCAGAAGATCTACATCAACGGCAGCAACGTTTATACCGAGGACGTGCAGGGTACTGGCACCCCCGGCGACCAGACCATCTGGCGTACCGCCTGGAACCCCAATGCGCGCAAGTTTGCTGTCCGTATGGAGGCAGGCAAGCGCTATAAGTTCTGTCTTGACTGGATTCCCGATGGTGGCGAAGCCTATTGCGGACTACGTGCTTTGGCCCCTGTCCTTCCCGAGGAACAGGCCAAGCTCAGCTTCTGGAGCGAGATGGTGCAGCAGCTCGACTACTACTTTATTGCAGGCGACAACAGCGACGAGGTCATCAAGGGCTATCGCACCCTGACCGGCAAGGCACAGATCATGCCCAAGTGGCTCTTCGGATTCTGGCAGAGCCGCGAGCGCTACAAGTCGCAGCGTGAGATCCTGGATGCCCTCAAGGGCTTCCGCGACCGCAAGCTCCCGATTGACAATATTGTCATGGACTGGAACTATTGGAGCCCCGACTCATGGGGCGCATTCACCTTCGATACCCTTCGCTTCAGCGACCCCAAGGGCATGATCGACACCATCCATGCGCAGCATGCCAAGATCATGATTTCCTGCTGGCCCAAGTATTACCTCACCACCGACAACATGAAGGAACTCGACCAGATGGGCAAGATCTATCAGCAGAGCATTAAGGATTCGCTCTACGACTGGCTGGGCTTCAAATATGCTTTCTACGATGCCTATGACCTCGATGCACGCAAGGTGTTCTGGCGCCAGCTCTACGAGAAACTTGGCGTCATCGGCATGGATGCCTGGTGGATGGATGCCTCGGAGCCCAATGTGCGCGACTGCACCGACCTGCCTTATCGCAAGTTGCTCTGCGGTCCCACTGCCCTCGGCTCGAGCGACGAGTACTTCAATGCCTACTCCATCGTCAATGCCGAAGCCATCTACGACGGCCAGCGCGGCTACGAGACTGCCATCGAACGTCAGGGCATCAAGGCCGACGATTCGCAGGCACTCCAAAAGCAGGCCAAGTGGAACCAGTACGGCTACGGCAATGAGGATGCCTTCTCGCCCGACAACCAGCGTGTCTTCCTCCTGACCCGCAACGGCTTTGCTGCCGAACAGCGCTTCTCGACCGCCACCTGGTCGGGCGACATCGGCACCCGTTGGGAGGACATGAAGACACAGATTACCGCAGGTCTCAACTTCTCCATCTCGGGCATTCCCTATTGGAGCCAGGACATCGGCGGCTTCTCGGTCGAGAAACGTTACGAGGCTGCCCAGCATTTCTACGATGCCACTGGACGTGAGAACGAAGATCTTCGCGACTGGCGCGAGCTCAATGCCCGTTGGCACGAGTGGGGCGTCTTCACACCCATGTATCGCGTGCACGGACAGTTCCCGTTCCGTGAGCCTTGGAACATCGCTCCCGAGTCGCATCCTGCCTATAAGGTCATCCGTTCCTGCATCGACTTCCGCTATCGCCTGATGCCATACATCTATTCGCTGGCTGGCAAGGTCTATTTCGACGACTACACCATGCTGCGTCCGCTCGTGATGGACTTTGGCTATGATCCAAACGTACTCAATCTGGGCTATCAGTTCATGTTCGGTCCTTCGTTCATGGTTTGTCCCGTCTATCAGTATAAGGCTCGTCAGCGCGAAGTCTATTTCCCCGAGGGCCGCATCTGGTATAACCTCTACGATGGCCGCATTGCCTCAGAAGGAGGCGAAACCCGCATCTGCGCCGCACCCTACGAGCAGATTCCCGTCTTCGTACCCAGTGGCTCCATCATCCCCTATGGCCCTGCCATGCAGTATAGCGACGAGAAGCCCGCTGGCACCATCCGCCTTTACGTTTATGCCGGACAGGACGGTGACTTCACCCTCTACGAGGACGAAGGCACCAACTACGGTTACGAGGCAGGCCGCTTTGCTAACATCCGGTTCAGCTACAACGATGACCAGCGCGAGCTTTCCATCTCCGACCGCGAGGGTGAGTTCCCCGGCATGCTCCAGAAGCGCACCTTCATCATCGTGCCCGTGGATGCCAGCCATATCCAGGGCTACGACCCCGAAGCCAAGGGTATCGAGGTTCAGTACGATGGCAAGGCAAAGGTCGTGAAACTATAAACTTTTATTCCTTAAAAATGGAGGCAGAAACCGCATCAATCGGCTTCTGCCTCCGTGTAATAGCGGTTTGGGATTGTTTTTTGACCAAATTTTTGGATATTCATGTTTTTATGATTATCTTTGCCACGCAAAATAATAGTTTACTGTAAACCCTTTTTTCATGAAATACCCATTTATTACAGCCATCCTGCTGGCCTGTTTCACGGCTGATACCTTTGCACAGGTGATGCAGCCCGTGGATGAGTACGAGGCCCTTGTGCCATTCGAGAATCTCAGCTATACCAACAGCACCGATCCCATCGAACGTCGTGTTCAGGATGCCCTCAGCCGCATGACACTGGCTGAGAAGTGCCGCCTGTGTTACGCTCAGTCCAAGTTCTCGACTCCCGGTGTGCCACGCCTCGGCATCCCGGAAGTTCGCTATAGCGACGGCCCACACGGTGTGCGCGCCGAGATCAACTGGAACGACTGGGGCTATGCTGGCTGGAACAGCGACTCTATCACCGCCTATCCCGCATTGACCTGCCTGGCAGCAACCTGGAACCGCGACCTTGCCTTCCACTATGGCTATAGTGTCGGCCAGGAGGCCCGTTACCGCCGCAAGACCGTCCTCCTCGGTCCGGGTGTGAACATCTATCGTACGCCGCTCGGAGGCCGTAACTTCGAGTACATGGGCGAAGACCCCTGTCTCGCCTCCAAGATGGTGGTTCCCTACATCGCCGGTATCCAGCGCAACGGTGTGGCAGCCTGCGTCAAGCATTACATCCTCAACGAACAGGAGGAGTTCCGTGGCCATGTCGATGTCAAGGTTTCTGACCGTGCCCTCCACGAGATCTACCTGCCGCCCTTCAAGGCTGCCGTTGAGGAGGGCAAGGTGTGGACCCTCATGGGTTCCTATAACCAGTATCTCGACCAGCATGCCTCCCACAACGAGGTGCTTATCGACGAAGTGCTCAAGGGAGACCTCGGTTTCGATGGCGTGGTCATTACCGACTGGGGTGCTGCGCACAATACCGACGAAGCCATCTTCAACGGCCTTGATGTCGAGATGGGAACCTACACCAACGGCCTCACTTCCGAAGCCGGCGATTTTGGCTATGAAGACTATTATCTGGGCCGTGCCTATTACGAGAAATGTCTGCGAGGTGAGGTGCCCGACTCAATCATCAATGACAAGGCTGCACGCATCCTGCGTCTGATCTTCCGCACCGAAACGAGCAGCAATCACGCTTATCCCGGTGGACGCGTGGCAAGCGACGACCAGCTTGCTGCCGCCCGACGCATAGCCGACGAAGGCATCGTCCTCCTCAAGAACGCCTCCGTCAAGACTCAGGGCAAATCAAAGGATCAAAACTCAGGACCACTCCTGCCCATTCGTCCGGGGCTGTACCGTCGCATCCTCGTCGTTGGCGAGAATGCCACCCGCAGCCTTTGCATGGGAGGCGGCTCGTCGGAGCTCAAGACCAAGGTCGAGATTTCGCCCCTTCAGGGTATCCGTGACCGTTTCGGCGACAAGGTCACCATCGACTATGCCGAAGGTTATCGTTCGGGTGGTGCACATTATGGTCGTATCGAGCCCATCGACGACAGCGTCTATGACCAGTTGCGCAGCGAGGCTGTTGCCAAGGCACGTGAAGCCGACCTCGTGATCTATGTGGGTGGCTTGAACAAGAACCATTTCTCCGACTGCGAGGGTGGTGACCGCTTGACCTATGACCTCGACTTCCATCAGAACGAGCTCATCGAGGCCCTTGCCGAAGCCAATCCCCGCATGGTCTGTGTCATCATTTCGGGCAATGCTTTCCGTATGCCGTGGCTTAGCCGTGTGCCCGCTCTCCTTCAGAGTTGGTATCTCGGATCGATGGCGGGAGCTGCCCTGGCCGACATCCTGTCGGGCGACGTATGTCCGTCGGGAAAGACCATCTTCACCTATCCGGTCTCGCTGGCCGACTGTCCTGCCCACCAGTTGGGCCGCATCAGCTATCCGGGTGTGCGCCCCGACGAAGTGCCAGCAGCCTGGCGCTATCGTCCCGATCGAAATCCACGTTCGGCCGACCTGCTCGCCATCGCTGCCAAGAGTCCTTCTGCTCTACGTGATGCCGCCCGCAACTTTGACGCTTCGCTCAAGGTGCTCAATACCTCCAGCAATCCCGCCACCCATCTCGGTGCAGGCGACGAAGTGGAGGTCTATGCCGAGGACATTCTCGTCGGCTACCGCTGGTACGACTATCACAAGCTCAATGGTGTGGGAACGTCCAGTGTCCTTTTCCCCTTCGGCTATGGCCTGAGCTACACTACCTTCGAATATAGCAAGCCCACCGTTTATGCTGGAACAGTAAGTGTCGAAGTAACCAATGTCGGTGACGTCGAAGGTCAGGAAGTCGTTCAGTTCTATATCTCTGACGAAAAGAGCTCCGTCATTCGTCCCAAGAAGGAGCTGAAGTATTTCCAGAAGGTCAATCTCAAGCCTGGCGAGCACAAGGTGGTCAGCTACTTCATCAAGACCGACGACCTCAGTTTCTGGGACGAGGAAGAGGGCCGCTGGAAGTATGAGTCGGGCGACTTTACCATTTATGTCGGCTCCTCCTCGGTCGATATCCGAGGCAAGGTGGATATTACCCGATAAAATACAATTTTTCTCTCTTGCCGCCCTGCTTGTGGGACGGCAGAGAGAAAACCATTTAAATCTACTATGAAAAAAAATCTTATACTATTTGCCTTCTTTTTCTTCGGCGTGGTAAACCTTGCCGCACAGACCGGACTGCAGACTAACCTCAAGGAGGTAACCATCTACAGCAATGGCGCCCAGGTGACACGTGAGAAGAATGTGGCGCTGAAGGCTGGCGAACAGACCATCTCGTTCACAGGCCTTTCGCCCTACCTCGATCGAAACAGCCTACAGGTGAAGGCCAAGGGCAGTGTGACTGTGCTTGGAGTGAGCCAGCGTTACATCCGTCCCGACAGCACGATGCTCAGCGAACGGTTGAAGGCTGCCAGCCGCGACATCGACGTGGCTTCTCGCCGCCTGAGTGAACTGCAGGCACAGCGCACCGTTCTCAAGTCGCAACTACAGATGGTTGAGGCCAACTGCAACATCGGAAGCCGTACCGCTGTCACTCCTCTCAACGACATCAAGCTGCTCAACAAATACTACTATGAGGAGATGATGGACATCAACAAGAAACTCATCACCCTCGACACCGAAGAAGAGAAAGCCAACGCTGATCTGGCTCGCTACAATGAGATTGCCGATTCGATAGCAGGCATCAAGTTGAAGCGCATCACCGTGGTCGATGTGAAGGTCGATGCCAAGGTGCAGACAAGCGCACTCTTCACCCTGCAGTATTACGTCAGCGGTGCCTCATGGTATCCGACCTATGATGTGCGTTCGAGCAAGGTGGATGAGCCACTGCAACTCACCTACAAGGCAAACATTATGCAGCAGACGGGCGAAGACTGGAAGGATGTGAACGTGACGCTCTCGACGGCCAACCCTAACCGCTCGAACGTGTCGCCCGACCTGCGCACCTATTGGCTTGACTACGGGCTGGCTGCACCCACCTACAATTTTGGCCTCGACAACAATCAGGTTTCGGGCACAATTTATGATGCTGAAGACGGATCGCCCCTGATAGGAGCCTCGGTCACTGTGTCCGGTTCACAGATCGGTACGATCAGCGATGTTGATGGACGCTATTCGATCACGATGCCCAACGGTAACCGTCGCCTCGTGGCCAGTTACATCGGCTACGAGTCGCAGCAGGCCACCGTCACAGGTAACCGCAAGGACTTCCGTCTACAGCCCGATGTAGCAATGTTGCAGGACGTGGTTGTCGTGGGTTACGGCACTTTGAGCAAGGGCGGCTGGCTTCGCAGGAAGTCGTCTGCTTCAGCAGCAGTCGAGATGGCCGAACCCGCTGCGTCTGCTTCTGAAAGCAAGCCGCAGAAGGCTCGTGTCCTGGTTGATGAGGATGACTTGGTGGTGGCTTCGACGGCTGCCAAGTTCGGTTATGAATTCGAGGTGAAGCATCCTCTCACCATCCTTTCGAACAACAAGCCCGTCAGCGCCCAGCTTGGCCGATACGAGTTGCCAACCACCTACGCCTACAAGGGTGTGCCCAAGATTGACAAGGATGCCTTCCTCGTAGCAGATGCCACAGGATGGGGAGAACTTAACCTGGTGGAAGGCGAAGCGATGGTCTTCTACGACAACAGTTATGTGGGAAAGACCATCCTGAGTCCCGTCGAGAGCGATACACTCCACCTTTCCTTGGGGCGTGACAATGGTATCCAGATCGAGCGAAAGTTGATAAAGAACAACAGTGTCCACAAGGTGCTTTCGGGCAACCAAACCCAGCAGAAGGACTGGGAAATCAGCGTGCGTAACACTCGCTCGGAGAAGGTCAGCATCAAGGTCTATGACCAGGTGCCTGTCTCGCAGAACTCCGACATCACCGTGACGACCGAGGAACTCAGTGACGGCAACTTCAACAAGGAGACCGGTATCGTTGTATGGAACCTCGAGCTCAATCCCGGCGAATCGCGCAAACTTCGCCTCCGCTATCAGGTGAAATATCCCAAGAATCGTCGACTTGATATTGAATAACTATCCTTAAATTGATGATAATTCATTGTTAACAGTTAATTTATATTTGCCATGGCCAATATCACAAAAGAAGATGCCCTACGCTATCATGAAGCGGGAGGGCCCGGCAAAATTGCCGTAGTACCAACCAAGCCATATCGTACACAGACAGACCTTTCGCTGGCTTATTCGCCTGGCGTTGCCTTTCCATGTCTCGAAATCCAGAAGAACCCCAATGACGCGTTCCGTTACACCGATCGCGGCAACCTTGTAGCCGTTATTTCCAATGGCACGGCTGTGCTCGGATTGGGCAACATCGGTGCCTTGGCAGGAAAACCCGTTATGGAGGGTAAGGGACTGCTTTTCAAGATCTATGGCGGCATCGACGTCTTCGACATCGAAGTCGATGAGACCGACCCCGTGAAGTTCTGCGAGACCGTAGAGCGTATTGCTCCCTCGTTTGGCGGAATCAACCTTGAGGACATCAAGGCTCCCGAGTGCTTCTATATCGAAAAACGTCTGAAAGAGAACTGCGACATCCCCGTGATGCACGATGACCAGCATGGCACTGCCATCATTTCGGGCGCAGGTCTCGTCAATGCCTTGCAGATCAATGGCAAGAAGATTGAGGATGTGCGCATCGTCGTATCGGGCGCTGGTGCTGCTGCGATGAGTTGCATCAAGATGTACCACCAGCTCGGCGCACGCAAGGAGAACATCATCATGATCGACAAGAATGGTGTGCTCACCGACGACCGTACTGATCTCAGTCCGACACAGATGGAGTTTGCCACCTCGCGTCGCGACATCCACAACCTTCGCGAGGCTATGGTGGGTGCCGATGTCTTCCTCGGCCTTTCGGCAGGCAACCTTGTCAACCAGGATATGGTGCGCTCGATGGCCGACCAGCCCATCGTCTTCGCTCTTGCCAACCCGACTCCCGAAATCTCTTACGAGGATGCGATGTCGGCACGCCCTGATGTGCTGATGTGTACGGGCCGTAGCGACTATCCGAACCAGATCAACAACGTCATTGTATTCCCCTACATCTTCCGTGGTGCCCTCGACGTGAATGCACGTGCCATCAACGAGGAGATGAAGATTGCTGCCGTACGCGCTATCGTGGCTTTGGCCCACGAACCTGTGCCTGAGGTGGTAAACCGTGTTTATAAGGGTGATACATTGAAGTTCGGTCCCAAGTACCTTATCCCGAAGGCTGTCGATCCGCGCCTCATCACCGAGGTAAGTTCCGCCGTAGCCAAGGCTGCAATGGATACGGGTGTGGCTCGCAAGCCCATTACCGACTGGGAAGCTTACAAGAGTCAGTTGCGCCGTCGTATGGGGCAGGAGACCACTCTCACCCAGCAGTTGCACGACATCGCTCGTTCGCACCCGCAGCGTGTGGTCTTTGCCGAAGGTTATCATCCCACGATGCTCAAGGCTGCCGTCACCGCCAAGGCCGAGGGTCTCTGTACGCCAATCCTCCTCGGTAACCCCGAACTGGTGCGCAGTCGTGCCAAGGAGCTGGAACTCGACTTGACTGGTTGCGAAATCATCGATCAGCGTGCTACTTCGACCCATCCCGTTCGCGCCAAGTATGCCCGTCTGCTCAGCGAGAAACTCTGCCGTGCAGGCTACACTTTCGAGCGTGCCCTCGACAAGATGTCCGACCGCAACTACTTCGGCATGGAGATGGTGAAGAGTGGCGAGGCCGATGCTATGGTCACCGGTGTCTATACCAAGTACAGCAACCTCTTCACAGCTGCCAAGGAGGTGATTGGCATCCGCGAAGGCTACGATCATTTTGCCACGATGAACATCGTCAACTCGAAGCGCGGTGTCTATTACATTGCCGATACATTGGTGAACCAGACGCCCAACAAGGAGGCCATCAAAGACATTGCACGTCTCACGGCCGAGCGCATCCGTTTCTTCAATGAGGAACCCCGTATGGCTATGATTTCGTATTCTAACTTCGGTTCGGAGGATAGTGGTTCGGCCACGATGATGAGCCAGGTTGTGGCAGAACTGCATGAGGAGATGCCCGATTTGAAGATTGATGGTGAGATGACCATTGACCTTGCTCTCGACCACGAGCGTCGCGACGACCGTTATCCGTTCGGCCCATTGAAGGGAGAGGTTGTCAACTCGATGATCTTCACCTCGCTGAGTGCAGGCAATGGAGCTTACAAACTCATCAAGCAGTTCTCGCCTGAGACGGAAGTGATTGGCCCACTCCAGATGGGTCTGAACAAGCCTATCCATTTCACCGACCTCGATTCGTCGGTTCGCGATATTGTCAATATCGTGGCCGTGGCTGTCATCGATGCCTATATGGAGAAACAGCGCGAGGAACACGCATAAATAGTCAATTCTTCGTGAACGAAGCAAAAGCAACAAGGAAGGTATGAGGCGAAAAGCCTTTACCTTCCTTGTTCTTGTTTTGCCTATTCGGCATCAATGTGTAGAATACTGCCTAATCTTCCTCCTTCACGCTCAGTTTGTTGAGCAATTCGTCCAGGATGGGAATCATTGCCTCCATTGATTTGGGATCAATTCCGCAACGGCAGAAGTCATTTGTCATGCACGAAGGGATTTCTGCTGCCTTCTTTTTCATATCCTTGCTCTT
>JAEEGH010015337.1_pt1 | contig 16662 bp, 9 predicted proteins | sample 9134181 | NCBI WGS metagenome assembly JAEEGH01 (sample SAMN16246544, study PRJNA631951) | gut metagenome | biome: gut microbiome; feature: rumen; material: DP-attached | host: Bos | place: Iran: Karaj | collected 2018-10
CATCTCCAACGTAGTAATATGGGGTATAATGTCCTGGATTGACTTTGAGTTGCAAGATGCGCAAGCCATCCATATCATGCGGAATCATTTCCACCTCTGGAAGTGGATCCATGTAATCCCGAATCTTACTGCTGATAGATTCGCAAATATGCTGCACGTCATCAAGGCCTTTGACAATGCCATCGTTATCTATACCGAAGAAGAGAAAGCCACCCAAGCCATTGGCAAAAGCACCTTTGCCAATGGTGGTAACACTATTAGGGATAGTAATGCTGGTAAGCCCTCTACAATAAGCGTATTTGCAAGTCTTTTTCTATCAGCTATTTACATCTTAAACGGTAGAAAAGTGGTGACGTGGATTCTATAGAGATTAGAAAAGATGAAAATTTAACGTATTTAACTACATTTAGGCTCCATTTTGTAATGACATTACAAAGAGTTTTTATCCGAGCTATATTTCAGTTAGCCATTAGGAAACAATCAACTCTTTTAATTTTCAATTATGCGTTTTTTTAGCATTTTCTTCTCTATTGCGGTACTCCGAGGGGGTAACACCGAATATCTTTTTAAAAGAGGAAGAGAAGTTGCGAGCAGTGGCGAAACCGACATGAGTGGCAATTTCATTGATGGAGAGCTGGGATTCGGTAAGCAACTGGGCAGCTCGCTTCAGGCGCACTTTTCGGATGAAATCAGTAGGTGTAATGCCGAGCATGTTTTGCAACTTTTTGTAGAGCGAAGCGCGGCTCATGGCGACATCGCGTGCCAACAGGTCAGCGTTGTATTGCTCGTTATCGATATGTGCTTCAATGGCTTTTAGCATCTGAGATACAAGCTTTTCCTCTTCGGCATTGATGGCTATCTTGTCGGGAGAGATGTTAGCCGACTCAGCAAATTGGTGTCGGGCTTCCTCGCGCAACTCAAAGAGGTGGTTCACTCGTGCATCATTCTCTCGCCTCAATTTTGCTTTCTTTTTCTGCAGATAGACGCTAATGAGACCCACAATCATCAGGATGGTAGCCAGGCCATAGGCTGTCTTCATCCACCATGTGAGCCACCAAGGTGGACGTATGGCGAATTGGAATGTGGTGACAGTTCCCCATTCGCTCGATGCCGTAGCAGCCTGTACCTCAAAGGTGTAATCGCCTGGGGGTAGCGCCCTATAGATGGCTGTACATTGTCCACCCCCATCACTGCAAGTGTTCCATTCACTTTCCAAATTCCGGATGCGGTAACGGTAGCGGTCGTGCGAGGGTGTGGCGTAGTTGAGGGTTGAGAACTGGAATGAGAGGTAGTTCTGTTTGTAGGAAAGGTTGCCTAAAAGGGAAAGCGTCGAACTTTCAACCGTTTCTCCGTTTATTGTGATGTTGGTAATGACGACGGGGAGTGGCTTTTCCTCACCTAATTGTTCGTCGGGGCGGAAAGATACGGCCAATCCACCACCTGCTGCGAAAACCAATCGTTTGTCGGTAAGGAGCAGTGCGGCACAATCCATCATTGGTTTAGCAGGGATGCCGTCATCTACACCGAGGTTGACAACGGTAGGCGTAATACGTGAGATGCCATACGATGTGCCTGTCCACACGTGTCCATCAGCATCTGTCACCAAACTGCGTATGCAGTTGTTCGTCAGTCCCTCAATTCTATCAGGTGTTTTGTATTTTTCGCTTTTTGTTCCTTTGCCTTTCACTTCTTCCATTTTGAAGAGTCCGTTCTGAGTTCCTACCCATAAAGTTCCCTTGTGGTCTTTCAGCATACAGTTGTATTTACTGCTGTAGCACTCTATCTCATAGGCATGGGGGAACGGTGCCAGCGTGTCAGCCTTCGTGTCAAGCAGGAAAGCACCATTTTGTGTATAGACTGCCACCCACTCCTCGTCCAAAGGACAGGCTCCTACCATGTGGCGATATTGGTTCAAAGCTGGTAGTTTCTCGTTTAGCGGTATGGTTGTGTGGTCTGACTGAGCATAAGCCAAATGGGAAAGCGAATCACAGCGCAACTGCCTGTCATCATCTATTTGTATGACAAACATAGTCTGTCCGTTGCGCAGGGAAGCACTTCGTGCTTGTCCGATCAAGGGATCATTCCCAGTGTGTATCATAGGCTTAGTCCTATGTGGCGGCTGATAGACGATACCATTGGTGCGAGTGCCTATCCATAGACCGCCCTGACGGTCAGTTATGGCAACGGTAGCGTCATGTATATGGAGTGAGTCGATGACGTGTTGTTGTTGTGCTGTTGGCTGTGGCGTGTCAGCCTTGTCGGCAAGGATGGTTTTCAGGAAGGGTCTGCCCAATCCGTTCTCGTCGGTTTTTACAAATCTGTATTGGTGGGCGTCAAAGCGGTAGATTCGATAAAAGTCTCGCAGCCATAAAATAGAGTCTCCTTCCCACAATTGGCCATATCGATTGGTGTATTGGGAAAGCTTATATGCCAGGATTTGGTTGCAGGACACTACGTCGAAGGAGTGTCCATTCGAAAGACAAAATACTCCTTCGCAGTTCACGAGCATCTGGCCGTTGGGGAGTTCCACAATCTGCTGCACCTCACCCGTCGGAAGCCCATCGGCCACCATCCAATGACGTTGCCCGCTGACGCAAAGAACCCATACGAACATGCTGCACAACAAGATACAGAATTTACCTTTCATAGGCTAAAACAATCATTATTGGGCGACAAAGTTATATATTTTTATTGAAATAGCCGCTTCTTTTGTCTAAAAAGTACGTCTGAAAAATCTAAAATCAACGTTATACGTAATAGACGTATATTCTTGGAAAAACAGACACCTACTGTTTTCTCTGGCTGTATTATCTTTGCACCATCATTCCTAAATAGTAAAAGTATGAAAACAAGATTTTTCAGCCTTGCGTTTCTCTGCGCAATTCAATTCTTCGCGGTTCAAGGTTCATTATCCATTGCGCCAGCTATGGCACAAGACCGCGGATTCATCCATCCAGGTGGTCTACACACACAGGCAGATTTTGACCGTGTGAAGACACAATTAGAAAAGGGTAACACCAAGGTGAAGCAGGCCTACCAGAAGCTAACCAGTGCGGCCTACTCACAGAGCGGCGTACAGACCTATCCCGTCGAGACCATTGTACGCGGTGGTGGAAGCGGTGAGAATTATATAAATGCCGCACGCGGGGCAACGATGGCCTACCAGAACGCTCTGCGCTGGAAAATCGGCGGTACGGAAGCCAATGCCAAGGCTGCCGTGAGGATCCTCATGGCATGGTGTAACACGACAAAGGCTATTAGCGGCAACTCCGATCAGTGTCTGGCCGTGGGGCTCTACGGCTATCAGTTCGCACAGGCTGCCGAACTGATGCGCGACTACGAAGGTTGGAGCCGCGAGGACTTTGCCAGGTTCCAGCGTTGGATGCTTGAGCTGTGGTATCCAAAAGCCATCAACTTCCTGCGTTCCCGCAACGGCACATGGGAGAACTCGGGCAAGTGGTGGCAGGCACCGGGTCACTACTGGTCGAACTGGGGACTGTGCAACGTGTTGTGTGTATTGAGTATCGGTGTGCTGTGCGATGACGTGTTCATCTACAACCAGGGCATGTCATACTTCAAGTACGACCAGTGCGGCACATTCCGCGACCCGCGCACCGAAGTACCTATTAAGAACGATGGTCTCACCGAATTCCTCGGCAACCTCGTGGTGACAACTTCCGAGAGTGAACTCGAAACAGCTGCTTACGGGGAGCTCGGACAGATGAATGAGAGCGGACGTGACACAGGGCACTCGGCAATGGCGCTAGGCTTGGCTGTGGATATTGCGAAACAGGGCTGGAACCAGGGCGATGACCTCTTTGCCTATATGAACCACCGCTTGGCTGCGGGCATCGAATACGTGGCAGCACAGACGCAGAGCGTGGAGGGATTGCCGTGGGTGAACTACCACTACGGTTCCAATGGCTACTACTACACCGACTCGCGTGCCTGGCTCATGGAGGGGCCAGCCCTCGGCGCGCAGATGCGCCCCTACTGGGGCACCGTCATCGGCATCTATGAGGGCGTGAAAGGCGTGAAAATGCCATTCTCAGATATTTCCTATACCAATATGGGCATTGATGAGGGCGGACAGGGCGGCACTAGCGGCGGCTACGACCACTTAGGCTATAGCGTGCTCATGAACACACGCGACGAACAGCTTTGTCCTGCCGAACAAGTGCCCACGGAGCTGACCCCGAAGATGGAGTATAGTGGCACACTCACAACAAACCTCATTCCGAGCCTCGCACAGGAGAAAACACGCGGACTCGTCAATGGGAAGACCCTGCTCCACAACGAGCTGGGCGGATTGGTCAACACCTATACCATAAATAATAACACGTGTGTACCTACAGGTCAGACATTGACGCTAATGCCCCAGCTTCCAGAGGGCGAGGAGGACACAGGACTATGGCAATGGAACACGGGTGAGGCAACACGCGACATCACTGTCACCACCGACCACAGCTATATCTACCGCGTCACCTATACCAATCAGAACGGTATTGAGAGCCAGCTCTGCTTCTCCATCGCAGCCAAGGGCGATTGTACCCCTGACGAGCTGACGCCCAGTGTGACCTATGATGGTACGACCACCCAAACAGACACCATTAATGTGCTTTATGGTAAGACTGCTACGCTCAGCGTAACATCCTCTGCTGGTTGGGGAACCTACAAATGGAGCACCGGAGCCACCACACAGAGCATCACCACAGCAGCCATCAAAAAAAATCAGGACATCAGTGTCACCTGTACTAACCAGGGCGGAGCCACCACCACACAGGTGTTCCACATTCATGTCCTGATGGCCATACCTTACTACACTATAGGCGAAACTACCACTGAGGGTTTTGATGCCGTGGTGGAGCAGGGCGGCAGTGTGACACTCGGCCTGACCACGCCATCCGCTGTTGCAGCTTCCAAGGTTTCGTGGAGCGACGGCACCACAGGCAGCAAGACCCTGACTTTGGAGAACCTTCAGACCAGCGGCGAATACACAGCCGCCTTTACCCTCTCTGGCGAAGAATACCACTTCGCCTTCAACGTTTTCGTCAGAGCTGCTGAAACAACATTGATCGAGCCAAGGAACTACCTCTTGCGCCATGTCGCCACAGATACCTATCTAACAGCCAATGGCAAGGGGCAGCCCGTCAGTTTCAAGTCACGCGAGGAGGGAGACTCAAGCCAACTGTGGTGCCTCGAACGTTCCACTGCCGCTACGCCCAAGTATGGCTTCATCAGTCTTTCAGATACAGACAGCCTGAGGGTGACCACCGCAGCCAAGTTGGCAGCATCGGCATACTTCCCTTTCTATCTTGAACAAGCCGTAGGTACAGACCGCATCGCCATACACACAGGAACTACAGCTTCGACACGGAAGTACTGGGATATTGCTGCTGACGGCACAGTACAGACAGCAACTGCCACCACCCTCACTACCTTCCCCTTCCAATTGATTCCTATGGGAAACGCAGTTGGAATTAATAGTCTGAAGAATGAAACCAACAATAGTATATTCATTTACGACTTGAGTGGTCGCAAGGTCACAGATTCATCACAACTCAGGGGAATATATATCATTAAGGGTAAAAAAGTAATCGTAAATTGAAACAGAAAGAATGCCTCCTTGCAGGTTTGTTATTGCTGCCACTCACGGCTATGGCAGCCCTTGAAGCCTCAGATTTGCGTGTAGAGTCATTACGCTCCCCATTGGGCATAGATACGCAGACACACGGCATCGTCAGTGTCACCTATGGTATGACAGAGACACAGGTCATCATGGGTTCGGGCGACTACGACCTCATGCTCGGTGAAGGAATGTCATTACAGCAGCCGATGGCGAAATATTCTGGTTGCCCGAACACGAAGTGGATGAACTGACAACAGACAATTTTCAATTTGAGGCGGGCACAGTATATGACATGTGTGGAATACCAATATATCGCAAATACCCGAATCGGGTATATATCGCCAAAGGGAAAAAGTATGTAAGCCACTAACAGATGTGAGCAGTTGCTCTGTCTGGGATGGCGATTGAATCGAATAACATATATGAAAAAGATTATCCTTCTCTTTCTTTTATTACACACATTGACGATGCCGGCTCAAATCATCTATGCCGACTACAGCGATCCGGATGTTTGCGAGGGTACGGCGGGTGACTATTGGTTGACGGCAAGTAGTTTTCAGTGTACGCCAGGACTGCCCATTCTCCACAGCACGGACCTGGTACATTGGGAGTTGGTGAATTATGCAGTGGAACGATTGTTGCCCATTGAGCATTACAACACCGTTCAGCACGGCTGCGGCGTATGGGCACCCAGCATCCGTCGGCATAATGACACATATTACATCTATTGGGGCGACCCGGATTTTGGCGTGTTCATGGTGAAGAGTGATGACCCGCTCGGACGATGGAGCAAGCCAGTGCTGGTAGTGGAGGGCAAGGGTGTGATTGATCCTTGCCCGCTATGGGACGAGGACGGACGATGCTATCTCGTAAACGGGTGGGCTGCCAGCCGTTGTGGTTTCAACAGTGTGTTGACGGTGCGCGAACTGTCTGCTGACGGAAATCAGGTTATTGGTAAGCCTATCCTCGTTTATGACGGTCAAGTGGAAGGTAATCACACGATTGAAGGGCCTAAGTTCTACAAGCGCGATGACTATTACTATATCCTTGCTCCTGCGGGCGGTGTAGAGAAAGGATGGCAGGTAGCATTGCGCAGCCGTAACGTGTATGGCCCGTATGAGAGCAAGATTGTGTTTAATAAGAATGGCATTCATCAAGGTGGTTGGGTGGCGGATAAGTTCATTGCCTTTCAGGACAGAGGCCCTTATGGTCGCATTCTACACCTGCTTGATGTGGAGTGGAAGAAAGAGTGGCCGATGATGAAAGAATTGAAAAGTGATAGAATGAAAAGTAAAAAATGCAAATCACCTATTAAAAATCAATACCAGTGGCACTCCAATTATCAGGATACCTTTGGGCTTACAACGAATAGCGGTGTGCGCGTTTATGGGTACGCTGTGCCACCTGACTTCAAAAACCTATGGGAAGTACCGAACCTGTATCTGAGGAAATTTGAAGGAGAGACGTTTACAGATACTCTTCACCTAACCATCACAGCAACAAATGAAGGTCAGCAGTCGGGATTCGTGGTGATGGGACGTGACTACTGTCGCCTTTCCGTCGAGCTGCAGGATGAAGCTTTTGTGCTGAAACGTATCATTTGCAAAGATGCAGACCGAGATGGAGCTGAAGAATCCGCTATCATAGGGAATATCAAAGCACACTCTTACAATGCCGGTGCCAAAACCAATTATGAATGTCACCTCAGCGTTTGCTTACAGTGTAACAAAGGAGGTCTCTGTCACTTTTGCTACAGTATAGATGGTTGCCAATTCACACCTGTCGCTATTCCCTTCCAAGCCCGTGAAGGAAAGTGGATAGGTGCAAAATATGGTGTGTTCAGCATCACTCATGACGCTAAATCCAAAGGATGGGTGGACCTCAAGTTTTGTGCCACGCCTTTTAATGAATAACAGATTAACAAGTAACATAGTTATATGAAACGTTTCGTCATTACTCTCACGCTCCTCTGTGCAAGTCATTTTTCATTTTTAACTTTTCATTTTTCATTGGTCTCAGCACTCGCGCAGGAGTATAAGATGGCTGGACCTTACGAAGTAGTGGCTCGTGACGGTAAGTTCCGAGGAAGTAAAAACGGCAGCGAGCGCGATATGAAAGCGGCATGGGACTTCGCCAAGGAAGGAAAGCACGATGAAGCACTGCGCATCATCAATGCATACACGGAGAAGTTGCAGAGGATTGATGGTCATGATGCACCGCTGTGCCTGATTCAGGGATACTGGCTATGCAGAGCGATGATAATAGAGAAGGAACAAAAGACACCAGCGTGGGAAACTATGCTGAGAAGGGCGATGGTGCCAACGATGAACAAATTCGAGGCGGACAGTCCCTACGCCAACGGCAACTGGGGTGCGATTGTCAACCGCTTCCGCATGGCGGCGGCGATAGTTATGGAGGATACGGTGATGTACCGTCAGGCCATCGACTATTACCTGCACGGTTATGACAACGGCTCACTGCCGCGCTATATCAGTGAGACGGGACAGTGTCAGGAGACAGGACGCGACCAAGGACACGCGCAGTTGGGACTAGAGGCGATAGCCGACATCTGCGAGATGGCTTGGCAGCAGGGCGATGACCTCTGGGGGGCACTCGACAACCGGCTGATGAAGGGCTTTGAGTACACGGCCCGCTACAATCTGGGCAACGACGTGCCTTTCGAGACATGGACAGACTTGACTGGTCTCTACTGCGACTGGACGGAACCGGGGCAGATGGGACGCGGAAAGCTGTGGGACATCTACCAGAAACCCTACGACCACTATGTGAAGGCGAAGGGGCTGAAGATGCCGTACACGAAAAAGGTGCTGGCACTGCAAGCCAAGGCAGAGCGCAAGGGGGAGAGTCGCGAGGTGCGGGTGCCGGGTGTGAAGGAAGGTACGAAACTGCATCAGGTGTTTACGTATCCAGCCCCTGAAGGTGCGCCTCTGAAGCATGACTACGATGTGTTCATCCAGCCGCGCGGCAGCAAGGAGTGGACGAAAATAGACACATATATGGCGAAGGTGAATGCCTCGACTGGCAGCGGCAAGCACGCCATTAGCGAGATTTCCTACGCCTTCTTCGACTTCACGGGCGATGTGTTTGTGAAGGTGGTTAGCAAAAACAAGAAATTCAAGAAGGCCCGCATCCGTCCCGACTATCGCGGCACGATTGCCAACGTGCAGAACGACTCGACGGTGCAGTTCCTTCTGTTCCAGCCTGAGAACGTGAGCGTGGAACTGGACGGCGACATCACTGACAATCTGTTGGTATTTACTTCGAAGCCCACTATTAGCAAAGAAGATGCCGGGAAAGCTGCCAAAGCACAGGGCCGTGACTTCCGCTACTATGCCCCTGGCATATACACGGAAGATGTCATCAAGGTGCCGTCGAATACCACGGTCTATCTTGACGGGGGCAGTTATTTCTCGGGCACCTTTGCCATTGAGAATGCTGAGAACGTGAGCATCTTAGGCCGTGGCATCGCCCGACCTGCAAGTGGCTATGAAGGCTGTCATATTCACTGTTCGAAGAACGTGCTGATTGACGGTCTCATCGTCAACACCTGTCCTGTGGGTGGTAGTGACGGTGTGACGCTGCACGATGTCAGGAGCATATCACATCCTGGATGGGGTGACGGCTTAAATGTCTTTGCCTCCTCGAATGTCCTTTTCGACCGCGTGTTCTGCCGTAACAGCGATGACTGCACCACGGCCTACGCCACTCGGAAGGGCTTCAGCGGCAACACCCGAAATGTGCGGATGCGCAACAGCACACTCTGGGCCGACGTGGCGCACCCTATCTTCATCGGCATTCACGGCAACCCTGAGGTGGGCGACACCATCGAGCATCTGGTTTATGAGAACATCGACATTCTGGGACAGGCAGAGCCACAGGTGGACTACCAGGGCTGTCTGGCCATTAACTGCGGCGACGGCAACCTCGTGCGCGATGTACTCTTCGATAACATTCGCATTGAACAGATTGAGGCTGGCAGCATTGCGCAGGTGAAGGTGGGATATAACCAGAAGTATTGCACGGCACCAGGTAGGGGCGTGGAGGATGTCACCTTCCGCAACGTCCGCTACACGGGCACTACGCCGAATCTCTCCATCATCAACGGCTACGACACCGACCACGGCATCCGCAACATCACCTTCAAAGGAATGAAAATCAACGGACAGCCAATCTACGACGAGATGCCCAGCAAGCCTCGCTGGTATGCCACCGCCGACTACGTGCCGATGTTTGTGGGCAATCACGTCAGCGGCGTGGTCTTCACGAAGGAGATCGGACAGTTCAACGTGAATCAGCAGTTGGCCTACTGCTCTTCACAGGTGGATAAGGCATTAGAAAGTTTGCGTCCCTACGACTTCACCATGATGCCACGCAACATTTTAAGGGAAGGGCGGACATGGAACCTCCGTAAGGCAAAGCCCGAAGAATGGTGCTCGGGCTTCTGGCCGGGCATTTTGTGGATGGCATTCGACTACAACAAGAGCGAGGCTGTCAATAAAGCCGCTATTGGCTACACCGAAGCTATTGCACCTATCATCAATAGTCCCGTATTTGACCACGACCTGGGATTTATCGCTATCAACTCGTTCCTGAAAGGCTATGAGGTAACAAAGAACGAGCACTATAAGCAACTCGCCTTGCAAGCCGCCGACTCGCTGACCACACTCTTCACCCCCACTGTGGGCACCATCCTCAGTTGGCCTCGCCACGTGAAGGACTATGGCGGCCACAACACCATCATGGACAACATGATGAACCTGGAACTGCTGTTCTGGGCGGACAAAGAAAGGCACAGCCAAACCTCAAACCTTTACGATATTGCTGTTCGTCATGCCGATACAACGATGAAGAATCACTTCCGGCCCGATGGTTCATGCTATCACGTTGCCGTCTATGACACCTTGACGGGAAAGTTCATCAAGGGCGTGACGCATCAAGGATATGCTGACTACTCAATGTGGAGCCGCGGACAGGCATGGGCCATCTACGGCTACACCATGGTCTATCGCTATACTAAGAACAAGCGTTTCCTCGACTTCGCTCAAAAGGTGACGGACATCTACCTGAAGCGATTGCATGAAACCAGCGACGACATGGTGCCTATCTGGGATATGGATGACTCAAGAGGTATAGCGGCTTACCGGAATCGTCATCGTCAGAACAAGATGTCATGGTCGTCACAGTCAGACCACAAGTCAGAATGGCTGCGAGCATCCATAATTATTTCTTTATGCTTTTCATTGTTGTTAAGAATTAAAATTGTTAATATGTTTTTTGAATGATATTGTTCACTTTCACCCGCTGAACAGGTATGCTGTTCGTGTGTTAGGGGATGTTCACGTTCACCTTCTGTCGCACATCAGCAGCAGAGGCTGCCACGCTGAGGGTGTAGGTGCCGCCGTCCACCTGCCACTGGTGGGTGGATTCGTTCCACGAGGCGAGGTCGCTGCGCGGAATGGTGATGCTGAGTGTCTCGCTTTCGCCTGGGGCGAGGAGACGGGTCTTGCCGAAACCTTTGAGTTCCTTCTGCGGTTTGGGCAAAGATTTGTTGGCTGGTGCGGAGGCATAAATTTGTACGACTTCCTTGCCTGCCACTTTGCCGGTGTTGGTGACAGCTACGCTGAGGACGATGTTATCACCCTGCACGATAGCAGCAGGTTTGCCATAAGCGAAAGTGGTGTAACTCAAGCCGAAGCCGAAGGGGAAGAGTGGCTTCACCTTGTCTTTGTCAAAACCGCGATAACCCACGTAGATGTCTTCCTTGTAGTAAACCTGACGACGGGGCACCTCGCCCGCACTGTTGGCAGGAACTTTCACGCCCGTGATGCCGGGGTATGCCTCTTGGCCGAACTTGGCGTAAGGATAGTCTTCGAGACGCTTGGCGAAGGTGACGGGAAGTTTGCCCGAGGGATTGACCTTGCCTGTGAGGATGTTCGCCAAGGCATCGCCAGCCTCACTGCCAAGATACCAGCAATGGAGCAGTGCCTTTGCCTGTGGAAGCCAAGGCATGGCATAAGGATTGCCGCCAAAAGTGACGACGATGAGGTTGGGCTGTATCTTGGCCAGGTCGCTGATGAGGGCACTCTGTCCGAAGGGGAGGTCATAACTCTCGCGGTCGCCATTCTCGCAGTCTTGCTTGTGGTTCTTGTTGAGTCCGCCAACGAAGATGATGAGGTCGGCCTGCTTGGCAGCCTCAAGGGCAGCAGTGCGCAGGCTGTCGTTGACAGCAGAGGCAACATTGTCCACGTGATCATAGATGGAACGTCCTGATTGATAGCCTTTTGCCAAGGTGAGTTGGCAGCTGGGTGTGGAAAGTTGACGGTTCAGTGCCTCCCACGGAGAGACATCGTAGAGGGTCTTGAGTTCGGAAGAACCGCCACCTTGTGTGAGGGAACGAGTGGCATTCTCGCCCACCACCAGAATCTTCTTGTATTTGGCGGCATCCAACGGGAGCATTCCCTTCTCGTTCTTGAGCATCACGATGCCCTCTTCGCCTATCTGGCGGCATGCCTCGTAGTGGGCTTCAGAGCATTGGGAGCCAATCACCTTCTGCGGATTCATGGCTGTGCGGAAGATGGTGCGGAGCACACGGGCAGCCTTCTCGTCGAGCACTTCCATCGGGATTTTGCCCTCGTTGATGAGTTTCTCGAAGGGGTCTGCGAGGTAGTAGGCACTGTAACCATGTTGTGCCTCCTTCACCTTGCCATCGGTCCATGTGCCCATCTCGATGTCAAGACCGCCATAAGCCGCCTGCATGGTGTTGGTCGTGCCGCCCCAATCGCTGACAAGGGCACCGTCCCATCCCCACTCCTTCTTCAAAATGCCATTGAGCAGCGCATCGTTGTGGCAGCAATGGTCGCCATTCCAGAGGTTGTAAGAGCCCATGATGGTATAGACATGCGCCTTGTCAACAGCGCGTTTGAAAGGGGCAAGATAAATCTCACGCATGGCCCGTTCGGAGACGTTCACGTTCACGTTGAAGCGGTCAATCTCCTGGTCGTTGAGCACAAAATGCTTGAGACAGCAAGCCACACCGTTCTTCTGTGCCGACTGGATGTAAGGCACCACCATCTCGCCTGCCAGGAAGGGGTCTTCGCCCATGTACTCGAAGGCACGGCCATTCATCGGGGTGCGCTGGATGTTGACACCGGGGCCGAGCATGATGTCCTTGCCTCGGAAGGCAAACTCCTCGCTGACGCTGTGGCCATAGAGCGCTGAAAGGTCGCGGTTCCACGTGGCTGTCAGACAGGTGAGCGAAGGGAAGGCAACGATGGAGTCGTTGGTCCATCGGGCCACGTTCCACGTGTTCCACTCCAGTTCCTCACGCACTCCGTGAGGCCCGTCGTCCATGTTGAGTTGGCGGATGCCCAAACGTGGCACACCGGCCGATGTGAACTTGCTCTGTGCATGCAGAATCTTGATTTTCTCGTGTGTGGTCATACGACTGAGCGCATCCTTCACACGCTCTTCAAGTGGAGCGTTAGGGTCGAGATACACCTGTGCCGTTGCTGTCATCGCTGCAAACGCCAGCGACAAAAAAGTGAGGGTTTTCTTCATATATATTGTTTTTTTTAGAAGTTACCGCTTCGCTCAGAAGTTAAAGCCGGATGTTATGCTGTTGTTTAGGTATTGTCTCTAATTCAACTTCGGATATGTTTTGTACGCTTCGCGTGACGAAAGAAAAACAGATAAAAACAAGTAAAAATAAATAAAAATAGCTCTTTCTTGCTTTATCTTATCTTTGTGTGACGAAGAATATATTTTTTTCTGTTTTTTTCTGTTTTTTCTTCGTCCGCCGAAGGCGAATAACTTCTATATCTCTTCTATTGTTTAAAGATTTTTCTTCCTCCTACAATATACACTCCCCTGATTGGGTGCGTCACCTTCCTTCCCTGCAAATCATATATATCTGTCTTTTTCCTCAAACATGAGTTCAACATGAATTAATCATGAATTGAACATTCGGTTGTTGATTCGAACACGAATAATTCGTTTTATTCGCTCCATTCGTTGTATCTGTGAAGATTTGCAAAGATATGTAAAATTTTTACAAACAACAATCACAAAATAGGCGCAAAACGCATGTTTTGTAAATTTTGAAACAATTTTTGTAAATTTTGAAATTCTAACAGCAGAGGAAGGGGGAAAAAAACAGTTCATTCGTGTCATCTGCTCCATCGGCATAGCCAATGAAGACTTTTTCTTGTCGGCGAATTGTGCGAATGAAACGAATAAAATCTCTGTGAATTTGACTCCGTCGAGCTAAAGGTTCTGTGGTGTCTGTGTGAGATAATGAGCCGTGGACGGCTCACAGAAAGATGTTATTTCACACAGAAAGCACAGAAAACACAGAAAAATAGTGCGCCTTCGGCACACTGGGCTGGCGCACGACAAGGTTAGGTAAATTATGACAGATAATGAGATAACATACGAAGTTAGAGGAGCTATATACGATGTGTATAAAGAACTTGGTCCCGGGCTGTTGGAATCGGTCTACGAGGAGGCATTATGCTATGAACTTAAACAACGAGGCCTGAAGGTGGAACGCCAACTTGAGGTTCCTATCCGATATAAAGGCAACGAACTCAAGACAGCCTTGAGGCTTGATGTGCTAGTGGAGGGTAAGGTAATTGTAGAATTGAAGTCTGTAGAAGATATGAAACCAGTATTTGCCAAGCAGCTTCTGACTTATTTAAAACTCATGGACAAGAGGTTGGGAATACTGGTAAATTTTAACACTGACGATATTCTTACCGCAATGAAACGTATAGCAAATTAATGTCACACGCAATGCACAGGTAGAGCGGAAAGGATATTGCGAAGAACCCCCAGCGTGCGGTAGCAGCTCACCTTAGGTGAGCAAATTTCTGTGATTTCCGTGTTTTCTGTGTGAATAAAAAATAATATCAGTGAGATAATGAGCAAGAAAGTATTTGTTTCTGGGTGTTACGATCTACTGCATAGTGGTCATGTGGAGTTTTTCCGTCAGGCGGCAGAATATGGTGATCTATATGTTGGTATCGGTTCTGATGAAACAATCCTTCATTACAAAAACCACAAGACGCTCTACAATGAAAGCGAACGTCTTTTTATGGTTAAAGCTATTCGTTATGTGAAGGATGCATATATAAATACTGGTAGTGGTATAATGGACTTTATTCCTACGGTGGATTTCTTGAAACCTGACATTTTAGTCGTGAACGAGGATGGTGCTTCTGAAGAGAAGCGTAGGTTTTGTGAAGAGCGAGGCATGGAATATATTGTCTTGAAACGTGACCCGCATGAGGGTTTGAAAGCCCATTCAAGCACTTCTCTCAAAGAACAATTATGTACGATTCCAACTCGATTGGATTTGGCAGGTACATGGATCGACCAGCCTTACGTGAGCCAATACGCTCCAGGTTGGGCGATAACCATCTCGCTTGAGCCAACTTTCGAGATCCGCGAACGTTGCGGACTCTCGACCTCGACCCGTAACATGATAAAGAAGATTTGGCCAGTCAAGCTGCCGAATATGGACCCTGAATTCTTGGCAAAGCTTATGTTTTGCTTCGAAAACGATCCCGAACGCTCGGATGACATCATCAGCGGGGCGCAGGACGCGATAGGTATCTGCATGCCTGGACTGGTGCGCCATTATTATGATAAAAGGTATTGGCCTCTGAAATTTGAGAGCTGCCATGACGAGGATATTTTGCAATGGCTTGAAAATCATCTGGTTATGATCCCGATGGAGCCTCGCAAACCAGGCTGCAGCGTCGTTGAGGGCAAAGACATCACCGAGACAAAGGTCAAGGCCTTGGCGAAAGCAGCCGATGAATGCTGGAACGCCATTATGCACAAGGATTTAAAGGCCTTTGCGGAAGCTTACAAAGCCTCGTTCAACGCCCAAGTGGCGATGTTTCCGGGGATGATTCACCCTATCGTCATGCAGGAGATCCCGCAGATCCCGCATCAAGTGCGGGATGAGGGACGTACTCCTCATCGCGGACCTGATTCGCGACCTCATTCCGGGCTTGACCCGGAATCCCCTACGGTTCAGGACTACATCAACAAGTGGTCAGCAGTGCCTGGTGTTTTGGCCTGGAAAATGCCTGGTGCCGGCGGCGGCGGATACTTGGCATGTGTGGTGGAGGATGCTGAAGCCTTCTGCAAAGACAATAACGAAGCTTTAAAACTAACAATCAGACGATAAGAAATGTAACCCTTAAACCCTCATGCCGGACTTGATCCGGCATCCCCTTCAAACCAGGAGATTGCGGGTCAAGCCCGCAATGAGGACAGTAAACGATAAACAATAAACCAAATGAAGTTAGTAAATAAGAAATATCTTTTACCTTTTGTGGTGATCACAAGCCTCTTTGCGCTTTGGGGCTTCGCGAATGACATCACGAACCCTATGGTGGCGGCGTTTCAGACGCTGATGGAGCTGCCTGCGGCCAAAGCGAGTCTGATTCAATTCGCCTTTTATGGTGGATATGCCACAATGGCGATACCGGCAGCACTTTTTATCCGCAAGTTCAGCTATAAAAAAGGCATTTTGCTCGGATTGGCGCTGTATGCCGTTGGTGCGTTTTTATTCATCCCGGCTGCTGCACGCCAAAGCTTCACTTTCTTCTGTTTTTCCTTGTATATCCTCACATTTGGACTCGCTTTTTTGGAAACCACAGCAAGTCCTTTCATATTGTCGCTTGGCGCGAAAGAAAACGCTACTCGTCGCCTAAACCTCTCGCAGGCCTTCAATCCGATGGGTTCGTTGGCAGGAATGGCGGTGGCTTCTATGGTGGTACTGCCAAACCTATGGAGCGACAAACGTGATGCGGTTGGCAACATCATCTTCCCGATGCTTTCGGAAACTGAGAAAGCAGAAATAAGGTTACACGATTTGGCTGTGATTCGCGACCCATATGTGGCTCTCGGACTAGTGGTGATGGTGATGCTCGTAATTATTGCCCTAGTCGTCAAAATGCCAACGAAAGGTCCTCATGCCGGACTTGATCCGGCATCCCCTT